>Ga0209066_10000647_pt1 | contig 49884 bp, 38 predicted proteins | sample All_14_2_FD_187198 | JGI IMG/M metagenome (GOLD analysis project Ga0209066, IMG submission 187198) | Freshwater microbial communities in response to fracking from Pennsylvania, USA - Allegheny Zone_MetaG_DW_15 (SPAdes) (version 2) ... | reverse complement strand
GGTCGAGGGGAACCGGGAACGCGGGGCCGCCGGGTTTTCGGCAGCTCATCCTTGCAATGATTTTCAGCTGTGGTAATTTCGGTCCATGGAACAGACCGGATATGCAATTGAAATGATTACCGGGAGGTAGAGCATGAGCATGTTCAAGAGAATTCTCTGCCCTGTGGATTTTTCGGACGCCAGCGCGGCCATCGCCAGGACGGCCCGCGAGTTCGCCCTCAAGTTCGATGCCGATGTCCTCGTGGTCTACGTGGCGCCGTCCATGATCCAGTACGAGATCTTCGATCTGCCCGCGGCGTCCCTGCCGCAGCTCGTCGGCGACATCGTCAGCGGCGCGGAGAAGACCATGGCGGACTTCGTGACCAAGCACTTCGAGGGCGTCCGCGCCACGGGCAAGGTCGTCAGCGGCGACGCGGCCGAGGCCATCGTCAATCTTGCCGAGGCGGACAAGGCTGACATCATCATCATGGCGACCCATGGCCGGCAGGGCCTGAACCGCCTCCTCTTCGGCTCCGTGGCCGAGAAGGTGGTCAAGACGTCCCCCGTGCCGGTCATGACCCTGCGCCCCGAATAACTTCCTCCCTGCGGCCTCCCGGCCGCAGGGCCCTTTCCCCATGAACACCGGCGCCACACTCTCCCGCCTGCGCTGCCGCTGCGGCACGCTCTGCTCCGTCTGCGCATACGTCCTGACCATGCTCGGCGTGGCCTGGGCCGTCCTCGGCGGCGCGGAAACCATGGGCTACAACTGGCAGTGGTACCGGGTCCCGCGGTTCATCCTGCAGCCCGACGGGAGCCCCGGGCCGCTGCTGCAGGGCGCGGGCGTCACGCTGCTGGTCTCGGGCCTGGGCCTGGCCGGCGCCGCGTTCCTCGCCCTGGGCACGGCGCTGCTGCGCCTCTCGGGCTCCCTGGTCGGCCGGGGCCTGGCCCGCGTCTACCTGGAACTGATCCGCAACACCCCCCTCCTGGTCCAGATATTCTTCATCTACTTCGTCCTCGCCCCGGCCGTGGGCCTCGGCCGCATGGCCTCGGCGGTGCTGGCCCTCTCGCTGTTCGAAGGGGCCTACGCATCCGAGATCATCCGCGCGGGCATCCTCGCCATCCCGCGGGGGCAGTGGGAAGGCGCCCTGAGCCTGGGCATGACCAGGGGCTCAATCTACCGCCAGGTCATCCTGCCCCAGGCCCTGCGCAACGTCCTGCCGCCCCTGACCAGCCAGGGGGTGTCCCTCGTCAAGGATTCCGCCCTGGTCTCGACCATCGCCATCTACGACCTGACCATGCACGGTCAGGCCATCGTGGCGGAGACCTTTCTCAGTTTTGAAATATGGTTCGTCGTTGCAGCCATTTACCTGCTTTTCACCGGCATTCTGTCGTCGCTGGCCAGGTTATTGGAAAAGCAGTCACCTACACCTCATCTGGAGGACTCATGTACAGAATGACCCTTATGCTGCTGTGCAGCCTGATTCTCGGAGCGTTCCCCGCCGACGGGCGGGCCGAGGAAAAGAGCGTGCTGGACCAGACCCTCGAGCGCGGGGTGCTGCGCGTGGGCTTCGACACGTTCGTGCCGTGGGCCATGAAGGACAAGAACGGCGAGTACATCGGCTTCGAGATCGACGTGGCCCGCCGCCTGGCCGCGGACATGGGCGTGCAGGTCGAGTTCGTGCCCACCAAGTGGTCGGGCATCATCCCGGCGCTGCTGACCGGCAAGTTCGACATCATCATCGGCGGCATGGGCATCCAGCCGGCCCGCAACCTCAAGGTCAATTTCAGCAACCCCTACGAGTTCTCGGGCATGTCCATGGTGGCCGGCACGGCGGCCGCGCCGGGGCTGTCCTCCCTGGCCGACTTCGACAAGCCCGAGATCGTCCTGGCCGCCAAGACCGGCGCCACGTCCGTGGCCGCGGCCAAGAAGCACATGCCGAGGGCCACGGTGCGCATGTTCGACGACGAGGCCCAGGCCCTGCAGGAGGTCCTGAACGGCCGGGCCCACGCCATGGTCGCCTCGGCCCCCTTCCCGGAGCAGCAGGCCATCCGCAACAAGGACAGGCTCTACCTGCCCCTGGCCGGGGACACGTTCACCAAGGAACCCATCGGATTCGCCGTGCGCAAGGGCGACGCCGACTTCCTGAACTTCCTGAACAACTGGATTCTGGTGGCCGAGTCCGAAGGCTGGCTGGCCGAGCGGTACGACTACTGGTTCAAGACCATGGACTGGGAAGCGCAGATCAAGTGAGGCCAGGAATACGCCCGGATTCCGGAGGCGTGCTCCGCTCGGGGGGACGCCGCCGGCCGGGCCCGACCCGGCTCGATTTCGTCCTGCTGGGGCTGCTGACGGCAAGCCTCGCGTATGTCGCCTGGCGGGTGCATGCCCTCGGCGGGACGGCCTGGGAGTGGCATGTGCTCGGGCAATACCTGCTGCGGGCAGACGGCCGGCCGGGTCTGCTGCTCCAGGGCGTGTTCACGACCATCCGCCTGACCTGCTGGTCCGCCGTCATAGCCTTGTTCCTGGGCGTGTGGGCCGGCATGGCCCGGACAAGCCCCAGCCTGTACCTGCGCCTGGTGGGCGGCACCTACGTCGAGCTGTGCCGCAACATGCCGCCTCTGGTGCTCGTCTTTCTGTGCTATTTCTTCCTGGCCGACCAGATCGCCCCGGCCATAGGCTTGCAGAACGCCCTGCGCACGGCCCCGGAATGGGTCAAGGCCGCTGCCGGCGTGCTCATCGGGCGCATCGACCAGGTCGACGCATTCGTCACGGCGGCCTTCACCCTGGGCCTCTACGAAGGGGCCTATGTCGCGGAAATCGTGCGGGGCGGCGTGTCCTCGGTCGGCGCGGGACAGTGGGAGGCGGGGCGCGCCCTGGGCTTCCCGCGCCCGCAGCTGCTGCTGTTCATCATCATGCCCCAGGCCGTGCGGAACATGATCCCGCCCCTGGCGGGCCAGATCATCTCCACCATCAAGGACTCGGCCATCGTCTCGGTCATCTCCATCCAGGAACTGACCTTCCAGGGCATGCAGCTCATGGCCACGACCTACCTGACCATGGAGGTCTGGACCTGCGTGGCCCTGCTGTACTTCGCCCTGACCTTCTCCTGCTCCCTGGCCGCAGCCCGCCTGGAACAGCGCCTGCGGAGAAGATACACGGTCTGATCGGCCGCGCCGCGGCGTAAAAGGCTAACGAAGACCGACGGCAGTCCAGAACCCGTGTGAATCCAAGGCAAGCGACCAAAGCCCCTTAGCTGCCCATCAGGATGAACCGGCCGGCGACCGTTCAGAACGCGTTCTGAACGGTCGCCTAGAATTCGCAGCGGACGCCGGCGTAGTACCCGCGCCCGCTTACGAACCCCTGCAAGCCTGCCGCGTCGGCGACACCCGTGTGCGGGTTCGAATTGAAGACGTTGAACACATCCAGCAGCAGGCTCAAGGTCATGAGCTCTTCCTTGAGGACATCGAACTCCAGGGAGACGTCAGTAATGAGCCCGCCTGATATGACGCCGGCCCGGTAGGCATCGTTGTATCCGCCCTCGGCGTTGAGCCACTGGAAACTCTCGGACGTCGGCTTGGATGCCGTTGTTCCGTATGGGGTGTCGGCCGCGACGCGCTTGTCGGTCACCAGCCCGGTGGTGGAGTCCCGCCACCGGGAAATGCAGTCGAGGCGCAGGCGGTCACCGTAAAAGCTGCCGAGCCAGCCCAACGTCACGACCGTCGGCGCATTGAAATCATCCGCCGGCATGTCGCTGCGGTTTATGAGTTCGCCTTCGTAATAGACCCTGTCGTAGTCGTAGGGGTGGCCACCGGCGACCAGGTTGACGTTCTGGTCGCCGTCGTACGCGCCGTCGAACGTTTTCAATCGTGACTTCGTGACACCCAGGGTCACGGTATGGGAACCGAAGCTCTCTGTCTCGAACGTCCTGCCCAGACTGGCCGTTGCGCCGTCGAACGTGCTCTTTCCATCGTTGGTCAGTTTATAGGTTTCCTTGTCTTCCGTCTTGCTGACCAACTGGTCCCTGTGATCGCGGTGCACCAGTTCAAGGGAGTAGTCGAAACCCGCTGCAGAGCCGACGAGTCCGCCCATGAGTTCATCCGAGTGGGGGGTCTCCAGCCCTTTGGCCTCGTAATCCCGGTCATTGCCCACGGTTAGCTGTTGGCGGCCCGTGGCACGGTTGATTGTCGTGGTGTAGTTCGGCCTGTAGCGGTCGAAGGCGTAGGCCCGCAACTGACCGCCATAATAGCGGCTGGCTCCGGCCACCAGGGTCAGGGCCCCGTCGCCCATCGTATCGAATTCCGCCTTGAAACGGGGAGCCACGTTCCTGTTGAACGAATAATCGTCATAGTCGAGCCGCATGCCGGGAGTGAGGGTTAGCCGCCCCCATTCCACTTCGGTCTGGAGGTAATATCCGATGGTGTTGAGCGTATTTGTCTGGTCATATTCTAAATAGTCGATGGTCGTCTTGCTCTTCGTGGTCAAGCCTTCGACTCGGGCGGCCTCGTTCCACAAATTCGTCGTCACGTTGGCGATGTCAAACCCTGTCGATATGCGCCAAAAAACATCGCCGGAGGCCAGTTCGGGCAGTTCGAGCTCCAGTCCCGCATCCAGATTGCGGTTCTTGGAGATGGCATCCCCCACGCCTCCGCTCTGCTCGTTCGTCACCGTGTCGCTATACCAGACGTTGCTCTTGGAATCCCGGCTGAACCCGCTCCGCGCATAGGCCGCCCGCCCGGTCAGCGTGCCCCAGTCCGCCTTCACCTTCGCCGAGCCGCCCAGGCGCGAGGCCTCATTCTCCACCGCCCAGTCGCTGTCCGTCCAGGACGGGCGCCACCGCGCCTCGGAGTACGGTGCATAGGTTGCATCCAGAGTGACCGTCAGATGTGACGCGGGTTCCAGGAGCGCTTTGGCGAAAAAATTCTCGTTCGTTCGATGCTGGAATCGATCGCTGAACCCATCGTCCTCTTCATATCGCAACGGTATGTCCGACCATTTTCCGGAATAGGCGAACAAAAGAGCCAGACTGTCAGTCACCGGCCCGTCGACCGAAGTCCGCAGACTGTTGGTGCGGAATCTGGGTTGATTGTCCGCCGAGTCCGAAGCCTCATCCACTCCCCTGAGGTCGTACCACTCACTGCGTGTATGGCGTCCCTCGACAAGAGCGTGCCACCTGTCCATACGAGGCAGTTTGGTTTCGGCGTCCACAACCCCGCCGATGAAATTGCCATATTTGACCGGCACGTTGCTCGTGTAAACCGTCACGGCCTCAAACAGGTGGGTATCATGAAAAACGGTCTGGTCCGCGCCGCCCACATCGAGATTCGTCCAGCTCGGACTGTCACCGTATTTGCCGAGCCCGGAGGGATCGAGAGTGTTGCTGACGCTCAACCCATCGACAAGAAAGTTGTTCTCGTAGGGCTTGGCACCGGAGATGGAGACGCGCGGCGGTCTGACCTCACCCATGGTCAGAGAGCCGGATTCTTCATTGGAAAACTGCACACTCGGCAACACTTTGAGGGCTTCCGTGACCGAGCCTGTCCGCGAGGGCATGGATTGAAGCTCATCCCCTTCGATGGTGGCTTTGCCGGCCACGCGCCTTTCCGCAAGGACGTTGACCGCGTCCAGCCGATAAAGGGAGCCGGTATCGACGGTACGGTTCTGGTCGTCCGCCGGTGCGGGATAGGCCCCGTTGCCAGCACCGGTCACCGACGCCTGATCCGAGAGGAGCGACTCTTCCGAAAACGCGCAGGCAACGGGTCCGCTCGCGGCCACCAACCAAAGCGCCAGAAGCGCCGAACGGACTGCTTTACGCACGTTATTCTCCATGAGGCCCGACGGGGCCTGGGTTTGACTACTCGACATGTACTCGTGCTTGATGCATGAAACAAAAAATTTACATTTACGAATGTCATACAAAATATCAATAGCAATGCGCACCCTGATTTTTGCCCTCATCCTTATAATTACGCCCTTCGCCGCAAGCGCATTTGAGGACATCCCCTTAGGCGTGGATCAGATCGATGTGTCCGAGAAACGGGCCAGCCACAACACCGTCATCGGCGCCGCGCAGGATTCCGACGGGTATATCTGGCTGGCCTCCCTCCCCGGACTGTACGTGTATGACGGCAACCTCGTACGCCCGGTTCTGGAGGATGTTCTTGCCAACGCCCGGATTCGGGACCTGCATATCGACTCAGGCGACACCCTCTGGGTGGGCACCAATTTCGGTGTTCTCTCGTATTCGCTGAAAACCCGGACGGCCCGCTGGCATCGCGACACGAATTCGACCGACGGCCTCGCCTCGGACACCGCCCATACCATATACGAGGATTCGAGAGGGACTCTGTGGGTCGGAACTGCAATCCGGAAGAATGAAGACCTCGCGCAGACGAAAGAGGCGACGTCGACCCTGCACCGCTACGAACCATCCTTCGACAGGTTTGAAAGGACCGGGAATCTCGCCCTCGGCCCGAACGGCAGCGCCGCAATCCTGCACATTCGCGAAGACGCCCACCGCAACATGTGGCTGGCCACAGACCAGGGACTCTACCGGCTCAACGGGAACCAGGGACCGGCCACATTCATTCCCCTGTCCACGCGCGAAGGGTACTCCGCAAAAAGGATCGCCTTCGACTCCCGCGGCAACCTCTGGGTCAGCGTCTCGAAACGCGGCCTGTGGACGCTGCCGGCCGGCTCGGACCGCATGGAGCTTCACAGGGTGACCAAAATCCCTGGGGACCATATCCAGGACCTTCAAACCGATTCGGATGGCGACATCCTGATATGCAGCAACGAGGGGCTGTTCCGTTACGCGGCCAAGGACGAAAGCTTTTACCGGCATCCATTCTTTTTCCCGGGACAACCTCGCCAGGATCCCGAACACGTGATGTCCATCATGGAGACATCGTCCGGCAACCTCTGGATCGGAACCATCAACCGGGGCGTCCTGCGCCACACGATGCATCCCGGCGCACGAATAGCCGCGCTGACCGTCGACGACAGCGGCGCAGGACAAATCTCCGCGAAGCTCGCCGACATCATCCATGTCACAGTCGCCCCGGACTCCCGGATTTATGTCAGTCCCAAACGCGGAGGCATTTTCAGGTCTCATGTTCCGGTCACGACCAACATGCTGAACCATTCCGCGAAAATCGAACTCGAAGCTTTTCTGGAAAAGGACAAGATCAAGTCCATGGACAGGGCCCCGGACGGCTCGCTCGTGTGCGGTCTGCACAACGCCTTGCTGCGGATCGCCCCTGATGAGACCACGGAAAGGCTCCAGATCGAGCCGAACCCAGAGGCCGTCTTTTCCGACATGGACATCGAGCATCTGACATGCATGGATGACGGAAGCGTCTGGCTCGGGACGAAATTCGAACTTTTTTCGTGGAAGCCCGGAACTCCCGTAAACAAATCGGAGGAACTGAGGCCCGGAGGCGGCCCGATCAATTGCCTGCATCGTTTCGAAGATACCGTATGGGTCGGCCACGGCCAGAACATCACCGTCATCGACACGATCACGGGAAAGCGGACCCGGCTTGACGTGCCGCAGGCAGCCTGGGCGGACAATGCCACCATCAAGGGCATTCTGGTCGAGAATGCTGCGACAGCCTGGCTCGCCACGACAGAAAACGTCTTTCGCTTCGACATGCGGACCGGAAACCTGGCGCCCATCCTTACACAGGCCCGGCAGAGGATTCCCCAGGCGCTGTCGTTGTGGCGGAGCCCCGATGGGGGCGTCTGGCTGCACACCCAGGCCAAGATATTCAGGATTTCGTCGGGCTCGGACCTGGCCGAAGAGATCCTGCTCGGCGCGGACCACCCGTCCGTCAGCATCTCCTCAGGCCCGGCGCTCGCGGCCGGGCACGTCCTCGCCTACGGACACACCGACGGCCTGCTGCTCATCGACCCCCAGAGAAGCGTCAGGACCGCCCGAATCGCCCCGAAATTTTCCGACGTTCGCATTTTCGGCACGTCGCTGCCCGCGACACGCCTCGGCAGAATTCCCGATCACATCAATGTCGACCATCACCAGAACTATCTGACCATCACCTTCTCGCTGCCGGAAGCGAACACGTTCCATCCCCCCCGCTTCTTCTACTTCCTTGAGGGCGTGGATTCCGCATGGAACGATGCCGGCACCCAAAGAACCGTCAGCTACGCACACCTCAAACCGGGCCGTTACGCCCTGCACGTCAAGGACGGATACGACGGCGAGCATATCTCCTCCCTGGGCATCGACATCCGGACGCCGTGGTGGCAGACCGCCTGGGCCAAGGCCGGGTACGCGCTGGCCTTTGTCCTGGCCCTGCTCACGGCCTCCCGCGTGTTCGCCCATGCCCAGACCACGCGGATCCGCAAGGAGATGCTCGAAACCCTGGTCATGCAGGACCCGCTGACCGAGGTGCCCAACAGACGCAAGTTCAAGGAGGTGCTGGCCTCCGAGAAAAGCCGCTGCAAGCGCAGCAACCATCAGATCTCGGTGCTCATGATCGACATCGACTTCTTCAAGGGGTTCAACGACCGGTTCGGCCATCAGGCGGGGGACAAGGCTTTGAAACGAGTGGCGCAGACCGTGAACTCAGCCCTCAGGCGGCCCGAGGATTTCGTGGCCCGGTTCGGCGGGGAGGAGTTCGTGGTGGTGCTGCCGAGCACGAACAGGGCCGGGGCGGAGCGCGTGGCCCAGAAAATTCAGGACGCCATCTTCCTGGCCAACATCCCCTACCCCGGCTCCCCCCTCTCGGACAGGATCACCCTGAGCATCGGGATTTCGACCTTCAGCCCGCAAAGCGACCTGCACATCGACTCGGGACTCTTCTCGGCCGACCAGGCCCTCTACCAGGCCAAACGCAACGGCCGCAACTGCGTCTTCTACAAGGACCACTGCCTGGCGCTAACGCCCGTGCGGCAGTGACAGGAAGTCGTCCATGCCGCACAGCCCGCAGACCTGACACCCGTCCTGCGGGCATGGCGGCGTGACCATCCCGCGCCTGTACTTGACCCACTCCGAATACAGAAACTTTCGCGACACCCCGATCTCCAGCCGGTCCCACGGGAAAACCGTGTCGCGGTCCGCGTGACGGCGCAGGACGTCGTGCACCAGGGCGTCGTGCTCCCGCATGGCCGCGGGCAGGCCGATTTCAGCCGCGCGTTCCAGACAGGGGAATATTTCTTCCCCGCCCCGGGCCAGAAACATCTGCACCCGGGCCTGGGCCGGGTTTTCCCCGGCGAAGCGCATGCCCTTGTGCCGCCCCACGATCGCCTTGAAGCGCTTCAAGGCGGCCTTGAGCCGGTCTTCGTCGGGCGTGTCTGCCCACTGCAGGGGAGTCCAGGCTTTGGGCACCAGGCAACTGACAGAGAGAGATACGAGCTCCACCCCCTTCTTGCGGGCGCCCTGCCCGGCCTTCCGCGCCGCGTCGACGCAGGACATGAACTCCTCGAACTCGGCCCAGTCCTCCTCGCCCTCGTCGGGCCAGCCCGTGATCATGTAGAGCTTCAGCGTCCCGAACTGCAGGCGGCTGACGCGGGCCACGGCCTCCAGGAAGGCGTCCTCGGAAAAGTGCTTGTTCATGGCCCGGCGCAGGCGGCGGCTCGCGCCCTCCAGGGCCAGGGTCACGGAGCGGGTTCCGGTGTGACGCAGGAAGCCGAGCAGTTCGTCCGTCAGTCCATCTGCCCGCATGGAGGACAGGGAAAACTTGACCTTGCGCTCCGCCAGCCAGCGCAGGAAGGGGAGCAGGTCCGGCCAGTCCGTGAGGGCCGTGCCCACGAGGCCGACCTTGTGCGGCTCGCAGCGCTCGACAATGTCCTGCAGCGCCGCCATCTCGGCGTGGCGGGGCGGCTTGTAGATGCTGCCGGCCGCACAGAAGCGGCACCCGTACGGGCACCCGCGGTTGACCTCCAGCAGCAGCATGTCCCGGAACTGGGCCTCGGAACTCACGAAGCAGGAGTAGGCCGGGCTGCCCAAGACATTTGAGGTGCCGACGACGGCCCGCCGCACGGGCTCCTGGCTCAGGCCCGGGACCATGACGCCGGGCAGCGGCGCGACGGCCTCCAGGGCCGCCTGCTTCCCGCCGCCATCGACCCAGGTCCTGGCGACACGCTCCACGACGTCGGAGAGCCCGGCCTCGGCTTCGCCGACAAAGAGCCCGTCCAGGGCGGGCAGCATGGGAAAGGGGTTCAGGAAGGCCACGGGTCCGCCGGCCAGGACCACCGGCCAGGACGGGCGGTCCGCCGCGCGGACGGGGATGTCCGCATCCATCAGCAGCTTGAGCGCAATGGGAAAGTCGCCTTCGAAATTGAGGCTGAAGAGAACGAGGGGGAAGAGGCCCAGGTCGCGTCCGGAGTCGACGGACCTGGGCCTCGGGGAAGTGGAATCCCAGAAAAAACGCTCGACGGCCAGCCGCTCGTTTGCAGCGAGCAGCCGGTAAACCACCTGCCACCCCAGGGTGGAGAGGCCGTGCTCGGCAGCCTCCGGAAAGACCAGGGCCACGGGCAGCCGTCCTCCCCAGTCTCGCAGAGGCGGGGACGAACGGCCGCAGTACAGCTCGGACACAATCTCCTCCTGGCGCGCAGGCGGCTCGGGTCGGGGAGGACCCTAGTCGGCCTGCATGCGGATGAACGAAGGAATCTCGAATTCCTCCTCTTCGAACAGGAACTCGGCGTCATCGCCGCCGTTGACGATCTTGCGCGGCTCGTGACGGCGCTCCTCCACGCCCGACTGGCTCCTGGCCGCGCGGATGTAGGTCGGGACGCTCAGGTCGGCGGCGTCGTTGACCGAGATCTTGCGGGTGCGGGGGCGGATGATGAGGCCCTCGCTTTCGGCAGACTGACGCCCGCCGCCGGACGCGGGGTTGATGACCGAAATCTTGCCGCCCTTCTCCACCGGCACGTTGCCGTCCTGGATGCCCGTGGCGATGACGGTGATGCGCATCTCGTCCACGCAGTCCATGTCGAAGACCGTGCCGAAGTAGATCTTGGCGTCCTCGTGCGCGGCTTCGTGCACGATGCTGGCCGCCTCGCTGACCTCCTCGATGGTCAGGTCCGGGCCGCAGGTGATGTTCATGAGCACGCCGCGGGCGCCGTCGATGGTCACGTCCTCCAGCAGCGGGCTGGTGATGGCCTTCAGGGCGGCCTCGCGGGCGCGTCCGTCGCCCGAGGCGATGCCCGTGCCCATCATGGCCAGGCCCATCTCTTCCATGACGGCCTTGACGTCGGCGAAGTCGAGGTTGATGAGGCCCGGCACCATGATCAGGTCGGAGATGCCCTTCACGGCGTGGAAGAGGACCTCGTCGGCCTTGCCCAGCATGTCGACGAAGGACGCCTTCTTGGAGGCCAGGGTCAGCAGGCGGTCGTTGGGGATGGTGATGATGCTGTCGACGATGTCGCGCAGCTCCTTGATGCCGCGCTCGGCCTGCTGCTGGCGGCGCTTGCCTTCGAAGAAGAACGGCTTGGTCACGACCGCCACGGTCAGTGCGCCCATGTCCTTGGCCACCTGCGCGATGACCGGGGCCGCGCCGGTGCCCGTGCCGCCGCCCATGCCTGCGGTGACGAAAACCATGTCGCAGTCGCCCAGCACGTCGCGGATCTGGGACTGGCTTTCCAGGGCCGCGTCACGCCCCATGTCGGGGTTGGCTCCGGCGCCCAGGCCCTTGGTCAGCTTGTCGCCGAGCTGGATCTTGAACTCGGCCTTGGAGTGCTTCAAGGCCTGCATGTCCGTGTTGGCCGCGATGAAGGTCACGCCCTGCATGGCGGCCTTGATCATGTTGTTGACCGCGTTGCCGCCGCCTCCGCCCACTCCGATGACCTTGATCAATGCATTGTCTTCGCGTTCGATTTCCAGGAAATCCATACTTCCCCCTAAAACGTTGACGTTGTTCCCTGTCTCCGATTTCCCCGTGTCCCCGATTCCACTCAACTGATGTCGGCGAACCACTTCTTCATGCGCGCCAGAATGGAGTGGAAGATGTTCTTGTCGCGGATGCGGATCTTGTTGTCCCGCCCGTGCTTCTCCGCGCCGTAGAGCAGCAGTCCCACCGCCGTCGCGTACATGGGGCTGTCCACCACGTCCTTGAGCCCGCCGACTCCGGCAGGCGAGCCCGTTCTGGTCGGCAGGTTGAAGACCTGCTCCGCCAGTTCCTGTATCCCTTCGATGCGCGACGCGCCGCCTGTCAGCACCACGCCCGCGCCGATGAGCTTCTTGTACCCGGACCGGATCAGCTCCTGGTCCACCAGGGCCAGGAGTTCCTCCATGCGCGGCTCGCAGATCTCGGCCAGGACCTGCCTGGTGAGCTTGCGCGGCTCGCGCCCCCCGACGCTGGGCACTTCGATGACCTCGTCCTTCCTGACCAGCTCGGCCAGGGCGCACCCGTACTTGATCTTGATCTTTTCCGCCGCCTGGGTCGGCGTGCGCAGGCCGAAGGCGATGTCGTTGGTCAGGTTGGTCCCGCCCAGGGCGATGACCCCCGTGTGCTTGATGGAATTGCCGTGAAAGATGGCTATGTCCGAGGTGCCGCCGCCGATGTCCACCAATGCCACGCCGATCTCGCGCTCCTCGTCCGTCAGCACGGCCTTGGAGGAGGCGAAGGCCTCCAGCACGATGTCTTCGACGTCGAGGCCCGACTTGTGGCAGGACTTGACGATGTTCTGGGCGCTGGTCACCGCTCCGGTCACGATGTGCACCTTCACCTCCAGGCGCACGCCGGCCATGCCCAGGGGATCGGCGATGCCCGACTGGTCGTCGACGATGTACTCCTGTGGCAGGATGTGGATGACCTCGCGGTCCAGGGGGATGGCCACGGCCTTGGCCGCGTCGATGACGCGCTCGATGTCGCGCGCCGTGACCTCGCCGCCCTTGACCGCGATGACGCCGTGGCTGTTGAAGCCCTTGATGTGGCTGCCGGCGATGCCGGCGTACACGGCCCGGATCTCGCAGCCGGCCATGAGCTCGGCCTCTTCGAGGGCCTTCTTGATGGACTGCACGGTCTGCTCGATGTTGACCACCACGCCCTTGCGCAGGCCCGTGGACGGGCTGGTGCCGATGCCGATGATGTCCACCACCCCGTCTGTGCCCACTTCGCCCACGACGGTGCATATCTTGGTCGTTCCGATGTCCAGACCGACGATCAATTCAGACTTGCCCATACTTTCCCTCGTCTTCCGGCGCAGGGCCGGCATGAAATCCTAGAGTGTTTGATCCGCGTTCAGCCTGACCCAGGCCCGGTCCGGCGTGACGAACATCAGGGCCGCGCGGCCGAGCTCGCCCCGACCGTCCAGATCGGCCCACAGTTTGCCCAGGCACGCCAGGGTGGCGCGCAGATCCGTCCCATCCAACTGTACGAGTACCCTCGGTCTCTCCAGAAAAATACTGAACTGTTCGGCGCTGTCCTGGCGAAGCAGGGCGATCTGGCTCATGCCGAAGGGCAGCGCGTTTCTCGAAACTTCCTCCAGCAGCCGGCGCACGCCCGTCCCCACCGGGACGCCTTCCTCCTTCTCCAGGAGGGGCAGGGAGATGAACTTCTCCACGCCCACGGCCACGATGGGCTGCCCGCCCGCATCGGCGTAATAGAGCTGCTCGTCGCGACGGACCAGGAACGCGGGTTCGTGCTCCCTGATCTCGATGGTCAGCCCGTCGGGCAGAATCCGCGTCACGGACACGCTTTCCACCCACTCGCTGGCGGCGATGCGGCGCTGCACCTCGGCGATGTTGATGCCGAGCACGTTCTGGCCGGCCTGCACCCCGCCCAGGACGGCGATTTCCTCGGAGCTCAGACGCCGGCCGCCCTCGATGTGCAGGTTGGTCAGGGCGAAGAACTCGTGGGCCGTGACCCAGCGGTAGGACAGCAGGATGGCGAAGCTGACCGCGAGCACAAGGGAAATGCCCAGAGCCCACTGGGTCAGCGCGAACACGGTGCGTCCCAGGCCCAGGAAAACGCCGCCGACCACCGCGCCCGTCTCGACGGGTTTGCGGCGCTCAGTCTTGCGGTGTACGTTCCTGCGTACTTTCTTGCCCAGCACGGCCGTGCTCATGTCCTTATTCCTTGCCCTCAAGATAGTTCTGCCCCACGGTCCAGATGCTGCCCGCGCCCAAAGTCAGAAAAAGGTCGCCTTCTCGCAGGATTCCGCCCAGGGCGGCCTGCATGGACGCGAAGTCCTCGAAAAACTGCACCGGCGTCGAGGTCACCTGCCTGATGGCCTGCGCCAGGCTCTGGCCGCTGACCCCGGGGATGGGGGACTCGCTGGCCGGGTAGATCTCCGTCAGCAGCAGCTGGTCCACGCCTTCGAACACCTTGGAGAACTCTCCGAACAGGGCCTTGGTCCTGGTGAAGCGGTGGGGCTGGAAGGCCACCACCAGGCGCTTGTGCGGGTAGCACAGGCGCGCCGTCTCCAGGGTGGCGGCGATCTCCGTGGGGTGGTGTCCGTAGTCGTCGACCACGAGCACCCCGCCGCGCTCGCCCTTGTGCTCGAAGCGCCGCCCGACCCCGCCGAAGGCGCCAAGGCCCCGGATGATGTCCTTTTTGGGCACTCCCGCCTCCATGGCCACTCCGATGGCGGCCAGGGCGTTCAGTACGTTGTGCCGTCCGGGATGGGTCAGGGAGACCTCGCCCCAGAGGTCGCCGCGATTGTAGACCCTAAAGCGCGACCCCGCCTCGCAGGTGATGATCTCGGCCCGCAGGATGTTGCCCTCCTCGAACCCGTACGTCAGCACCGGCCGGCGCACTCGCGGCAGCACGGACTGCACGCCCGGGTCGTCGCCGCAGACCACGTTCAGGCCGTAGAAGGGCACGCTGTTCATGAAATCGACGAAGCTGTCGCGTATCTCGTCGAGATCCTTGTAGTAGTCGAGATGGTCCGCATCGATGTTGGTGACGATGGACAGGCGCGGCAGCAGGCACAGGAAGGACCCGTCGGATTCGTCGGCCTCGGCGATGAGGTAGCGGCCCTGGCCGAGCATGGCGTTGGTGCCGTAGGCGTTGAGGCGTCCGCCGATGATGACCGTGGGGTCGAGGCCGGCTTCCATGAAGATGGTGGCCAGAAGCGACGTTGTCGTGGTCTTGCCGTGGGTTCCGGCCACGGCCACGCCGGTCTTGAGGCGCATGAGCTCGGCCAGCATCTCGGCCCGCGGGATGATCGGCACGCCCTTGGCGCGGGCCTCGACCAGCTCGGGGTTGTCGTCGCGCACCGCCGTGGAGCGGACCACGACCTGCGCGTCGCGCACGTTCTCGCGGGCGTGTCCGGCGTGCACCGTCGCTCCCAGGGATTCAAGCCTCTGGGCAACCTGTCCCTTGACCAGGTCGGAACCCGAGACCTCGTAGCCCAGGGTCAGGAGCACCTCGGCGATGCCGCACATGCCCGCTCCGCCGATGCCCACCATATGTATTCTCTTGATCTTCGATTTCATGCTCACCTTTGTTCGCCCCCCTTCCCGGCAAGTTCCAGGAGCTGCTTCACCACGCGTTCGCCGGCGTCGGGGATGCCCATGTCGCGCGCGGCCCGGGCCATCCTGGCCAGGGTTTCGGGCATCTGGAAGAGATCGCCCACCGCCGCGGAAAGATTCAGTTCGTCCAGCTGCCGCTGCTGGAAGACCAGGGCCGCCCCGGCCTTCTCCAGCGACCTGGCGTTGTTCAGCTGATGGTCGTGGGTCGCGTAGGGGAACGGCACCAGGATGCTCGGCTTGCCCGCGGCCGTCAGCTCGGCGATGGTCGTGGCCCCTGCCCGGCAGATGACGAGATCGGCGAACCTGTAGGCCTCGTGCATGTCGGAAATGAATGGCTCCACCCGTGCCTGCGGGTACTTCCGGGCGTAGACTTCCTGCACTGCTTCGAATTCGTCCTTGCCGGTCTGGTGCCAGATGTTCAGGCCCAGGTTCTTCAGCCCGTCAAGTTCCCGCAGCATGAAGCGGTTCAGGGCCGAGGCGCCCTGACTCCCGCCGACGACCAGGATATTGCGTCCTAGCACCCGCGGCTCGTCCCGCAGACGGCGGATCTCCGCCCGCACGGGGTTGCCCGTCAGCACGGCCGGGGGCGTCGAGAACGCCGGGGCGTCCATCCCCTTGAAGCTGACCAGCACGCGGTCCACCCTCTTGGCCAGCACCCGGTTGGTTACGCCGGGGACGCTGTTCTGCTCGTGGATGGCCGTGGGAATGCCCATGAGGGAGGCCGCCAGGGTGCAGGAGAAGCCGGCGTATCCGCCCAGCCCCAGTACGGCGTCGGGCCGGTAGGAGCGCAGGAGCTTCCAGGACTTCAGCATGCTGCGGCCCAGCCACCAGGCCGTGGCCACGCTCTTCAGGCCGCGCCCCACGACGCCCTGGGCCGGCAGGGCCACGAACTCGATGCCGGCCTTGCGCACCCACTGCCCCTCGGGCCCCTTGGTGCCGCCGACGAACAGCATCTCGCACCCGGGCACCATCTCGCGAACGGACTCGGCCACGGCCAGAGCCGGAAAGATGTGGCCGCCGGTGCCGCCGGTGGTCAGGAGGAGCCTTTTCATGCCTTCACCTTGCGCGAAAGGTTGAGGAGCACGCCCGCGCAGAAGAATCCCGCCACCAGATGGCTGCCGCCGTAGCTGATGAACGGCATGGGCACGCCCTTGGGCGGGATGGCGCCCATGACCACGCCCATGTTCAGGAGCCCGCCGATGATGATGATCGAGCCCATGCCGAAGGCCGTGATGCGGTCGTGCATGGACTCCTGGCGGATGCTGATCATGACCGTACGCCACAGGACCACGCCGATGAGCGTGATGACCAGCGAAATGCCGACGAACCCCAGTTCCTCCCCGATGACCGACATGATGAAGTCGTTGTGCGCCTCGGGCAGGAAGAAGAGCTTCTGCTTGCCTTCCCCGAGCCCCTGGCCGAGCCAGCCGCCCGAACCCAGGCCGTAGAGGGATTGCACGAGCTGGTAGCCCGAGTTCTGCGCGTCCTTGAACGGGTCGAGGAAGGAGAAGACGCGCCGGAACCGGTACGGGGAGTTGACCACGAGCAGCGCCGCGGAGACGAGGGCGAGCATGCCGGCCGAGGCCAGAAAGATGATCCGCGTCCCGCCCACCAGGCACATCAGGAAAAGCAGGGCCGACAGGAAGACCGCCCCGCCGAAGTCCGGCTGCAGCAGGAGCAGGAAGCACAGGGCTCCGGTCATGAGGATGGGCGGCAGGAAGCCCACGCTGAAGGTCCTGACCAGCTCCTGCTTGTTGGCGAAAAAGTAGGACAGGTAGAAGACCAGCGCGATCTTGGCCGCCTCCAGGGGCTGGAACGAGAACGGCCCGAGCCGCAGCCACCGGCTGGCGCCGCCCGCCGTGGTCGAAAAGGGCGAGAAGATTGTCAGGATCAGCAGGCCCGCCGCCATCAGCAGCCAGATGTACGTGTTGCGGTAGAAGAACCCCATGTTCGCGCGCGCGGCGAAGATCAGCACAGCGAACCCGGCGACCATGAACAGGACCTGCTTCCAGAACAGGGCGTACTTGTCGCCGTAGACCTTCTCGGCCATGATCCCGCTGGCGCTCAGGACCATGATCAGCCCCAGGGACGCCAGGCCGATGACCGCGCCCAGAAGGATGACGTCGTAATTCATGAACTGCTTCGCGGCCTCGCGCTGGGTGATCTTCATGCCGTTCCCTCCACCCATTCGCGCACGGCGCGCTGGAAGGCCTTGCCCCGCTCCTTGTAGTTGGCGAAGAGGTCGAAGCTGGCCGTTGCCGGCGACAGGAGCACGCACTCTCCCGGCCGCGCCTCGGAGGCGGCACGGAAAACCGCCTCCTCCAGCGTCGGGTCCCAATGGATCTCCAACCCGCACCCGGACCAGGCTCCCTCGAAAATTTCCCGCGACTTCCCGAACAGGTAGATCCCGCGCACGCGCTCACGGATGTGCGGCAGAACCGCGCCCAGGTCCCCGCCCTTGAACACGCCGCCGGCCAGAAGGCGCACGGGGCGGTCCTGACTCTTCAGGGCCGCGATCATGGAGTCGATGGTCGTTGACTTGGAGTCGTCGACAAAGGTGATGTCGCGATGCTCGGCCACGGCCTCCAGGCGGTGCGGCAGGGACGAGAAGCCCTCGATGCCGCGGCGCACGTCGTCCTCGCTCAGGCCGAGGTGCCGGCAGGCCAGGAACGCGGCCTCCATGTTCTCGCGGTTGTGCTCGCCGGGCAGGCCGGGGCACTCGAACCGCCGCCCGGCCACGAAGTAGACCCGGTTCGCCCTGGTGAAGGAGCGGCCCTCGAGCTCTTCCTTCATGGACAGCGGCGCCACGGCCAAGTCGCGCGCATCCATGTGCCCGAACATGCTGAGCTTGGCGTCGAGGTACTCCTCCATGGTCTCGTGGTAGTCCAGGTGGTTGGCCGAAAAATTGAGCAGCACGGCGACATGGGGGTGGAAGGACGGGGAGTTCTGGAGCTGGAAGCTCGACACCTCGAGCACCAGGACGTCGGCCCGCTCCTCTCCCGTGACGTAATCGCTCAAAGGGGTGCCGATGTTCCCGCCGACGAAGACGCTGCGGCCGTTTCGCTCCAGGATGCGCCCGATGAGCGTGGTCGTGGTGGTCTTGCCGTTGGTCCCGGTCACGGCGATGATGGGCTCGGACACGAACCAGCTGGCCAGCTCCAGCTCGGACACCACCTGCGCGCCCTCGGGCAGCAGGGGGGCGACCTTGGCCCTGGGGATGCCGGGGCTCAGCACGACGAGGGTCGCGCCCTGGAAATCTTCCGGCCTGTGCTGCCCGCCGCGGACCTCGAAACCCTGGTCCGTCGGCACGGAGGCGGCCACGGACTCGCTTCGCTCGAGCAGCCGCACCGTGGCGCCGAGGCGGACCAGCAGGCGCGCGGCAGCGATCCCGGACGAACCCGCGCCGAGCACCACCGCCGTGTGCCCGCGAAGCTGATCGCCGTGAATGAACTCGCGCATGTCCGTCCTACCTCAGTTTGAGCGTTCCCAGAGCCATGACCGCAAGCAGCAGCGACAGGATCCAGAAACGGATGATGATTTTCGACTCGTGCACGCCCTTCTTCTCGAAGTGGTGGTGCAGGGGGGCCATGCGGAAAATGCGCTTGCCGCCGCTGACCTTGAAATAGCCGACCTGCAGGATGACCGACAGGGTCTCGACCACGAACAGGCCGCCCACGACGACCAGCAGGAGCTCCTGCTTGCACAGGATGGCGATGAACCCGAGGGTGCCGCCGATGCTCAGGCTGCCCACGTCGCCCATGAAGACCTGGGCCGGAAAGGCGTTGAACCACAGAAACCCGAGCCCGGCCCCGATCATGGCCCCGCACAGGACCGCCACCTCGCCCACGCCGGCGATGTAGGCCACCTGCAGGTAGTTGGCCATGTTCACATGCCCGGCAACGTACACGAAGACGGCGAAGCACCCGGCCGAGACCACGGCGGGCCCGATGGCCAGGCCGTCCAGGCCGTCGGTCAGGTTCACGCCGTTGGAGGCGCCGATCATGACGAAGACGCCGAAGGGCACGTAGAACCAGGACAGGTCGGGGTTCACGTTCTTGAAGAACGGCACCATCAGCTTGGCGGAGTATTCCGGGAACGAGACCAGGAGGGTCACCGCGCCGATGCTGACCACCAGCTGTCCCAGCAGCTTGGCGCGCGCCGAGAGGCCGTCGTTGTGCTTGCGCACGACCTTCAGGTAGTCGTCGGCGAAACCCACGGCCCCGAAGCCCACGAAGACCATGATCGTCAGCCACAGGTACTTGTTGGTCAGGTCGCTCCACAGCAGCACGCTCAGCAGCATGCAGAACCCGAAGAGCAGCCCGCCCATGGTCGGGGTCCCGCTCTTGGCCTGATGGTCCGGCCCGCCCTCCTTGATGTACTGCCCGAACTTCAGGCGGCGCAGCCAGCGGATGCACAGGGGGCCGATGATGATCGACAGGATGAGCGCCGTCAGCATGGCGTAGATGGAGCGGAACGTGATGTAGCGGAACACGTTCAGCATGCTGATCTGGTCGCTCAAGGGGTACAGCAGATGGTAGATCACGCCCAGGCCCTCTCCATGAAAGAATAATATTGCTCCATCCTGCACCCGCGCGACCCTTTGAAGAGCATCACGCCGCCCTCGCCGCGCAGACCCGCGACGGCCTGCAGCAGCTCCTCGCCGGAGTTCACGGCCGCAAACACGCCGCCATAGCCGCCCAACCCGGACTGCACGTCCGACACGTGGCGACCGTAGAAAAAACAGTGCGTGGCCGATGTGGAGGCCACGAGGGAACCCAGTTCGCTGTGCGCCCTGGCGCTGTCCTCGCCGAGTTCGCGCATCTCGCCCAGAACCAGGACCAGCCGCCGCCCCTGGGCGATCCGCTCGGCCTCACGGATGGATTGGGCCATGGACACGGGATTGGCGTTGTAGGTGTCGTCGATGAACAGCCACGAACCAACGCGATTCTGCACGAAGCGTTGCGCCACCGGGCTGAAGGACGCCAGACCGGCCTCGATGGTGCGCGGCGGAACGCCGAGTTCCATGGCCATGGCCGTGACCGCGGCCACGTTCTCGGGCACGTGCACCGTGGACGACACATGCAGGCGGATGTCCCGCCCCTTGGCGCGCAGGACGTACAGGATGCCGTCCGGGACGCTCTCCTGCCCGGTGCAGGAATAGTCGGCCACCGCGCCGCAGCCGGAAAACGTCACCTTCCGCAGGGACCGTTTCGCGCATTCCCGCGCCAGCAGGGGATAGTCGGCGCTGACGCAGGCGAACCCGCCGGTCCGGACATGGTCCAGCAGAACGCTTTTCTGTTCGGCCACGCCTGCGAGGCTGCCCAGGCCTTCAAGGTGGCACCCTCCGATGTTGATCAGGAGCGCCGCGTCCGGGGCCAGGATGTAGCCGAGTTCGTCCATGTCGCCGGGACGGCTGATGCCAAGCTCCAGAACCCAGAAATCCTCCTGCCCGGACATCTCGAGGATGGACAGGGGCAGACCGATCTGGTTGTTCAGGTTGCGGAAATTCTTGGATGCCGAGCCGTGCAGGGACAGGACCTGGGCCAGCATCTCCTTGACCGTGGTCTTGCCGGCCGAACCGCTGACGCCCACGACCCGGGCCGCGGAGCGCTCGCGCCAGCACCGGGCGAGGCGTCCCAAGGCCAGCGTCGTGTCCCGCACCAGGAGAACCGGCACGGACAGATCCTGGGGCGTGCTGGCGACCACGGCGACAGCGCCGTTGTCCACGGCCTGGCGGGCGAACTCGTGCCCGTCGAGCTTCTGGCCGACGATGCAGAAGAACAGGTCGCCGGACTGCACGGCGCGGCTGTCGATGCTGACCCGCCGGATCACGCGCTCGTGATCCTGGTCGATGCTCGCGCCCATGGCGTCGGCTATGTCCTGCAGGGTCATGTTCATGCCAGGTGCTCCAGAACCGCTTCGAAATCCGAAAAGTGACGTTTTTCCGTGCCCACGATCTGATAGTCCTCGTGCCCCTTGCCGGCGATGAGCAGCGCGTCGCCGGGGCGCATGGCGTCTATTGCCAGCCCGATGGCCTTGCGGCGGTCGGCCTCGCGCAGCACGTGTCCGGCGCCGTTCAGCCCCGGTTCGATCTGGTCGAGGATGGACTCGGGGTCTTCGGTCCGCGGGTTGTCCGAGGTCATGACCACCACGTCGGCGTGGCGCGCCACGGCCCGGCCCATGAGGGGACGCTTGGTGGCGTCGCGGTCCCCGCCGCAACCGAAGACCGTGATGAGGCGGGCGAAGCCCATGGCCTTCAGGGCCACGGACACCTTTTCCAGCGCGTCGGGCGTGTGGGCGTAATCGACGAAGATGTCGAGGCCGCGATCGTTGGGCACCCGCTCCAGCCGCCCGGGAGCGCCGACGGCGCGAGCCAGGCTTTGCAGGGCGCCTGGGTCGAGGCCCAGCAGGAGCCCTGCGCCCATGGCCGAGAGCAGGTTGTAGGCGTTGTGCCGGCCGACCAGGGGAGTCTTCAGCTCGAAGTCCGCACTGCCGTGGCGCACGGCCAGCAGCATGCCCCATGTGCCGAAAGACCTGATCTCGGCCCGGAGCTGCGCGTCGGCGGCCTCGATGCCGAACCCGAGCAGGTCGGGACGCGCTTCCTTGAGCCGCCGGCCGTACTCGTCGTCCATGTTGACCAGCCCCGCGGCGCAGCGTTCCTCGCCCAGGAACAGGCGGGCCTTGGCCTCGAAATACCGTTCCATGTCGCCGTGGTAGTCCAGATGATCCTGGGTCAGGTTGGTGAAGACGCCGACTTCCACGGGCAGCCCCGCCAGACGCTGCTGGTCCAGGGCATGGGAGGACACCTCCATGACCAGGCACTCGACGCCGTCGCGCGTCATGCGGCCGACCAGTTCGTGCAGGCTCAGGCAGTCGGGCGTGGTCATGGCGGCCGGGATGTCCGTGCCCGGCCAGGAACAGCGCACAGTGCCGATGAGACCTGCGGAAATTCCGCTTTCGCGCAGCAGGTGATGCACCAGGTGGGCGGTGGTCGTCTTGCCGTTGGTGCCGGTCACGCCGATGACCCGCGGCAGGCGGCCTTCCGTGCCGAAAGCCGCGCGCGCAAGCAGGCCGAGGGCCTTGGCCGGGTCGGCCACGGTCAGGTAGGCCACGCCCTCGCGCGGCGTCACGACGGCGGCCGGGCCGTGCACCACGACGCGCGCGCCGCGGGCCACGGCGTCGTCGATGAAGCGCGCCCCGTCAACCTTCGTGCCGGATAGCGCGACAAAGACATCGCCGGCCTGCACCCTGGCCGAGTGGGTGCGCAGGCCGGTTCCGTTTCTGAGCATGTCCAGCACGTTTTCGAGATTCATACCGCCGTCCTATCCTGGCTGGTAGGCCAGCCAGAGCTGGCACTGCTTGTCCGCCGGCCATTTTTCGCCGGGGAGGGGTTTCTGTTTGCCGACGATGACACCCTGTCCGCTGATCCTGGGAACGATCCCGTGCCCCACCAGAATTTCCAGCGCTTCGCGCACGGTGGCGCCCTGCAGGTCGGGCATGGATTCCGCGTCGGCCACGATGCTCTGCTGGCGCTCCACCGGGGCGGCGAAACGCTGCGGCCGGGCCTGGGCCTGAGCCTGGGCCTGGGCCTGAGCGACCTGGACCGCGGGAGGTTCCGCCGGCGCCGTCAGCATGCCCGTCGCGGTCAGAAGCTGCACGCCGACGTTGCGCACTTCCGGGGCCACCAGCACGCCGCCGTAGTGCCCGGCCTGGGGCTCGTCGACGAGCATGTAGACCAGGTAGCGCGGCTTCTCGGCCGGGAACACGGCAACGAAGGAGGCCACGTAATCCCCGCCGTAACCGCCCGTGGGGCTGGCCTTCTGGGCCGTGCCCGTCTTGCCGGCCATGCGCACGCCTTCGATGCGCGCCTGGGTGCCGGTGCCGTCCAGCTGGACCACCTCTTCGAGCATGGCCATGACCTGTGCGGCCACCTCCCGATCGAAGACGCGCACGCCCTCAACGGGGCGGCCGGGCTCGTGCAGGAGCCGCAGCGGGATGCGCACCCCGCCGTTGGCGATGCACAGGTAGGCATCGGCCATCTGCAGCATGGTCACGCCGAGCCCCTGCCCGAAGGCCATGTTGGCCAGCTCGACCTCGCGCCACTGGCGGGCGGGCCGCAGCAGCCCGGCCGACTCGCCGGCCAGGGGCAGACCCACCGGACGGCCGAAGCCCAGCGCCTGAAGGTACCGGCTGTATTTCTCCGCCCCCATGGCCAGCCCGATCTTGGCCGACCCGATGTTGCTGGAGTAGCGGACGATCTCGTTCACGGTCAGGTTCTCGTACTTGTGCGTGTCCTTGATGCGGCGGCCCTTGACGCTCCACTTGCCGTTCTCGCAGTAGTACTTGGTGGAGGGCTGGCAGACCTTTTCCTGCAGCGCCGCCGCGACCATGACGGGCTTCATGGTCGACCCGGGCTCGAAGATGTCCACGGCGATGCGGTTCTTCCATTCGCCGCTGACCTTCTGCACCGAGTTGGGGTTGAAAAGCGGATAGTGCACCCAGGCCAGGATATCGCCCGTGGGCACGTCGACCACCAGGGCCATGCCGGTCTTGCCCTTGGCCCTGGCCACGCTGCGGGCCAGGGCGTCCTCGGTGGCCAGCTGCACCTGGCTGTCGATGGTCAGCCGCAGGTCCTGGCCGTCGAAAGAGGCCCTGTCCTCCCCTTCGATCGAGGACAGACGGTTGCCGGCGGCGTCGCGCTGGACCGTGTACTTGGTCGAGGACGGGGCGAGGTGGTCGTTGAAGGCCTTCTCCAGCCCCTCGATGCCCTTGCCGTCCATGTTCACGAAACCGAGCAGCTGTCCGGCCATGTGCCCCTGCGGGTACTGGCGGGAATTCTCGGCCTCGAGGTACACCCCGGGCAGGCCCTCCTCACGCACGGCCGAGGCCTGCGCGTCGCTGATCTTCCTGGCCACCCACACGAAGCGCTTCTTGGTCTTGAGCTGCCCGGCCACGTCGCCGGGGTTCAGGCCGAGAATCTTGCCCAGGCGCTGGGACACCGCCCAGACGTCGCCGACTTCGTTCGGCCGCACGTAGACCGACGGGCTGGCTATGGACTTGGCCAGCAGCAGCCCGTTGCGGTCGAAAATCTCGCCTCGCTTGCCGGACACAGTCTCCGAGGCCCAGTACTGCCGGTTGGCCATCTTGGCGTATTCAGGACCCTTGACCACCTGCACGTGATAGGCGCGCGCCCAGAGCCCCATGAGGGCCGAAGCGAAAAGAACCCCGGCAAAGATGATCTTGCCGCGGCTCCAGTCCCTGGGTGGTTTGTTTCCTGTCTTGGCCACGATTGCCTCGCCTACTCCTGCAGGGTGCGGATCTGATCGCGATGCGGCGGACGCAGCCCGGCCCCTTCGGCCCTGACGCGCAGCGTCGGCGGCGCGAGCAGGTACTGGCGCTCCACCTGCAGCTTCGAATGCTGATCCCGCTTTTCCTGAAGATCACGCTCCAGAGTCTTGAGCTCGTAGGCCAGGTCGACTCTCTCGATGTTGACCCAGACGAGCCCCAGACCCAGAACGATGGTCGTCACAAACACGAGCCCCAAGCCCAGAAACCCCGAGCCCAGGCCCTTCACTCCCCACCCCCTGCGATGCGCTCCGCCACGCGCAGCTTGGCGCTGCGGCTGCGGCTGTTGACCCGCATCTCCTCCTGGCCCGGCAGCAGGGGCTTGCGGAAAGGCAGGCGGAGCCTCTTCTCGTGACCGCACGTGCAGACGGGGTACTCCCGCGGACACAGGCAGCCAGTGTTCTCCGTGCGAAATGCGCGCTTGACGATGCGGTCCTCCAGGGAGTGGAAGGAGATGACGCAGATACGCGCGCCGGGGCGCAGGTAATCAACGATGCGCGCCAGAAAATTCTCGACCTCTTTCAGTTCCTGGTTGACTTCCAGCCGCAGGGCCTGGAACGTCTTGGTCGCGGGATGGTTGCGGGCCAGGGCGCGGCGCTTGGCCGGGTAGGCTGCTGCCACGATGCGGGCAAGTTCCAGGGTGGTCTCGATGGGGGCCTTTTCCCGGGTCTCGACGATGGCGCGCGCGATGCGTCCGGCCATGGGCTCCTCGCCGTAGTCCCACAGGATCTGGCGCAGACGTTCGAAGGAGGCTCCGTTGACGATGTTCGACGCGGGCTCACCGCCTGACCCCGGATCCATGCGCATGTCAAGAGGCCCGTCGTGCAGGAAGGAAAACCCCCGCTCCGGGCTGTCCAGCTGCAGGGACGAAACCCCGAGATCGGCCACGACCCCGTCCAGGAGGTCCCAGCCGAGTTCCCGCAACGCGCCGGAAAAATTCTGGAACGACGTGTGCGCCAGATGCACGTTCTCCCCGTAGCGGGCGAGCCGCTCGCCGGCCTTACGCAGGGCCTGCATGTCGCGATCCAGCCCAAGAAGGTGGGCCTGGCCGCCGGTCAGCTCCATGAGCCGCGCCGCATGACCGCCAAGGCCCAGGGTGGCGTCCATGTAGAAGCCGCCCGGCTTGGGTTCGAGCCAGTGCATGACCTCGTCGATCATGACCGGGATGTGTTCGGAGTATGCGTCCATGGCCCCCGCGAATCAGAACCGGAGTTCGAAGCCGTTGCCGGCCAGATCGTCCATGACCTGGTCGAAATTCTCCTGCATGGCCGTGCGCTGCGCCTCGAACCGTTCCAGATCCCAGATCTCGAACTTGCGGCCCACGCCGGCCAGGACGATATCCTTCTGGAGTCCGGCGTAGCTGCGCAGATGGGGCGGAATGAGGACGCGCCCCTGCTTGTCCAGGGTCACCTCGACGGCTCCGGAGATGAAGAACCGGTGGAAGTCCCGCACGCGACGGTCGGCCATGTTCAGCTTGGAAAAACTCTGCTCGATCTGCTCCCACTCGGGCAGGGGGTAGGCGGCCACGCAGTCGTCGAAATTCGTCAGGATGAGCTTGCCCTCGGGCGACTGGGCGAACACCTCGTCACGGAACTCCGGGGGAAGCATGAGCCGCCCCTTCGGGTCCTGCGTACGATGTGAATGCCCTCTGAACATGTCTTCCCCTCACCCTTTCCCACTTTTTACCACTTTTTACCACTCTTACTCACGCACCTCCCGGAGAGTCAAGCCATTCCACCACTTTTACCCAAGGTGGGCGCGAAAAAAAAATGCGCCTCTCCCCCCGCCCCGACCCGGCGTGTCCGCACGCCGACCGGGACGTCCCGCCTCCCGGAACATTCGCGTCCGCCCGGCCTTGAGACGGGCAGAGTCCTGAGGCGCGGCCCCGAACCGGGCGCGCCGCCGTCTTCGACTCCCTGCACAAAAATTTCCACTGCCTCCCCTCAATTCCTTGACTCGCAATTTTGAGAGGCATATCCACTGGAGTGGAAAAGATAACCTATGCTCTGCGGTCGGAAATGCCAGCCTGATCGCAGTTTGTGATTTTCGGCATGCACGGATCAGAACACGGACATGCCTCAAGGATGCAATGCGCCGCATCATGGAGAATACAACGATATTTCTCGATATTTTTCTACGCAATTTGTCGAATAAATAGAACAAACAGGATTTCGATCCCGGCGCACAAGAATGGACGTCACAGTTCTTCTCTCCTGCGCAGCAGCAGGAATGCTTACAGGAATGGCCACAAGCCATTCCTTTCCACGTGGATGGCTGGCCGCCACCCTCGGAGGAACGGTATGCGCTCTCCTTGCCTCGAGCATGATCCTGTCCGGGCATCCCGCCTGGGAGTGGCGTAGCGGGTGGGAGGTCGGAGGTGAGCGGTTGCTGGTGCGCCTCGATGAAATCAGCGCATTCTTCCTGCTCCTTTTGAGCGTCGTCGGATTCGCCGGCGCCGTCTACAGCCGGGAATACCGGCCCGAAGGCCGTCACCCGCGATCGGCCCGCGCCGGACGCCTGTGGTGGAACGCGATGGTCATGAGCATGGGCCTGGTAATGACTGCGGGCAACGGCCTGCACTTCCTCCTGGCCTGGGAATGCTTTGCCGTGAGCGCCTATTTCCTCGTCACCCTGGACCGCGCCAATGCCGAGGTGCGAGGCGCCGGCTGGATCTATCTGGCCGCCTCCCACGCCGGCACGCTGGCGCTCTTTACCTTTTTTGCCACCCTGGCCGCGCGCACGGGCACGTGGGAACTGGGGCCCGTGCGCCATCTCCCGGACCTTGCCCATCTCTACTGGATCGCGCTGCTGGGTTTCGGCATCAAGGCCGGCGCCTTTCCCCTGCACGTCTGGCTCCCCGCGGCCCATGCCAGCGCCCCGAGCCACGTCTCGGCCCTCATGTCCGGCGTAGCCATCAAGATGGGCATTTTCGGCCTGGTCCGCTTCGGCTCCTGGCTGCCCATGCCCGTGGGCGCAGGCTGGGTCGTGGCCGGTATGGGCTGCGCCAGCGCCGTCCTCGGCGTGGCCTTCGCCCTGGGGCAGCACGACCTCAAACGCCTGCTGGCCTATCACAGCGTGGAGAACATCGGCATCATCCTCATGGGCCTGGGCTTCGCCATGATCGCCGCGTCCCAGGGGCGGCCGGAGTGGGGCGTCCTGGCCCTGGCCGGCGGCCTGCTCCACGTCTGGAACCACGGGCTCTTCAAGGCCCTGCTCTTCCTGGGGGCCGGCTCGGTGCTCCACGCCGTCGGGACGCGCGAAATGAGCCGCATGGGCGGCCTGTGGCGGACCATGCCCTGGACGGCCGGGTTCTTCACCCTCGGGGCCATGGCCATCTGCGCCCTGCCGCCCCTGAACGGCTTCGTCAGCGAGTGGCTGGTCTTTTCGGGCCTGCTCGACGCGAGCCGGCATCAGGCCGGGGCGATCCTCGGCGCGGTGCCCGCGGCCATCCTGCTGGGGGCGACCGGAGCCCTGGCCCTGGCATGCTTCGTCAAGGTCTGCGGGGTCGTCTTCCTTGGCGCGCCCCGGACCGAGGCCGCCGGAAAAGCCCGCGAATGCGGGCCCGGCATGCGCGGGGCCATGGCCGTCCTGGCGGGAGGATGCCTGGTCGTCGGCCTCGCCCCGGCCCTCTTCTGGCCGATGCTCATGCGCGTGGCCACGGCCTGGTTCGGGCTCGGGTCGCCCCTGGACATCCCCAACCGCCTGACGCCGCTGGGCGCGGCCCACGTGCTGATCGCCCTGGCCGCCCTGGCTGCGGGGGCCCTGACCTACCGGCTCCTGCGACTGCGCACGACCAGGGCCGTCACCTGGGACTGCGGCTACGCCGTCCCCACGCCGCGCATGCAGTATACCGCCGGGTCCTTCGCCGGCATCATCACCGGCTGGTTCGACTGGATCCTGCGCCCCGCGGTCCACGCGGACCCTCCCGAGGACTTCTTTCCGACCCATGCGTCCAGGACATCGCACACGCCCGAGACGGTCCTCGAGCAGGTCGTCAGACCGTGCGGCCTGGCCATCCTCAGACTTTCGGATCTGGCCAGGGGGTTCCAGCACGGCAGGACCCAAGCCTACATCCTTTATTTGTGCGCGGCCATCCTGGCGCTGGCCCTGGCCATCCCCCTAAGCCGCGGGACGACGCCCTGATCCATCAACCTTCACGCATCGACAACGGACATGTATCTCAACCTCATTCAGATCGCCGAGTCCTTTGGTGTCTCGGAACAACTCGTCCTCGAGTGGGTCAGAAACGAAGGCATGCCCCACGTGCATGACCGCGACCGCATTCTCTTCGAACAGGATCAGGTCATGACCTGGGCGGCCCGCAACGGCCTGGCCGCCAACACGGGCTTCCTCGCCCAGCCGACCCCGGCCCTGGCCTCGAACCTGAACCTCGCCGCCCTGGTCCGGCGCGGAGGGATCTGGCGCGACGTGACGCCGGGCGACCTTCCGGGCGTCCTCGAACGCATCGTCCGAGGCCTTCCCGGCGTCTCACCGGCCGTGCACGACATGCTCGCCCGCCGCATCTGCGCCCCCGAAGGGCTGACCATGGCCCCGACCGGCAGGGGCTTCGCCCTGCCCCACCCGGCCAGGGGCGTCTTTCTCGGCGAAGCCTGCGCCCTGGTCGCGCTCATCCTGCTGAACGGTCCCCTCGAAGGGACCAAAGGTCCCGACGCAGTCCCCGTCACGCGGCTGCTGTTCTTCATCTCGCCCACGCCGCGGCTGCATGTGGACATGCTCGGCCTGCTGGCCCGCAGCATCGCGTCGGGCGTACTGAGCGCCGCGTTGGATCAGGCTGCAGACGACGTGGCCCTGCGGCAGGCCCTGATCGAAGGCAGCGGACACGCCGTCCCCTTGAGATCCGGAGGAAGACGATGACCTCCGCTCTGCTCGGCACGGCCGCCCTGACTCTGGTCCTGGCCTGCGCAGTGGGATCGCGCCCGCGCCTCTGGCTTGCGCTCAACAGCCTCGGAACCCTGGCCGGCCTGGGCGCGGCCGCAACCGTCCTGACCGGCGGCCGAGGGTGGGCCTTGAGAAGCGCCCTGACCCTGGGCGGGGAAAACGTCTTTTTGGCCCTCGACGCGTTGAGCGCCCTCTTCCTGACGCTCGTCTGTCTGACGGGGGGACTCGGCGCGCTCTATTCCTCGGAGTACTGGTCCGACGAGCACTTCCCGCGCTCCGCGCCCCGGGGACGGTCATGGTGGAGCGCCCTCGTGCTGTTCATGGGCCTGGTCCTGACCTGCGCCAACGGGCTGCACTTCCTCTTCGCCTGGGAAGCCTTCGCGCTCAGCGCCTACTTCCTCATCACCCTGGACAGGGAGCGTTCCGAAGTGCGCCGGGCCGGATGGCTCTACCTGGCCGCCTCCCACGCCGGGACCATGGCCCTCTTCGCGTTCTTCTCGGCCCTGGCCGCAGGGGTCGGGACCTGGGACCTGGGGCCCCTGCGCGACCGCCCCGACCTGGCCCCGCTCTTCTGGCTGGCGCTCATGGGCTTCGGGGTCAAGGCGGGCATGTTCCCCCTGCACATCTGGCTGCCCTCGGCCCATGCGGGCGCGCCGAGCCACGTCTCGGCCATCATGTCCGGCGTGGCCGTCAAGATGGGCGTGTACGGCATCGTCCGCTTCTCCGGCTGGCTGCCCGTGCCCGACGGCGCGGGCTGGACGGTGCTCGGCATAGGCTGCGCCAGCGCCCTCGTGGGCATCGTCTTCGCCATGGCCCAGAACGACATCAAACGCCTGCTGGCCTACTGCACCGTGGAAAACGTCGGCATCATCCTCATCGGCCTGGGCCTGGCCCTGCTGGCCGCGACCCACGGGCACCCCGTCTGGGGGCAGGTCGCCCTGGCCGGGTCCCTGCTGCACGTCTTCAACCACTGCCTTTTCAAGTCCCTGCTCTTCTTCGGCGCCGGCTCGGTCCTGCACGCCACGGGCACCCGGGACATGAGCCGGCTGGGCGGGCTGTGGCGGGCCATGCCGTGGACCGCGGCCCTCTTCGCCATCGGCGCGGCCGCCGTGTCCGGCCTGCCGCCGCTCAACGGCTTCGTCAGCGAGTGGGCCATCTACCAGGGCCTGCTCAAAGCCGTGGCCCAGAAGGGCGAGACCTTCGGCGTGCTGCCGGCCGTCATCGTCCTGGCCGGGACCGGAGCCCTGGCCCTGGGCGCATTCGCCAAGGCCTCGGCCATCGTCTTCCTCGGCGCGCCCAGGGGCAAGACGTCGGGGCACGCGGCCGAATGCGGCCTTTCCATGCGCGCGGCCATGGTCGTCCCGGCCGTCCTCATGCTCTGCGTCGGTCTCATGCCCGGCTATTTTCTGAATATGGTGCAGGCCTGCATCGCGGCCTGGACACCGCAGTGGGCCGCGTCCGCGCCGCCCATCCCGGCCCGGGCCATCGGCGGCGCGCACACGGCCCTGGCCTGCGCCCTGGTCGCCGCCGCCGTCTTCGCCCTGCGCAAGGTCCGGGCGGGCGGCATCCGCCGTGGCCCCACCTGGGACTGCGGCTACGCGGCCCCGACCGCGCACATGCAGTACACCGGCGGCTCCTTCGCCGGCATCGTGACCGGCTGGTTCCGGTGGCTGCTGCGCCCCGACAGGCGCATCCGCCGGGTCCGCGGCTATTTCCCGGAATCGGCCCTGGCCCTGGAGCGGGTTCCCGAAACCGTGCTGGAAAAAGGCGTCGGGCCCGCGGCCAGAGCCGTCATGCTTCTGGCCGACGCGGCGCGGGGCCTGCAGCACGGCCGTCTGCACCTCTATATTCTGTATGTTTTCCTCGGGGTCACGGCGCTGGGGATGCTGGTCTTCCACGGAGGGATGTGATGTCCACGATGTTGGATCTTTCGTTGCGCCTGCTGGCCTGGCTGGTCCTGGCGCCGCTGCTTCCCGGCGTCATCAACAAGGTCAAGGCCTGGGTGGCCGGCAGGCAGGGGCCGCCCGTGCTCCAGCTCTACTTCGACCTGGCCCGCCTGTGGCGCAAGGGCGTGGTCGTCAGTACCCTGGCCTCGCCAGGCTTCGTCATCGCCCCGGCCGTGGCCTGGGTGGCGGTGGTCGGAGCCGCCCTGCTGCTGCCCCTGGCCGGGGCCGGGGCGCCGGCTTCCTTCGACGGCGACGTGCTGCTCCTGGTCTACCTCCTGGCCCTGGCCCGCTTCTGCACGGCCTGGGGCGCCATGGAGACCGGCTCGGCCTTCGAGGGCATGGGTGCGGCCCGCGAGGTCAGCTACGCCGTGCTGGCCGAGGTCGGCATCATCACCGCCGTCCTGACCCTGGTGGTGCAGTCCGGCAGCATCTCCCTGTCGTCCATGTTCGCGCCGCTGCCCGGACCCAGCGCGGCCCTGCTGGCCGTGGGGCTCTTCATCATCCTGCTGGCCGAAAACTGCCGCGTGCCCTTCGACGACCCCAACACGCACCTGGAGCTGACCATGATCCACGAGGTCATGGTCCTGGACCACAGCGGGCCGCCCCTGGCCATGATCCTGCACGGCGCGTCGGTCAAACTCATGCTCTTCGCCGTCCTCCTGGCCCAGGCCGTGCTGCCCCTGTCGGAGCTGGCCCTGCCGGCGTCCGTGGGCGTCCTGGCCCTGGCCGTGCTGCTGACGACCGTGACCGTGGGCCTGGTCGAGTCCCTGACGGCGCGACTGGCCTTCCGCCGGGTGCCGCTCCTGCTGACCATCGGTTTCCTGTTCTGCCTCTTTCCGCTGCTGCTGACCTGGATGGGTGACATATGAACGATTACCTCAATCTCCTCATCGGACTGGCCATGGGGCTCAATCTCCTGGCCCTGGGCACCAGCCGCCTGCCCGTGCTGATCCGCGCCGTGGGCGCCCAGGGCGTGCTCCTGGGCCTGGTGCCCCTGGTCCTCGAAGCCCACGAACTGGACTGGCGGCTGGTGCTCATCACCCTGGCCACCGTGGCCGGCAAGGGCTTCCTCATCCCGGGCCTTCTGCACCGCGCCATGCGCACGGCCAACATCGCCCGCGAACTGGAGCCCTACATCGCCTACATCCCGTCCCTGCTGCTGGGGGCCGGGGCGACCATCGCGGCCGTGGCCCTGGCCCGCCACCTGCCGCTCCTGCCCGAGCACGCCGGCACCCTGCACGTGCCCGGGGCCATCGCCCTGATCCTGACCGGCTTCATCCTGCTCATCGGCCGGACCAAGGCCATCTCGCAGGTCTGCGGCTACCTGATCCTGGAAAACGGCATCTACCTCGCGGGGCTCCTGCTCATCCGGTCGACCCCGATCCTGGTGGAGTTCGGCATCCTCCTCGACGTCACCGTCGGCATCTTCGTCATCGGCATCATCGTCGACCGCATCCAGCGGGCCTTCGATTCCCTGGACACCCGCAAACTCACGGCGCTGCACGAATGAACTCCATGCTCCTGATCCTCATCCCCCTGGCCGGCGCGGCCCTGGCGGCAATCTGGCCCGACAGGCGCACACGCCCCTTGCTGCTGCCCGCAGTCGGCGCCGCGCACTTCGCCCTGTGCCTGTGGCTCATGGCCGCCCCGGCGGCGGTGGACCCGGCCGCATGGCTGGCCTTCGACGCCCTGGCCCGGGCCATCCTGCCCGGCGTGTCCCTGCTCTTCCTGGTCTGCGCCTGCTACGCGGCCAGCTACCTCCGGCTCAAGGAGCAGGGCAACAGGGTCTTCGTCGCGGCCCTGCTCCTGGTCCTGGGCCTGCTGAGCGCCGGGCACCAGGCCAGGCACCTGGGCATCCTGTGGATCGCCACCGAGGCCGTGACCCTGGCCTGCGTCCCCCTCATCCATTTCACGGGCACGCCGCGCGCCTTCGAGGCCACCTGGAAATACCTGCTGGTGGGCGGCACGGGCATCGCCCTGTCCCTGCTCGGGTCCATCTGCCTGGGCTACGCCTCCCTGCACGGCGGCGGGTCCGGAGACATCACCTTCACGGCCCTGCTGGCCCACGGCCCGAGCCTGTCCAAAGCCTGGGTCCTGACGGCCTGGGTGCTGCTGCTGGTCGGATACGGCACCAAGATGGGCCTGGCCCCCATGCACACTTGGAAGCCCGACACCTACGGCGAGAGCCCCGGCCTCGTCGGCGCGCTGCTGGCGGGCGGGGTGACGTCCGTGGCCTTCACGGCCATCCTGCGCGTCAAGTCGGTCATCGACGCGGCCGGGGAAGGGGCCATGGCCGGCCGGAGCCTCCTGGCCCTGGGCCTCTTCTCGACCCTGACCGCGGCCCTCTTCCTGCTGCGCACCCGCGACTTCAAGCGGATGCTCGCCTATTCGAGCATCGAGCACATGGGCATCCTGTGCATCGCCGCGTCCTTCGGCAGCGCCGGGGTCTGGGCGGCCCTCTTTCATGTCTGGAGCAACGGGCTGACCAAGGGCACCCTCTTCCTGAGCGCCGGAAACCTGCAGCGGGCCGCGGGCTCGGCCTCCATGGACGACGCGCGGGGCATGTCCAGAATACTGCCGCACAACTCCAGGCTCTTCGTCGCGGGCATGTTCGCCATCACGGCCTGCCCGCCCTTCGGCCCCTTCTTCAGCGAACTGCTCATCGTCCGCACCGGCCTGACGGCCGGTCACCCCTGGGCCATCGGCCTCTTCCTGGTCTGCCTGCTGCTGGCTTTCTTCGGGCTGTCCCACGTGGTCTTCGCCATCGTCGACGGCAGGCCGCGCCTGAAGAAGCCCGACCCGGCCCTCCTCCGCGAGACGGCAGGCCTCGTTCTGCCGCCGCTGGCTCTGCTGGCCGCATCGCTCTGGCTCGGTCTCTTCACCCCGGCCATCCTCAAGGATGCCTGGTCCGCAGCAGTCCTTCAACTCTTCCCACTGCCATGAACACACTCGCACCGTTTTTCTCCTTCGCGAACGCGTCAAGAGTCTCCTGGGCCTCGGTCCCGGTCTTTTCGGTGACCAAGCTCGTCCGCGTGACCGGCGAACTGATCCGGGGCGGCGCACGTCTCGTGGCCTGGTTCGGCGTGCCGGACCATGACGAGACCACCCTGGTCGCCGTCCTGGCCATGGACGACGACAGCATCCTCGGCGTGGCCCGCAGCGAACCCGTCAGCGGCTCGTACCCGTCCCTGACGCCCAAATACCCTCAGGCCCATCTCTTCGAGCGCGAGGTCTGGGAACAGCACGGCCTGGTCCCCGACGGCCACCCCTGGCTCAAGCCCGTGCGCCACGCCGACGGCAACGCCCCGGCCAACGCGCCCTTCTTCCGCGTGGACGGCGGCGAGGTGCACGAGGTGGCCGTGGGTCCGGTGCACGCGGGGGTCATCGAGCCCGGGCACTTCCGCTTCCAGTGCGCCGGCGAGGAGGTCATGCACCTCGAGATCGCCCTGGGTTACCAGCACCGCGGCGTGGAGGAAGCCCTGGCAGGGGGGCCCCACCGCGGAACCGCCTGCCAGATGGAGGCCGTGGCCGGGGACACGACCATCGCCCACGCCACGGCCCACGCCATGGTCATGGAGGCCCTGGCCGGCGTCGAGGCGCCCCTGCGGGCACAGTGGCTCAGGTCCGTGGCCCTGGAGCTCGAACGCCTGGCCAACCACACCGGCGACATGGGCGCCCTGGCCCTGGACGTGGCCTTCCTGCCCACCTCGGCGGCCTGCGGCAAGATCAGGGGCGACTTCCTGAACCTGACGGCCCTGCTGTGCGGCAACCGCTTCGGCCGCGGCCTGATCCGGCCCGGCGGGTGCGTGCACGACCTGGAACCGGAGCGTCTGGCCACCATGGCCGAGCGCCTGAAGACCCATATGGCCGATGTCGAGCAGGCCATGGCCTGGTTCTGGGACGCGGCCTCGGTGCGAGTGCGCTTTCGTAACGTCGGCGTCGTGCACCCGCCCCAGGCCGTGGCCATCGGGCTGGTGGGCCCCGCGGCGCGGGCCTGCGGACTGGTCCGCGACGTGCGCTTCGACCACCCGGCGGGCTGGCACCGCTTCTCCCAGGCCCCCGTGGCGGTCTGGCCCAGCGGCGACATCTTCGCCCGGGCCAGGGTGCGTTCGCTCGAAGTCCAGCGCTCGGGCCGCTATCTTTTCGAACAGCTGGCCGAACCCGTTGACGGGAACCTGCGCGCCGAACTGCCGCCCCCCCATCCCGAAGCCCTGGCCGTGGCCCTGGTGGAGGGGTGGCGCGGCGAGGTCTGCCACGTGGCCCTGACGGGCCATGACGGACGCTTCCGGCGCTACAAGATCAAGGACCCGTCCTTCCACAACTGGTCCGGCCTGGCCCTGGCCCTGCGCGGCACGGCCGTCTCGGACTTTCCCATCTGCAACAAGAGCTTCAACCTGTCCTACTGCGGGTTCGATCTGTAAGGGGAGCGCTCATGTACATTTTCGACACCCTCATGAACCGCATACGCCGCGGCTGTCAGACCATGGCCTACCCCAAGGGTCCGGCCCCGGCCCTGCCCGACCGCCACGGCGGCGCCCTGCGTCTGGACGCCTCGGCCTGTCCGGCGGAGTGCGACGCCTGCGCCGAAGTCTGCCCGACGGGCGCCATTTCGCGGGAACCCGGTTCGAGCACGACCCTGGACCTCGGCCGCTGCCTGTTCTGCGGGGCCTGCACCCGGGCCTGCCCGCACGGGGCCGTGACGCGGACGAACGACCACCGGCTGGCGGTACGAAGGCGCGACGATCTGATCCTGGGCAAGCCGGGCGAGGAGGAACTGCGCCTGGCCCAGGCCCTGGACAAGAAAATGAAGAGCCTCTTCGGCCGCTCCCTGCGCCTGCGGCAGGTCAGCGCCGGCGGCTGCAACGCCTGCGAGGCGGACATCAACGTGCTCGGGACCATCGGCTGGGACCTGGGACGTTTCGGCATCCAGTACGTGGCCTCGCCGCGCCACGCCGACGGAGTGCTCATCACCGGACCCGTAACCAGGGGCATGGAACTGGCCCTGCAGAAGACCTGGGAGGCCGTGCCCGAGCCGCGCATCGCCATCGCCCTGGGCGCCTGCGCCATCAGCGGCGGGCCCTTCGTCGGCCACCCGCAGCACAACGGCGGGGCCGACCCCATCGTGCCCATCGACCTCTACATCCCCGGCTGCCCGCCCCATCCCCTGACCATCCTCGACGGCTTCCTGCGCCTGCTGGGGCGCCTCGAAGAACGGAAAGGCTAATTCTTCGGGGAACGCAGCTCCCTGGAAAAAGGACGCAAAAAAGGGCCGGGATCGCTCCCGGCCCTTTGTTTCGGACATGGCAGATCGGCTTAGTACATGCCGCCCATGCCGCCCATGCCGCCGCCGGGCATGGCCGGGGCAGCCTCTTCCTTGGGCTTCTCGGCGATGGCGCACTCGGTGGTCAGCAGCAGGGAGGCCACGGAAGCGGCGTTCTGCAGGGCGATGCGGGTCACCTTCTTGGGGTCGATGACGCCGGACTTGAGCAGGTCCTCGTACTCGCCGGTGGCGGCGTTGTAGCCGAAGTCTTCCTTGCCGTGGCGGACCTTGTCGATGACCACGGCGCCTTCGACGCCGGCGTTGCCGCAGATCATGCGGATGGGCTCCTCGATGGCGCGACGGATGACCTGCACGCCGGCGGCCTCGTCGTCATCGGCGGGCTTCACGGACTCCAGGGCGGCCTGGCAGCGCACCAGGGCGACACCGCCGCCGGGGACGATGCCTTCTTCAACGGCGGCGCGGGTGGCGTTCAGGGCGTCTTCCACGCGGGCCTTCTTTTCCTTCATCTCGGTCTCGGTGGCGGCACCGACGTTGATCACGGCGACACCGCCGACGATCTTGGCCAGGCGCTCCTGCAGCTTCTCGCGGTCGTAATCGGAGGTGGTCTCCTCGATCTCGTTGCGGATCTGCTTCACGCGGGCCTTGATGGCTTCGGCTTCGCCGGCGCCGTCGACGATGGTGGTGTTTTCCTTGTCGATGACCACGCGCTTGGCGGAACCGAGCTGGTTCAGGGCGATGCTTTCGAGCTTGACGCCCAGGTCATCGGACACGACTTCGCCGCCGGTCAGGATGGCGATGTCCTGCAGCATGGCCTTGCGGCGCTCGCCGAAGCCGGGGGCCTTGACGGCCACAACCTGCAGGGTGCCGCGCAGCTTGTTGACGACCAGCGTGGCCAGGGCTTCGCCTTCGATGTCCTCGGCGATGATGACCAGGGGCTTGCCCATCTTGGCGGCCTGCTCCAGAACGGGGAGCAGTTCCTTCATGTTGGAGATCTTCTTCTCGTTGATGAGGATCAGCGGATTGTCCATTTCGCAGACCATCTTGTCGGGGTTGGTCACGAAGTAGGGGGACAGGTAGCCGCGGTCGAACTGCATGCCTTCGACGACGTCGAGGGTGGTTTCCAGGCCCTTGGCCTCTTCAACGGTGATGACGCCTTCCTTGCCGACCTTGCTCATGGCCTCGGCGATGATGTTGCCGATGGTGGAGTCGTTGTTGGCGGAAATGGTGCCGACCTGGGCGATTTCCTTCTGGTCGCGGGTGGGCTTGGCCAGCTTGTCCAGGCTCGCGATGACGGCCTCGACGGCCTTGTCGATGCCGCGCTTGATGGACATGGGGTTGCGGCCGGCGGCGACCAGCTTGATGCCCTCGTGGAAGATGGCCTGGGCCAGGATGGTGGCGGTAGTGGTGCCGTCACCGGCGATGTCGGAAGTCTTGGAGGCGACTTCCTTGACCATCTGGGCGCCCATGTTCTCGAACTTGTCTTCCAGTTCGATCTCCTTGGCCACGGTCACGCCGTCCTTGGTGATGATGGGGGAGCCGAAGGACTTTTCGATGACCACGTTGCGGCCCTTGGGTCCGAGGGTGACCTTGACGGCATCGGCCAGGGTGTCCACGCCCTTCTTCAGTCTTTCACGGGCCTTGGCGTCGAACTTGATAACTTTAGCAGCCATGTGTGCGTCTCCTTATGTAATGAAAGATTAGGCTTCAATAACGGCGAGGATGTCGTCCTCGCGCATGATGAGCAGTTCTTCGCCGTCGATCTTGACTTCGGTGCCGGCGTACTTGTTGAAGATCACCTTGTCGCCGGTCTTGACGCCCATGGGGATCTGCTTTCCGTCATCGGCGACCTTGCCGGGACCGGCGGCAACCACTTCGCCCTTGATGGGCTTTTCCTTGGCGGAGTCAGGGATGATGATGCCGCCTTTGGTTACCTGTTCCTCTTCGAGACGCTTGACCAGGATACGGTCGTGCAACGGTCTGAGCTTCATGTTTTCCTCCAAGATGTTTAAGAATTTCTTCCGAGTAGATAAATTTTCTGGCACTCTTCACCAACAAGTGCCAACACGCGGGCCTGTTCGTTCCTCGCCGGTCCGCGCAAGACAGAGGCCCAAATAATCCCTGCCCCGATGAAGTCAAGGGCGACCGCGCAAAAAAAATTCATGTCCGTCCGGATTTTTCCGCGGCCGGCCTGCGCGTCTTGTGATTCCGGCCGAGGCAGGCTATGGATTTCGCCTTGAAAACGCGTCCCGGTTCGATCCGGGTCGACACCGCAGACAAGGACACGCCCATGCTCGACATCAAATTCGTTCGCTCCAATACCGACGACGTCAAGGAAGGCCTGCGCAAGCGACGCAGCAAGCTCGACCTCGACGAGTTCCTGGCCATCGACCAGAAGCGCCGCGACCTCCTGCTGGAGGCCGAGGAGCTCAAGGCCCGCCGCAACCAGGCCTCGGGCGACATCGCCCGCATGAAGAAGACCGGCGAGAACGCCGACGCCCTTCTGGCCGAGCTCGGGGCCATGTCCGTCCGCATCAAGGCCCTCGACGAGGAACTGAAGGACATCGACGGCCAGACCGAGCAGTGGGTCATGTCCATCCCCAACGTGCCGCACCCCTCGGTGCCCGAGGGCGTGGACGACTCGGACAACGTCCAGGTCCGCACCTGGGGCGCCAAGCCCGAGCTGGGCTTCGCGCCCAGGGAGCACTGGGAGCTGGGCACGGCCCTGGGCGGCCTGGACTTCGAGACCGCGGCCAAGATCACGGGCAGCCGCTTCGTGCTGCTGAAGGGCTGGGCCGCGCGCATGGAGCGGGCGCTGATCAGCCTCATGCTCGACGTGCAGACCATGGAGAACGGCTACGACGAGGTCATGCCGCCGGTCATCGTCAACCGCGAGAGCCTCATGGGCACGGGCCAGTTGCCCAAGTTCGAGGAGGACCTTTTCCGCCTGGGCGACTCCAACTACTACCTCATCCCCACGGCCGAGGTCCCGGTGACCAACATCTACCGCGACACGACCCTGGCCGAGGGCCAGCTGCCCATCGCCCACTGCGCCTACACGGCCTGCTTCCGATCCGAGGCCGGCTCCTACGGCAAGGACACCAAGGGCATGATCCGCCAGCACCAGTTCGACAAGGTGGAGCTGGTGCGCTTCGTCCACCCGGACACCTCCTACGACGAACTGGATAAGCTGCTGGGCCACGCCGAGAGCATCCTGCGGAGGCTGGGCCTGCACTACCGGGTGGTCACGCTGTGCGCCGGAGATTTGGGCTTTTCATCCGCGAAAACTTACGATATAGAGGTTTGGTTGCCCGGTCAGGACAAGTATCGCGAGATCTCGTCCTGCTCCAACTTCGAGGACTTCCAGGCCCGCCGGGCCGGGATCCGCTTCAAGCCGGCGGCCTCGAAGAAGAGCAGACTGGTGCACACCCTGAATGGCTCGGGTCTGGCCGTAGGCCGGACAATGGTAGCGATTCTGGAGAATTACCAGCAGGCCGACGGGTCGGTCATCGTTCCCGAAGCCCTGCGTCCGTACATGAACGGACAGGAAAGGATCGAACTGAAAAAAGGGTGACTTTCCGGCTTGACAAGCAGATGGCCCGACTATAGAAGCGTCTTCTCTTTCGGGCCGTTAACTCAGACGGTAGAGTATCTGCCTTTTAAGCAGAGAGTCGAAGGTTCGATCCCTTCACGGCCCACCAAAACCTTGCGTCCCCATCGTCTAGTGGCCTAGGACGGCGGCCTCTCACGCCGCTAACAGGGGTTCAAACCCCCTTGGGGACGCCACTTTTTTTTTCTGACGCGGTTCGCGTCCCCATCGTCTAGCTAGGTCCAGGACACCGGCCTTTCACGCCGATAACAGGGGTTCAAATCCCCTTGGGGACGCCAAATATTTTGGGCGATCGTTCAACGGCAGGACAGCGGACTCTGACTCCGTCAATCTTAGTTCGAATCTAAGTCGCCCAGCCACGTCCCCATCGTCTAGCTAGGTCCAGGACACCGGCCTTTCACGCCGATAACAGGGGTTCAAATCCCCTTGGGGACGCCATCTTTTCTCTCGCAAGCCCCGGGCAACCGCCCGGGGCTTTTTGCGTTCCGCGGCCGCCACGAACCGGACAGGAACTGTCCGAATTGCCGGGAGGTTTTGACGCGCCCCCCCAATTTGGCTACCTTTGTTGACGCCTGCATTTTTCCACACCGCGGACCTCAAACACGGAGAGCGACCATGGACCCAACCCGGCTCATCCCCTCGGCCCTGCCCATTCCCATAGAATGGGGCTGGTTCTACCTTTTCCAGGTGCTGACCTTCATCCTGCACATCCTGGTCATGAACGTCATGCTCGGGGCGTCCATCATCGCCCTGGTCCACAACGTACGAGGGAAGAGGGACTTCGAGCCCCTGACCAAAACGATCTCCGTCAAGCTGCCTTTCACCATCGCCTTCGCCGTCAACTTCGGCGTGGCGCCGCTGCTCTTCATGCAGGTCCTCTACGGCCAGTTCCTGTACACGAGCAGCGTGCTCATGGCCGTCTACTGGCTGGGCGTCGTCGGCTTGGTCATCGCCGCGTACGGCAGCGCGTACGTCTACGACTTCCGCTACGCCGCCCTCGGCTCCCTGAAGACGCTCTTCATCGCCGTCACGGCCCTGTGCCTCCTGGCCACGGGCTTCATCTTCACCAACAACATGACGCTCATGCTGAACCCCGAGGCATGGACCGCGTACCTCGACAATGCCGGCGGGACGATCCTCAACCTCTCGGACCCGACGGTGCTGCCGCGCTACCTGCACGTCGTCGCCTCGTCCACGGCCCTGGGCGGCCTGGCCCTGGCCCTGCTGTACCAGCGGCGCAAGGACGACCCGCAGGCCGGCCGCTGGGTGCGGCACGGCATGAACTGGTACGCGTTCTCGACGGTCGTGCAGATGGCCCTGGGCCTGTGGTTCCTCACGGCTCTGCCCGAACGCGTCTCGAATCTCCTGCTCGGCGGCTCCCTGCCCCACACCCTGGTCTTCGCCGCGGGCGCGATCCTCGGGATCTTCAGCATCAGCAACGCGTTGCGCTACAACGTCCGCACCACGGCCATCATCTCCGTGACCACCGTCTCCCTCATGGTCTATCTGCGCGACATGGTCCGGGACGCCTACCTGAGCCCATATTTCAACGTCGCCGAACGCGTCGTGACCGGCGAATACTCGCCCTTCGTCCTCTTCGTCCTGACCCTCCTCGCCGGGGTCGCCATCATCGTCTGGATGCTCAGAACCGCGTCCACCGACACGGAGGTGCGCTCATGAACTTTCCTGTCTGGGAACTCCATTGGGCCGGCGGCGGCCTGCTCATCGCGCTGATTTCCGTCTTTCACGTCTACATCGCCCATTTCGCCGTGGGCGGCGGCCTGTTTCTCGTGCTGACGGAGCTTCTGGCCTACCGGCGCCAATCGCCGGAAATCCTCGCCTACGCCAAGCGGCACACCAGGTTCTTCCTGCTGGTGACCATGGTCCTGGGCGGCATCACCGGCGTCGGGATCTGGTTCATCATTTCGCTCGTCGCCCCGGCGGCCACGACGAGCCTCATCCACACCTTCGTCTTCGGATGGGCCATCGAGTGGGTCTTCTTCCTGGCCGAGATCGTGTCCCTGTTCATCTATTACTACACCTTCGGCAGGATGGGACGGCGCAATCACCTGATCATGGGCTGGCTCTATTTCTTCTTCGGCTGGATGTCGCTGTTCATGATCAACGGCATCATCGGCTTCATGCTCACGCCCGGCGACTGGCCGGTCACGAGGGGCTTCTGGGACGGCTTTTTCAACCCGACCTTCTGGCCGGCCCTGGTCTTCAGGACCTGCATCGCCCTGATGTTCGCCGGACTCTACGGCTTCGTCACGGCCACATGGGAGAAGGACGCGCCGACCCGCGAAGCCATGGTCCGCTACTGCGCCCTGTGGCTCCTGCTGCCCTTCGGGGTTCTGCTCCTGTCGGGATGGTGGTACCTGCAGGTCCTGCCCGAAGGGCCCAGGGCCATGATCCTCGGCGCAAACCCCGAGATCGTCCCCTTCCTCAACGGCTTCATCCAGATCTCCGCCGTCCTCTTCGCCGGCGGCCTGATCATGGCCGTGAGGATGCCGGCCGCGGTCAAGCGCCCCATGGCCGTGACCCTGCTCGTCATCGGCCTCATGTACATGGGCTGCTTCGAGTGGATGCGCGAGGCCGGGCGCAGGCCGTACCTCGTCTACGGGCACATGTACTCCAACGCCATCCTGGCCGGGACCGAGGGTGCCGTCTCCGAGAAGGGCTTCCTGACGACCTCGGGCTGGAACCGCAACCAGGAGGTCACCCCCGAAAACGCCCTGGACGCAGGACGGGAGATCTTCCGCGGCCAGTGCGCCGCCTGCCATTCCATCGGCGGCCCCCTGAACGACATCAAGCCCCTGACGGCCTCGTTCGACCGGTTCGCCATGGAGTCCATGATCCGGGGCATGGGCAAGGTCCACGCCTACATGCCGCGCTTCGCGGGCACGGCCCTGGAGCGGGGCGCCCTGGCCTCATACGTCGTTGAGGGACTGCACGGCAGAAAACCCGCGACCGCGGAAGCCCCCGCGCGCCCCGAAACAGCCCTCGAAATCCCGCCCTTCGACGCGGAGAACGGCGAATACGTCCTGCTGGCCTGGTGCACCCTCGGGGAGAAATGCATCTCCGACAGCGACGCGCACCTCTCCTTCCTCCCTCCGGGCAGCACCCTGGCGGCCCAGCTCGTGCGCCGCGACCCGCGCCCGGAGATCGTGACGCAGGGGGTGAAGATATCCTTCATCCCGCCCGCAGGCTTCGAAAATCCGAGCAAACATGTCGAGTTCTGGAAATACGCGCCGTCTCTGGTCGGCAAGGAGCTGCCCGAGAACGTCAGCGCCAAGGGCCTCGGTCTGTCCGGGGAGATGACGCTCAACGAGAAGAACCTGACCTTCGTGGCCGAAGGCATCCCGGTGCTGCCCTACACGGACGACGGCGGCGTCAACCCCTACCCCGTTTTCACCATCGAGGCCCGGGACGCCGCCAGCGGCGAGCTTCTGGCCACGACCAGGGTCGTCGCGCCCGTGTCCACGGAGATCGGCTGCCGCAACTGCCACGGCGGCGCGTGGCGCAAGGACGAGACCATGGGCATCTCCGCCCTGACGGCCTCCGACGTTCTGGCCCGGCACGACCGCCGGCACAAGACCGGCCTGCTGGCCCAGGCCGAAGCAGGCAAGCCCGTGCTCTGCCAGAGCTGCCACCCCGACCCGCTGCTGAACGCCGCCGGCAGACCGGAACTGCTGAACCTGCCGGCCTCCATCCACGGCTTCCATGCCAACTACATGAACGACATGGAAGACGCCCAGGCCTGCCACGCCTGCCACCCCACGGGCCCCGACAGCTACACGCGCTGCGCCCGCGGCCTGCACGCGGAGGCCGGGCTGACCTGCGTCAACTGCCATGGCACCCTTGAAGACCACTCCCTGTCCCTGCTCAAGGCCGAAAAAGAGGCCGGCAAGGCCAAGGCCGACCGCCTCATGCGGCACGTAAAGCCCAGGCTCGTGGCCACGGTGGACGAAATCGCTCCGCGGCAGCCCTGGAAGGACGAGCCCGACTGCCTGACGTGTCACGTGGACTTCGAGGCTCCGCAAGGCGACTCGGCCTTCAACCAGTGGGTGCGCGGCCCCGAAGGGCTCTACCGCACCCGCAGCGACGACGCCGGCCTCATGTGCGAGGCCTGCCACGGCCCGACCCACGCCGAATACCCGGCCGTGAACCCGTTCCACCCCGACCTCGACGCCATCCAGCCCCTGCAGTACCAGGGAACGCCCGGCCCCATCGGCTCGGGCGGCAGCTGCGCCGTGTGCCACACCGAGGAAATGCTGGACGAATTCCATCACCCCAACATCCTGGGCGGCAACTGACGCGCCCGTCCGCCCGGACCGCACGCGGTCCGGGCGGACGATCCCTTCTGCAACGCATGCGGCCTGCGCACGCCCCGCCTCGGAACAGAATTTCCTTTACCCCCACACGGCCTTGGGTTAGCCTTCGTACAAGGTTCCACCGGAATCCCGTCGCGCCCGACGCTTCCCCCCACACACAGGAGAATCGCCATGACGTATCTCCCCTGCGTTGGATGCGGGTGGTGCTGCATGCACGATCAGTGCACCGACTCACTGCGTCGGCACGGGTATCTGCCGCGCTGCCCCGAGCTCTTCTGGAGCGACGAGGCCGGGCGGTACCTCTGCAGGACCATGCTCGAAGGCGATGCGGGAAACGCCATCAGGCGTAACCAGCATACCGGCAAAGGGTGCTGCGCCCCCCTCAATTCCTGGCGCAAGGATGTCCGCAACCGGGACACATGAAACCGCATCGACCGGACCACGCATGAGCCACGCCTCGCCCGAAACGGACACGTCTGTCGAACCCGCCAGGACAATCCCCTCCCCCAGAATGATGAGCGGACAGCTCACCGTCCTGACAATTCTGGTGGCCATGGTGCCCCTCGTGTGCCTGGCCACCCTCGGCTACGTTTTTCACGACTCTTCCTACAGGGGCAAAGTCCGCACCATCCTCGGCGAGCAGGCCATGAGCGCGGCCCAGGGCGTGAACGCCTTCCTCGAAGAGAAGATCGCCAACCTCCGCCAGGAGGCGGGGACAGCCGGCTTTGCGGAGCTGTCCGATCCGGCCCGTCTGCGCGAGAGGCTGCACACGCTGCAGGACGCCTACCAAGGGGTCTTCCTCGGTCTCGACATCCTCGACGCGTCCGGCCTGGTCGTCGCCGGCACGGGCCCCACGGCGCCCGCAGCGGCCGCGGCCGACGCGCCGTGGTTCCAGCAGGCCATCAGCCGGCCGCAGTTCGTCAGCAGCCTCGGCATGCGGGACACCCAGCTCTTCATCACCGTGCGCATCGCCTCCGGGCAGGGCCCCTGGCTTCTGCGGGCGCATCTGGACCCGGCGCAGATCGACGACAGAATCCGACTCTTTCAGCCCGCCGGGCCGGGCGGTTCGTTCTTCCTCGACCGGCACGGCGCGGCCGACCCGTCCGCGAGCGGATCGAGCACGCGGGAAACGACGGCGATCCTCGCCGGACAGGTCTTTCCCGAGGGGCGTCCCGTGGTCATCGAAGCGCGCGACGACAAAAACGACATGCGCATGTACGGCTGCGCCCCGGTCAAGGTCTCGGGCGGCATCCTCGTCATTCACCAGGCCATGGACGACGTCCTGCGCCCCCTGGCCAAGGCCCGTCTGCTGGGGCTGGCCATCATGCTTCTCGGCGCGGCCGGCATCGTCGCCACGGCCCTGGCCCTGGCCCGGCGCACCGAGCAGCGGTTGCTGAAGGCCGAGCTCACCCAGCAGCACATGCAGCGCCAGCTGATCGAGGCCGGAAAGCTTGCGGCCATCGGCGAACTGGCCGCGGGCGTAGCCCACGAGATCAACAACCCCCTGGCCATCATGATGGAAAACGCCGGCTGGATCGAGGACCTGCTGTCCTCGGACGACCCCTACAGCGACGAGAACGTCACGGAAATCCGTTCGTCGCTGCAGACCATCACCATCCAGGGGCACCGCTGCAGGGAGATCACGCACAAGCTCCTGAGCTTCGCCCGCAAGACCGACGCCACGGCGCGGGTGGTGCGGGTCAACCCTCTGCTCGAGGACATCGCCGGTTTCGCCCGGCAGAAGGCCAAATACCGGGAGGTCGAAATCCACCTCTTCCTGGACCCTTCCGTCGAGGATGTCGCAGGCTCTCCCACCGAACTGCAGCAGATCCTTCTCAATCTGGTCAACAACGCCATCGACGCCATCGACAAGCCTGGCGGCCTGGTCGAACTCCGATCCTTCCGGGAACCCGACGCCGTGCGCATCACCGTCAGCGACAACGGGCAGGGCATCCCGCCCGAGGTCCTGCCCCGCATCTTCGACCCCTTCTTCACCACCAAGGCAGAGGGTCAGGGCACGGGACTGGGGCTGGCCATCTGCCGCGACATCCTGTCCAAGATGAACGGCTCCATCAGCGTCGACTCGACCCCCGGCAACGGCTCCACCTTCCGCATCCGCCTGCCCCTGAGGGCCGCGGTATGACGTGCGGATGAAACAAAAGGGTCTGCATCTACCCTGCCAGTTTGACTCGACATATTTCTGCGGATAATAGCCTGACGAATCAATCAACCCTCTCTGTGGAGCCCTCATGTCCGAGGCCGATACGACACGTCAGACGTCAGCTCACGGCGAGCTCATCGACATTCTCATCAAGGAAGGACTGCTGGCGGAAAAGCAGGCCGTGCATGCCTCCAGGCTGCGCAGCAAGCTCACCCGGCCCAAGCCTCTGCTCGAAATCGTCAAGGAGCTGGGCTACGTCACCGACGAACAGGTCACGGCCGCCATCCGCAAGAACAAGCTGTCCATGCGCATCGGCAGCCTCCTGGTGGAACTCGGCCTCATCAGCGAGGCCGATCTGGAATCCGCGTTTCAGATCCAGCGCGCAAGCCAGACCCCGCAGAAGATCGGCGAGGTGCTGGTCAAGAACAACTTCATCAAGGAGTTCAAGCTCCTCGAAGCCCTGTCCCTGCAGCTCGGCTACCCCTTCATCGACCCGCGCTTCACCAACCTGGACCTGTCCCTGCTGCACCAGGTGCCCTCGACCTACCGCGCCAAGGCCACGTACATCCCCATCGAACGGGTCGAGCACAAGGTCGTCGTGGCCTTCGCCAACGTGCTGGACCAGGAGGACCTGGACGAGGCCCGCACCATGTTTCCCGAGGGGGTCAGCCCCGCCATCGCCACCCGGGAGGCCATCGTCGAGGCCTACCAGCGCTTCGAACGCGGAGCCCAGGCGCGGGAGACGAGCGAGGAGGACTCGGCCGCGGGCATCGTCGAGCGCATCATCCTCGACGCCATCGATTTCAATGTCAGCGACATCCACATGGAGCCCCTGCCGGACCGGCTGCGCGTGCGCTTCCGGCGCGACGGCGTGCTCGAGCCGTACAAGGAATTCCCCCGCGACATCATCCCCAACATCTCGAGCCGCCTGAAGATCATGTGCAAGGCGGACATCGCCGAGAAGCGACGCCACCAGGGCGGCCGCATTCTCTTCGAATTTCCCGGCGGCGAGCTCGACATGCGCGCCTCCTTCTACGTGACCATCCACGGCGAGGCCATCGTTCTGCGCCTGCTGAACCGCCAGGGGAACCTCATCGACATTTCCGGCATCGGGATGTACCCGAAGATCCTCAAGCGCTTCATCGACGGAGCCTTGTCCAGGCCCAGCGGCGTCGTCATTGTCACCGGCCCCACGGGCTCGGGCAAGACGACCACGGTCTACAGCTGCATCCACCACCTGAACACGCCGCTCTTGTCCATCATCACGGCCGAGGAACCGGTGGAGTACGTCATCCCGGGCATTTCCCAGTGCTCCATAGACCCCAAGATCAACCTGACCTTCGAGGAGACCCTGCGCCACATCGTGCGCCAGGACCCCGACGTCATCCTCATCGGCGAAATCCGCGACAACTATTCGGCCGAGGTGGCCGTGCAGGCCGCCCTGACCGGGCACAAGGTCCTGACCACCTTCCACACCGAGGACTCCATCGGCGGCCTCATCCGCCTCATGAACATGGACATCGAGGCCTTCCTCATCTCCTCGACCGTGGTCAGCGTCGTGGCCCAGCGCCTGCTCCGCCGCGTCTGCCCGGAGTGCTCCAAGCCCTACAGGCCCACGCCCGGCGAACTGCAGATGTTCGGGTACACCCAGGCCATGGTCCAGGGCGCGAATTTCCGCAAAGGCGCCGGCTGCTCCCACTGCCGCTACACGGGCTATCGCGGACGGGTGGCGGTCTTCGAACTGCTCATCCTCGACGAGATGGTCCGCAACGCCATCCTGGAGCGGCGCACCAGCTTCGACATCCGCAAGGTCGCCCTGGAGAGCGCCGGGCTCGTCACCCTGTTCGAGGAAGGTCTGGTCAAGGCCTCCGAGGGCATCACCTCCCTGGAGGAGGTCATGCGCTGCCTGCCTCTGGTCCTCAAGCCCCGCCCACTCGAAGAAACCCGCCGCCTGCTCGGAGTCTGAACATGAACCAGGAAAAATCCTTTCTCGACAGCCTCAAGGAGCACGTGGTCTCGGGCAAGGCGCAGCTTCCGGCCTTCGACCGCACGGGTCTGGCCATTCAGGAGGAGATGGCCAAGCCGGACCCGGACATGCAGGCCATCGAAAAGCATATCCTGCGCGACCCCGCCCTGACCAGCCAGCTGCTCAAAATGGCCAACTCGTCCTTCTACCGCGGCATGCTGGAGATAACCACGGTCCGCAACGCCATCGTCCGCCTGGGCCTGGCCGAGGTGTCGAACCTCGTGACCATGCTGACCCAGAAGAAATCCTTCGCCACCCAGGACCCGTTCATCCGCGAGTACATGGACGAACTCTGGATCCACTCCGTGGCCTGCGCCCTGGGCGCCAAGTGGATCGCCAAGGAATGCCGACTGCCGAGCAAGATGAACGAGGCCTTTTTCGCCGGGCTGCTGCACGATATCGGCAAGGCCTTTCTCCTGCTGGCCATCTCCGACATGAAGAAAAACGGGGAACTGGGCGAGACCGTCCCCCGCACCTTCATCGAGGAGGCCCTGGATTCCCTGCATGCGGCCCTCGGAGCGCAGCTCCTCAAGACCTGGAACCTCCCGGACGTGTACTGCATGGTGGCCAGACACCACCACGACGAGGAGATGCAGGACCGCGACGTCGTTCTGCTCATGGTCAGCCTGGCCAACAAGGTCCTGGCCAAGGCGGGCATCGGCATCACCCGAACCCCGGACATCGACCTGGCCACCAGCCCCGAGGCCGTCCAGCTCGACCTGTCCGAGATCAAGGTCGCGGAACTGGAGCTGACCATGGAGGATTACGTGGCCTTCATCCAGGAAGGGGAAGCCTAGCGCCGCAGCACTCCCCCGCAGTTCAAGCAGATCGGGCCGGCTCCTTCCAGGAACCGGCCCGTCTCGTTTCTACCA
>Ga0209066_10000646_pt1 | contig 49895 bp, 35 predicted proteins | sample All_14_2_FD_187198 | JGI IMG/M metagenome (GOLD analysis project Ga0209066, IMG submission 187198) | Freshwater microbial communities in response to fracking from Pennsylvania, USA - Allegheny Zone_MetaG_DW_15 (SPAdes) (version 2) ... | reverse complement strand
ACTATTGCAGTGGTGATCACCTCTTCCCATTCCGAACAGAGAAGTTAAGCCCACTTGCGCCGATGATACTGCCTTAACCGGTGGGAAAGTAGGTCGTCGCCAATTCATAACTCAAAGGCCGCTCTATGCCAGAGCGGCCTTTTGTGTTTTATCCCCCTCCACTCTGATTTTACTATCTTAATGGCGTGGGAGGGGAGGAGATTCGAGATTCAAGATTCAAGGATTCAAGATTCGAGGATTCAAGATTCGAGGATTCAAGATTCAATGGATTGGAGGATTCCTCATCCTGCTGTATCTTTGCAATAAATATTAAATCATGGAACTTATTACTCCTGCCCCTTGGCCTAACTACGAATTAATTGACACTGGCGATTTCCAAAAACTTGAGCGTTTCGGAGATTTTATTGTGACCAGACCTGAGCCGAAAGCCATTTGGGATCGAGCACTCCCGGAGAAGGAGTGGCAGAAACTAAGCCATGCCACTTTTAGAAAAACTAAAGATTTTGACCCAGGAGATAAGGAGGAGAGGGGGGAGTGGTTTCTTAAACCGGAAATGAAAGAACAATGGTACGTTAATTTTAAATACCATTCCTTGAATTTTAAAATGCGTTTGGGCTTAACTCCCTTTAAGCACGTGGGTATCTTTCCTGAACAGGCAGTAAACTGGACTTATATCTATGATAATCTCTCTGCCTATAAACAACAACCACGTTTTCTTAACCTCTTTGCTTATACTGGTGCTGCTTCTATTGTAGCGAAAGCCGCAGGTGCTGAGGTGGTGCATGTGGAGGCTCTAAAACAATTGATTGGTTGGTCAAAATTGAATATGGAGGCTAGTGGACTGGCTGACATTAGGTGGCTCCTTGAGGATGCGGCTAAATTTGTAAAACGAGAGGTTAGAAGAGGGAATTTTTATCAAGGTATTATCTTAGATCCTCCTGCCTATGGAAGAGGTCCTACAGGCGAGAAATGGATTCTTGAGGAAGGAATTCGTGACCTACTTGAGGATGTCTCTAAAATACTTGCTCTTGAGAATAGTTTTATCATTGTTAACCTTTATGCCAAGGGGATTAATCCACTGATAACTGAAAACCTTTTCAATGGTGCCTTTGGAAATACACCTGACAAACAACTTGGTGAACTGTACATGGAGGATAGAGCCGGAAGAAAGCTTCCTTATGGAACACTTTTACGCTTGAAAAGATAGAGTTTATCGAAATCTATATTGATCGTTTTTAAACTATTTAAGCCCTTTTAACAGGGTTTCAAAAAGATGAAAATTAAAGAGCCGGATTAACTCCGGCTCTTTTTTTGACGACACGAAACGAGCCTTACCAGTTTATCTTTTGATAAGCAAAACCCGCATATTTTAGTTGCTACTTTAGTAGATTAACGAACATCGTATTTTTGGAACATTACAAGAACCGCTGAAATAACAATCAGATTGTATAAAAGCATGATCATGAGATAGGGCACAATGGCATGTATTCTGTTTTTCCAAGGTTCATACTTTTCTTGATAAATGGGTATTTGATCAATGGCCACAGCTTGACGAGTTGTAGAAAGGTTCTCGTATGGATTATACCAATGAGGACTTTTCGGATCTTTTATATCTAAGCTTTTAAACCATGATAAAAATTGCTCCTGAAAAACATGGATATCTTTCCAGTTTTTGTTAAAACGCATGTATCCACTAGCAAGTATGGCTTCATTCATGATGTCAAATTGAGCTAAAGGGCTAATCATTAAAAGTTCACGTGTACTTTCGAACTGTCTAAACATATCACTGTAGTATTCATCCTTGTGCTTTTTTGATGCCATCAAAAGCTTTGTCTGCAAATTTGCTCTTAATTCATGCCTTGGGTAAAAAGGCTCACCATCATTGGAAGACCAGCTCCCCTCAGGGGCGTTTTTATTCAGCATTTCACGATCTGTACTTATCCGCTTTTGTATTTCATCAGCATGAGCAATTGGGAAAACTTTATTAGCCCAAAATACCGCCGTATTTGGTATGACTACAACAAAAAATAACCATATGCAAAGGGAAATCAAAAGACTAACATTCGAACTTCTACTTAAAACGGAGGCGAGTAAACCGCAGGAAGTCATTAACGTAATTAATAAGATCGAGATTAATAGAAAAGCACCTATCTCTGCAAAAAAGGCACCCGAAAGTGGAACAATTGATACCATTGTTAATATTAATAGGCTTATAATCATTCCTATTAATGCCATTGAACTAACAACAATTACTACACCAGCCAGTTTGGAGAGAATAATGATTCCCCTAGATACAGAATTTGTGAAGATCAAAGAAATCGTTCGTTCCTCTTTTTCTCCACTGATCGAATCATAGGAGAGCAGTAACGCAATAAAACTTAAAACAACAGATACAATAAATGCCCAATTTAGATCTCTTCCACTTTTCATAAGCGGATTAACATTGTTATGACTTACCTTGAAATCAAAAACATTGTAGGCTGAGTATTGGATCTTATTGGGTAGAAACTGTTCTGAACAATTACTGATGAATGCATTGTTCAGCAAAGAAATATAATAAGTGTTTCTATTTATTGCTACTAATGTTGCATTTTTTGCCATCCTTTCCCGTTGAGCCTGGACTTCATTTTGATACTTCATTAGATTCTCAGAAGCTTGTTTATAGGATGGAATGAAAGAAATGGTTCCAGATAGAAATACTATAATTACGATTACAAATGAAAACTGGAATCTTAGACTATACAGATAATTCTGGATCTCTTTTATTAATAGTGTTTTGAACATCTTTGTAAGTTTTATTATCTGACGTCATATTTCATGAAAATATATACAATGGCCGACAGGAAAATTATTCCTGGCAGAAGAAGTCCAATCAATAAGCCAATTGACTGTTTTAGGGTCTCTCCAGATGTAGCTGTTGTGTAAGTGAATTGAGGTACATCGCTTAAATCTAGAGGTTTGTAATACCGGGGTTCCCAGTTTGCAGGCACCTTGAAGTGTTCCCAATCTATCTGCCCTGAAGCTGCTAAGGCCTCAAGATCAGCTTGCTTTACAAATGTTTTTGGGTCCTGTTGCGTAAAGTAGATGTATGAGTTAAAGAGTGATTTCTGCTTAAAGTACTGTATTAGGGTTTCTCTGTATTCCCTGACCTTTTCCATATACGTCAGATAGGTGCCCGAAGAGGTTCGACTTAAATTGGAGGAAATCTGTGAGAAAATTTCTGAAGGCGACAACCAACTTAAAACTTGCCTTATTCGCTCTTGTTTTGCTAAAGCATCGAGCCATGATTTTTGATAGCTCCACTTTTTATCTGCATAACTAATTCGCATGGGCTCTCTCCACTCATTTAAACGTTTGTGGAATTCATAGGTTTCATAGGTGCATCCATACATCTCATCATAACCATCACCTCCTCCGTTCCAGTTCCAATGACCTACCCCATCAAGTTTCATCTCTCTGGTAATACTGGTCCATTTCTCATCGGTGGCTTTCTCAAATTCTCTGTCTAGTTCATCTAATGAGTACCTGACATTGTCGTAAGTGGGTACCTTATAAATGCTTTGTGAACTGTAGTATGCAATGTCTGGAACAAGAAATAACATCCATATCCATATTAATAAGCTTACTACTATACTTACGGAAGAGCTTTTTGATAGAGCCGAAATTAACATCCCCATCAAAATAAAGAGCATCAGGTAAATTGTCGAGGTGAAAAAGATCAAAATAATACCAATCCAATCTGTACTGCTAAACGAAATATCTGGAGCGGCCAGAATCAGAATAATACTCAGAATAAAACAGAAAAGCAGGATCGGAAGTAAAGTAATTAATATCCCCAAAAATTTACCACTCAAAAAGGATGTTCGACTTAATGAATTCGTAAAAACAAGTTTTAACGTTCCATCTTCTTTCTCTCTCGTGAAAAGGTCATATGAGAAAACTAAAGCGAGTAACGACATAAGTATTGCTATAACTGTCGTAAAATCAATCGAGAAAAATGCGTTTAATAATGGATTATCTCTGGTTCCGGCATGGCCCGTTAACAGTGTTGGATATTCTCCAAACTCTATAAGCACTGATGATCCCATGTTACCCTGAATCCCTTGAGTGAAGATTGATAGCGCTTCAGGCTTCTTTATTATGGTCGGTCTTACAGCCGAATATACCCTAATGGTATTCCATATCTCTGCCTGCTCTTTAACATCTACCTCATGTATTCTCATCTGGTTTCTATATCCATCTATGCTTACTAACATCGTAAAGGGGATGATTACTAAGCAGAGAATAAAACCAATGATAAATCTTGGAGAGGTGAGGTTAAGCAGAAAGTCTTTTTTTGCAATTAGCCAAATCATAGTTTATAATTTTGTGGTGGTGTCGTTAAACATTACGGCCTCTTGCATGTAATTCAGATAGATCTTTTCTAGATCGTCAGTCAAGAACTGCTCTTTATCACGGAGCATCACTAACCGCCCCTCTTTCATTATACCCACTCTATCGGCTACCGTCTTCGCCCTAAAGATGTCGTGTGTACACATCAAAATGCTTTTCCCTTTATTCTTAAGATTTATCAGAATTTGCATTAGCTCGGAGGCCGATTTCGGATCAAGCCCAGAAGTAGGCTCATCTAGAATTATGTTGTCGGCATCTTTAATGATCGCAATCGCTAACCCTACTTTTTGTCTCATCCCTTTTGAAAAGGTCTTTAGCTTCTTCTCGAATGCAGCCTCCTGCAGACCAACACTACGCATTACATTGTAGTAGTCTTGTTTGGTTAAGTCTTTCTTCCCTCCAAGTTTGGCAAAGAAATCTAAATTCTGCCTGGCACTGAAGTTACCATACAACATTACATTTTCGGAAACAAAAGAGACATATTTTTTTGTCTCCAAAGGTTTTTTTACTACATCAATGTCGTTGATTAGGACTTGTCCTGAACTTGGCTCAATAAAGTTTAAAAAGAGATTGATAGTGGTTGTCTTCCCTGCTCCATTTGCTCCAAGAAGAAAGAAGATTTCTCCCGATTTTATTTCAAGATTAAGAGCATCCAATGCCAGATGTCCATCTTCGTATCTCTTTGATAATTCAATTGCTTTTAACATATACGGTAGGTTTAAATTGTAATGTTTCTGTTTTTTATGGTTATACCTAATCCATTTAGGTTATCTGATGTCATATTTATTGAAGGCCATAAAGGATGCCATTAAGAGCATTCCGTTGAAAACAATCAATATGATCCAATACCCTAATGTGTTTTCAATTCGACTTCTTAAGGGTTCAATCTGATATGAAAAGCGGGGCCTATCTCTTAAATCTATAAATGTGTTTTCGTTGAAAGTGGCATCCAGTTTCTGAACCTCCTCTTTTTTCTTTTGTAAATAATCTGATAAAAGGTTGGTGTATGCATCAGTCTGATGGTCTATATTGTCCATGTATTTTACCCCATTCCCGGTGAGGTTGCTGGTAATAAAAAGAAAACTGGCATAGGGACTTAATGAGGCGATTTGAGCTGATAACTCAGTTTGCTTCGAGGATTGTTGCTCAAGATGCCCTTTCATTGCTGCGGCCACTTTGTCTTGTTGGGAATTTGCCACTAGAACGACATTATCCAGTTCGCTTTTTAGTTCCCGATATATCTTTTCTAATTCTGGAGATCTGCTAATTATTCTCTTCTGCTCCTCTGAAGATGCCTGAAGTAATGGTTCAATGCTTTGACCATATCTCTCTTTGTATCTGCTAATAACTTCTTTGCTATTATGCTGTATCAAGTTATCTCTTTCTATACCGGTAATTCTTCTGGTCTCCTTTTCGATCTTAAAGACACTTGGGACCTCGACCCATTGAGCTGCTAGAAAAGGACTGGTGTTTGGTATGACTAAGACAATCACAATCCATAAGAAAAGTGAGATGAGAATGGAGGTTCCAGAGTTATGCGACAGGATTGAACAGAGCATACCGACCAGAAAGAAGAGAGATAGGTATATAAGGCCTGCTACACCAATGAGTAAGAATGAAATCCAATGACTCTGATCCCATTGAAGGCTTGGATTCATTAATAAGATTATTGCAACAATGACTAACATTATAAGATAGGGTGCCCAAATGGTAATTGTACCCCCAATCCATTTTCCTGTAAGTAGTAACGGTCGAGGTAGATGGTTAGATAGCAGAAGCTTTAGTGTTCCGTCTTCTCTTTCACCTGATATCGAATCGTAAGAGAATAATATAGCCAGGAGACTTAATAAAATTCCGGTGATGGTTATTAGGTCAAATGGGGAGATCAGGTTGGAAATACCATTATCTTCAAACATAGTATCGGCTTTGTCGTTCTCTTTATTTTGAATTATGGGATGAAAGTCTGAAGGAGGGATGATGGGTTGAACGAAACTCCAAATTCTGTTAAGATGAGCATATTTCTCAATAGCTTCATCTTGGTATTTTAAACTTTGATGATAGTCAGTCAGTTCCTCTTGGTAATTTAGTGACATTATCACTACTGCCAGGACGGAAGCTATGAGAATTAAAAGAGAGCCAATTGTAAATCGAAGGTTATGGAGATTATTGTTTATCTCCTTGATTACTATTTCTTTTACTAATTCGCGATAAGCCATTTTTACCTTTTGATTTTAATTATCGAAAGTCATACTTTGAAAAAAAGTAGAAAGAAAGAGCAAGAGGTATTATTAGATAGCAAAGCAATCCCGCAAAGGAGGTTAGAGCAGCTTTATCATCTATTCTAAGTTGTTGATCACGGTTGAAGGAGAAGGTCGGGAGATCTCCAATAGGAATTCCATCAGAGTTGGTTGGTGCTGACTTTATGGATTTATAATATTGCCAGACCGTGTTCTTTATACTCTTCTCTTGAGTTAAACCTACGCGCATCAGGTTTGGTGCCAACATGGTGAACAGACCGGATGGAGACGCCATCATAAGATGGTTCATTTTATTACATCTCTCCTCCTGACCTCTGGTGAATTCCATGCTCAATTGTTCCCACTCTTCATGAATATCTCGACGAGACTCTTTTGAGCCATTAATACGCTCAAAAACGATGGATGCCCAAGACAGGCTTTGCTTCAGCTCAGATTGAGAGACTGAAGGAGAACCCGTGAGATTTCTGCTTATACTTTGTGCTAGTTGCGGAATCACAAAAACAAGCAGACTCCATATAAATAGGGATAAGATTAAGGAACTCACCGACCGTTTCATTAAAACGGACATTAAGAGGCCAATGGAGAAGAAGATGAATAAATAGATAATGGTTGATAAGAAAAGTAAAAAGATGCCCCAATAGTCAGAAGCGGTAAACATGATTTGGGGTGTAAAGGATAATATAGCTATTCCAATAGCCAGAGTCCCTGTCACAGGAAGGATGAAGCTTATAAAGGCTCCGAGTAGTTTGGCTGTGATGACAGTGGTTCTATTTACCGAATTGGCCATGATATATTTAAAAGTTCCTTCTTCTCTCTCTCTAGTGATGAGATCATATGAGAAGAAGAGAGCACATAATGAGAGTATGGTACTTATGATGAAAAGAAGATCGGGTGTCTGGAAGAGATTAAAGAGCTTATTGATGCTCTGCTGGCCACTCCCTGCATCTATTCCCAAAAAGGTGATAGAAAAAGGTCTACAAATAGATTCATCAACACCCTTGACTAAAACCGCAGTTGCTGCTGGTTTGACTATTGCAATAGCGTCGCCCTTCTCCGGAGCTAAAACCTCAAAGTTCTCTAATCGCTGAGTGTAATCACGATACATTGAGAATAGTCCGGTTGCAATCACAACAGTGACAAAGATCAGGATGATGGTAAATCTTGATTGAACAAGACTCATCATGATCTCCTTCTTTAGGATGTTGATGAAGTTGTTCATGTCTCTTGTTATCTTCTGCTTAACTTTATCCCAAACCAAATGATTCCGCCAATAAGAGCAGCAAGGGCAAGAACCAGCGCAATGGTGCCAAATAGGGACGTCTTGGCGTTTAGCTGGATTCTAATGGTTTTGTCTTCGCTCTGTACTCTTTTGTTATCGGCAATAGCTTCGGTTTTAATTTTGATCTCCTGAGCACCCACTCCGCCCTCTTTGGGAGGAACAATAGTAATCTGTACTGTAACCTCTTGCTCTGGGTCGAGACTCTTAATGAGATCGGGTGCAATGGTCGTCTTCCATCCTATGGGGTTCTCTGTGGTAAGTTTGATGTTGTCCAAACGACGACTACCCGCATTTTTAACGGTTACAGTCATTTTTACCACCTCTTCTGTGTTAATTTCGTAATAGAGACTGTTTGCTCTGACTTCAATTTTCCCCGTTCCTCTTGGGATAAGCTCAAGCTGTTCATAACCGCTTGTGAGTTCACTAAGGCGATCTTTGCTGATGTTATCTAATCCAATCGACTCCAGATGTTCATATTGCGATTGGTTTACAGCAACTACAAAAAACTGTAAAGGTTGATCGATAACCACCTCTTTATCATCTCTATCAGGAAGATAGACCTTTAGCGATATTTTCTTTGTGTTTATACCTTGGGCAAATTTAATCTGAGATACTTTGCTCGATTCATCATAAAACTCAGAAGAGATCTGCCTGGGAAGCCCAATGACTAAAAGTCTATATGCATCATCAAAGGAGGAGAATCGTTCAAGAGATAGCCCATAATTAGCTTCTGTGCTTAGGTTTGCCTCTTGTGAGAATTGCATTGAAACGATGTCAATGGAGTTAACCGAGGCATCTTTCTTTAAATAGATATTTTTCTCATCCTTTCTGTTGTTGTAATTCAGACTTACTTGTAGATTTTCTACATCCTTTAACAGTTCAAAGTCGGCAACTCCTGTACTTCCTAAGGTTATAGATGGAATCCGGAATTCATAAGGAGATCCGAGAATGGTGTGGTTGTCGATGTCAACTAGAGAAATGTAAATGTTATAAATTTTTCCACTTCTCATCTCGGGCGTAAATATGTCGAAGTGCTCTTTAAACTGATTGAGGTATTCTTCATTCCCTTCCATGGTTGACCGTAGGGTTACCATGACTCGCTTTTCGCCGGTGGTGCTTTGATATTTGACTGCTTTCTCAATGGTTATATAGGACTGTTGAGATATTAGTTGGAGAATAAGTTTCTGATAATCGACTTCGCAACTTAGAAGTTCATTTTTCGATTTATTGAGGTCGTTTAGTGAAACAGCTTTCTCATTGAATAGCTTTAAATCGTTTTCGTATTTCTGTTTAGCTACTTCGTATGCTGCCTTAGATTTCTTTAGATCAAGCACTAAAGAGGCCTCGTTGTTGGAATTTGAATTTTGCGCTTGACTAAATAGTGCAATTACCAGGGCAATAGCAATCAGTAATATTTTTTTTATTAAAGTCATGTATTTAGAGATTTTTGTTATTCAATTACTAATGGTTTGTTTTCTTTAAAGTCGAACAGCGTTTTTCTATTGAGGTCGGCAACAGCTAATCTATAGGTGATGTATGAGTTAATGTAATCCAGCTGTACATCTGATAATCTGTTTTGCTCAATGCTTAGCTCCTGACTTGTCATATCACCGTTTTCGAATCTTAGCTGACTTATCCGAAAGCTTTTTTCAGCTACCGTTTTATTTTGACGGTTAATTCTATATCTCATTTCGGCTTCATTAACCTTTCGTACAATTTCCCGAACCTCCTTTTCTATGGATCGTTCAATGTTTTCTTTGTCCAACTCCCTCTCTTTTAATATGTGGCGTGCTCTATTCTCAAGATTTCTTCCTCTTCCCCAATCTAAAATAGGATAGGCGAGGGTTAAGGTGACACCACGGTTAGCCGGTCGGTCAGCCATGTTCTCAAAAGATGAATTAAAGAGTTCAATGGGGGTTCCTCCATCTCGTGTCGAAAGCCCTGTGAAGTCATAATAAGCATCAATTTGTCCTTTAAATTCTCTTTCTCGCTTTGCTTGGTCTAATGAGATCTCTTGAAGCTTAATGTCGATGTCTCTTTCTTGAAGCTCATTTCTATTTTTTTTAGCCTCTTCGATGGCTTTTTGTTGGTCTATAATAAATGATTCGAAATCCATCTCTGCCTCCAATTCAATCTCCTCATTCAAGTTAAGTCCGATCAGCAGTTTGAATTCGTCTTTCATCTGTTCAAGACTTCCTTTGCTCTCCAGTAAACGAGCTTCATCTTGTGCAACCGATATCTCAGCAATAAGGATCTCTCCTTCCGGAAGATCGCCCGCTTCTTGCTTTAGTTTGGTTATTCTTAGAGCCTCTTTTGAGTTGCTCAATCGTTCTGTAGCTATCATAAGTTGATAGGAGGCCTTATAAACCTGATAAAATGCATTGGTTACGTTATAGATGATATCCATCTGAGCTCTATTGTAATAACAGACACTCTTGTCATAGTTTAACCTGGCAATTCTTAAGTTCTCTCTTAATGTATTCGTTGTGAATATAGGTTGAGAGAAAGAGAGAGAGAACCGGCTAAAAGCTTGTATGTTTTTTAATCCTTCTGAGAAGGAGCTGCCAGATGCCATCATATATTTTTCCCAATACATCCGAGAGGAGAGGGCGAAGTTTCCTCCGGTTGGGAGCATCACCGTAAAGTTTAATGAGCCACCTGCTTTGAGTGAGCTGGTTGATGAATAGACAGGTAAGGTATCGGGGGTGTAGATCGCATTGACTCCTTCGTCCCATGATGGGGTGAAGAGATTCAGATCGAGTCTGGGCTTAAACTGAGCTTTATTATAGAGAAAGGAATACTGCATAGCCTCTTTCTCCTCTCTATAGTACCGGGTTGGATAGCTTCCTTCTAAGGCAATGGCTACAGCCTCGTCAAAGGTTATTCGCTTGGCGGCACTCTGTCCAAAAGTGACTTTTGACGAGAGTATAGTTGATGCTAGAAGCAGGTGTAATAGGAACAGTTTAATTTTTATGTGAAATAATTTACCCATACCGGAGATTTTATGTTCATTTGCACAGTAGGAGGTTTAAAACTGTGCCAAAGTTTGTAACTACATGGTATATAGAGATTCATGATGTTTTGCTTGTTGGTAGGATTAGCTCGTTGGGTAATATTTGGGTAAAGTGTGTGTATGTTTTTACCCAGGTGGGTGTCGATCTACCGTAGATTGATGTACATTTGGGGAAAAAACCGATGGCTCTATTTAAGTTCTCAGGAGGTGCAGGGAACCCAATTAAGAATTTAGAGCTCAGATCTTTACTATCTGAGTTTAATCGAAGTTTAACCCTGATAGCCGATAAAGCCTTATTGATTGATAATATAATATCGAGGATTAAGCAGATCGTTCCGGTTGAACATGTTTATATCTTTTTATTTAATGAGAGTACCGGGAGGTATGTACCCGAGGGGAGCTTTTTTCCTCCACTTTTAGATGGTCGTTCAATCTATTTCACGCCGGGTGGTCGACTGTTTAATTGGTTATCGGTTAATGAATCAGAGTTAAATGTTACAGATCGTCCGGATGTATTGGATTATCTTGAGCCGCTGGAGCATGCCCGGTTAGATCATCTTAAAGTGGAGTTAATATACCCTTTATCGGTAATGAATGAGATTAATGGAGCTGTCTTTTTAAGTAAGCGGACTGATGGCCGGAGTTATAGTAAAGATGATTTTGGGCTATTGTCATTATTATTTGATCAAGCTGCTTTTGCAATAGAGCACTCCATCTTGTATGAACAGCAGCGGGAGAGGGTAACCAGGATGTATAGAGCTGATCGATTGGCCGTTTTAGGTGAGTTGGCTGCGGGTGCTGCCCATGAGATTCGCAATCCTTTAACTGCAATACGTTCAACTATTCAGTATCTTGCACGTGATTCAAGTGACTCGGTCAGGTCTGAAATGCTTAATGAGGTGATATCGGAGGTTGATCGAATCAATAAAATATTACAAGGATTGCTCTCCTTTGCTCGTCCCGGAGATTTGAATGTTACTACTTTCAATTTTGAGGAGTTGTTGAGTCAAGTTATCACGCTAATTAATCCTACAATAAAGAAGAGTAATGTTATATTAGAGTCAGTTGTTGATGCTCAGAATCCGTTCTTCTCGGGCGACAAGGATCAATTAAGGCAGGTGCTAATCAATATCTTGATGAATTCATTAGATGCAATGGCTGGCAATTCAGTTGACCAAGAGAAGTCGCTTAAAGTCTCCATAAAGAATGTTTTCTCTGGTTCTCCGGCAATGCCTTACTTAGAGATAATTGTAACAGATACCGGTTGCGGAATATCAGACGAGAATATTGAAAAGATTTTTAATCCCTTTTTTACGACTAAAAGAGAGGGAACAGGATTAGGCTTAGCCATTTGCTATGGGATAATACGGAGGCATGAGGGGGAGATTGAGGTGGTTAGCCATAAAAATAAAGGAACATCCATTATAATTCATTTGCCCCAAAGTGTATCCAGAAACTAAAACAAGGATGATATTGATTAAGGTATCAGCTCTTTTATTGGAAGGCTACCAAACATGGTGATTTGCATTGTTTATAAAAATAAACCTTAAGATATGAAGTATAGAATACTAATCGCTGATGATGAGGCTAAGATTCGAAGGGTAATGTCGTTATTACTCGAAGAGGCCGGTTATCAGGTTAGAGCGGTAGAGAATGGTGCTGAGGCTGTAGATGCTTTGGTTAGTTTTGATCCTCATATAGTTTTATTGGATTATCAAATGCCGGTTCTCAGTGGAATAGAGGCATTGGAGAGGATTAAACTATTGAATTCATCTCAAACAGTAATCATGATTACTGCCTTTGGTTCTGTATCTCTTGTTGTTGAAGCCATCAAGAAGGGAGCTTATGATTTTATAGAGAAGCCATTTGATAATGATAAGCTCTTACTTACCATTCAACGAGCAGTAGATCACACTGGACTGAAAGATGAGGTGAAGGAGCTGAAGCAGCGAATTAATAAGATGGTTGGGAAGAATATAATTATTGGCAGAGAGGGCGGACTAAAGGTTGTGATGGAACAGGTGCAGATGGTTTCGGCTACCTCAGCCTCTGTTTTACTCATTGGGGAGAGTGGTTCTGGGAAGGAGCTTGTAGCCAGAGCTGTACATGAAAACAGTCAAAGGAATGGGAAACCATTTATTGCGATTAATTGTGGTGCAATACCTGTTTCATTGATAGAAAGTGAGCTTTTTGGCCATGAGAAGGGTGCTTTTACTGATGCAAAAGAGAGCAGGCAAGGTACTTTTGAGAGGGCTCATACCGGAACACTTTTTTTGGATGAGATAGGTGAATTATCGGCTGATGCCCAAATTAGGCTATTACGTGTTTTGGAAGAGAAAAAGATAAATAGGGTGGGTGGAAAGCAAGCTATAGATGTTGATGTTCGAATTATTGCTGCGACTCATCGTGACCTAGAGGAGTTGGTAAAAACCGGCTCTTTTAGATTAGACCTGTTTTATAGGTTGAATGTTTTTGTTATTAAACTCCCTCCCTTGCGTTCAAGAAAAGAGGATATCCCTGAATTGGCATCCTATTTCATCGAAAAGTATAATCCGATACTGAGCCTAAAAGTGGAAGGCCTTCGCTCTGCAACAATGGATCTGCTTTGTAATTATAGCTGGCCTGGAAATGTAAGAGACTTAGAAAATGCGATTCAATCGGCCATGATCCTTACTCGCTCGGGTATTATTGAACCCCATTCACTTCCTTCCCGCATCCATCAAGGTGTCAGGGTTGAGGTGGAAGAGCCTTTGATAAGTCAAGATATACGAGGAGTGGCCGATCAAGCTGAAAAAGACCTAATTCTTGAGGTTCTAAGAAAAAATAACAACAACAGATCAACAACTGCTACTGAGTTGGGAATTAGCCGAAAGACTTTGTTTAATAAGATGAGAAAGTATGGAATATCTTCTTGATTCAACTAGTGCCGTTTAAGGTGACAACCTATTAGTTTACTCGAAAGTATGGAGTGTTTACTTGATTTAACTAGCCTATTTAAAATACTTGATTTTTAGTCATAGAAGTTCCATGATATCCCAAAGTTAAGGCCTCCATCATAGAGCGGATAATGCGGCGTATCATAATAGTTTGAACCACTCCATCCGGAATTAATATGTCTGAATCTTAGGAAGATCTGTGCTCTTTTTACTTTGAAATTAACAAAGAAGTCTATCCAGGGGAATCCTCCGATCTCTTTTAGATTACTCAGATAGAACGATTGAATGGCCGGCATATAGTTATCGGCATAGTAAGAGGAGTTCCAGGTAAAGTCAACCCCTGGCTCAATCCAAAGCGCAGATTTGAAGATCTTTCCACTATAAGAGAGTGTGGCTTTAACTATCCAACTGGGTAGTCTTAAGGCGGATGTGTCATTTAAGTATTGATACCAGGCATTTGCCTGAATATGGATCCGTCTCCAGGAGTAATCAATTGCTGCCGCCCCACGAATTAGTGAGACCTCTTTGCTGTTTTGTTTCGCCTTTCCGTCATAACTGAAATAGGCTAAATTGCTTAATAGGTAGTAATCAACGCCAATTGTTAGATAGTTGACTTTTAGTTTCGGCGAGATGAAGAGGATGTTCTGTTTGGTCAATGTATTGTCCCAGATGAAGTGGTTACTTAGATATGATTTATAAAAGTAGCCCGGCATCTCAGAAAAAAAACCTCCTTCAACCAGAAGAGAACTGTTAAATCGTTGAAAAGGAGTTAAGGTGAACTTACCGTTTATTCCATAATCCCCATCATTATAGCCTCCCGAGACGAAGAAAGCATGACCACTCAATTCCATCTTGTTTCTGATAACTAAAGCAATACTCGCATTAGGGATAAACTGATTCCATGTGCTTGATGTAGAATCATTGGCGATGCGGGTATATTGATGTTTTAGTGCTAATCGAAATTTGAGGGGGAAGTTGCTTTGGTGCAGAAATCCGGAGGTAGACCAAGCTATTTCGTTTTCTAATTGAAAGTAGAGCGTACTATCGTACGTTTGTATAGTGTCTAAGAGAGGGGTTGGGTAGAAGCCTGCTTTAGGATAGGTGTCGGTATAGATATACTGATCACGACTGAGTACCATTCTGTGCTCTAGCCGTCCAAGAGATATCTTCTTTAGTAAGTTGTTTTTCTGAATGGAGTCTTGGGGAACAGTATCTAACTCATCTTTTTCCTCATGGCTGCCAAGACTTGGTTCCAGAAATTGCGTGATATAGAATCTGTTTTTGATGGTTCTGGAGAGAGCATCTTGAAGATTTACACCCACAACCGCTCTGTTCGTTTCGATGTTATTCTCGAAAATGCTGTCGTTTTGAATACCTCCATTGTCTTCACTCTTGTAATTGTTTACAAGATAACCGGCCAGAATGCCATAATTTCTGGAAGGGGAGAAGTATCTGGCGCTAAGAACGATATTATTATTATCGGTTCTTTGTTGAGTATAAGGGCCAAGACTAGAGATAAGACGATATTTCAAGCCAATGGTAAGTCCTTTGTAGAAGTTTTGTGAATGGGTAACCTGTAAATAGTTCTCTTTTGAAGGCCCCATGACATAGAAGATATTGGAATAGGGTCTTTTTGATTGGTAGTAGATGACCTGATCAGGCTCGGTCCCATAAATATCTAGTGAGTTTTTCCCATAAACCATCCCTTCATTGGCTCGAAAGTCAGGGATTAGGTTCTTCTGAGCCAATCCTAAATTACCTAGTCCGGCGTAATACTCATTAACTCTTCTGCCAGGTACATATTGATGGTTGTGATAGGTGATTGTGTCTTTGATCTTGAAATCAAGAGACAAAGGGATTCTTTCAGACCCTTTAAACATTGCAATTGATGCACTGTCTTTAGGAAAGACAACTGGTTCTTGAGAAAAACCGTTGCATGAAAGGCCTAACGTTAGCAGGATCAGAAATATACTCTTGGCAATTTTTATCATTAGCAAAAATTTCTTTGGCGCATAACCTCAAATATCATGACAGCTGCCGAGACACTTACGTTTAATGAGTCAATTTTTCCTCGCATAGGTATCAGTATCTGTTTGTCGGCTTCGTTTAACCATAACTCAGTTAGACCATCGGCTTCCGTTCCGAAGGCAATAGCGCATGATCTCTTGAAATCCTGAAGGTGATACGATTCTGTGGCGGTTAAGGCTGCAGCATAAGTATCTATTTGATGCTTTTTAAACCAATCAAGTGCCTGTTGCGAGGTCGTTTGAATGACAGGAACGGTGAAAATACATCCTACACTCGATCTAATGGCATTCGGATTGTAAGGATCAATAGGGGAGTCACAGAGCCAAACGGCATCTACCTTCGATGCATCGGCAGTGCGTAAAGCAGCTCCAAGATTACCAGGTTTTTCTACTCCCTCAAGAACTAAATAAACTGATTGTGGCTTGATCTCTACCTCATCAATACGCATGTAACGTGGCCTAAAAGTGGCGATTAATCCATCGCTACCTTCTCGGTATGCAACCTTTGAAAAGGGCTCTATGGCTATAAGATATCTCTTTGTAAAAGCATGAGCTATGCTCTCAAAATCCCTTTGTAACCCCACTTCGGGAGCAAAAAACAACTCTACCGGTTCAAACCCTGAGATAACCGCTAAGTTGATCTCTCTGAAGCCTTCAACAACAATCATGTTAAGCGATCTGCGCTCAGATTGCTTGGTTTGTAACCTTAGTAATTGCTTTATCCTAGGGTTCTGACTACTTGTAATATCTGGTGTCATTTACAATCTTTCACCTGTGGCAACAAAGGTACAAAAACAGAGCATTACTTTTAATTTCATATTTATTCAAGCCTTAATTATGGTTTTATTGATCGTTTGTTCTGGCTATGGGATGCTTTGTAGAGTCTTCTTGCTGAAAATGGTTGAATGTTAGATGTTTATTTGTACCTCTTCGCTTCCCCTTCGCTTCTTCTTCGCTTTTTCTTCGAATATTTTCACTTTTTATATGGATAAATAAGAAGAAGATTTACTGTTTAACGGGATTGTATAGGGTTCAGCAAATCATGAATTCTTTCTTGAATGGGCTAAAAGGGACTTTAAGAAGGGGTTCCCTTTCCTTTTTAGTAGCATTTATTTGTTTGAGCTTTTTGTTGATATGGCAACAATCTTTGGATGTTTTTTGGGAGAGCATATGGAGAGGAAGCGAAGGGGAAGCGAAGGGCGACTTGTAGGACTCTTAATTTCAGTGGTTTGAAAGTGGGTTCTTTTTCTATATGGTTGGATGGCCTTTAAGTCTGGCTAATTGTGGTTTTTTTTTCGACCTTTGTGATATGGGATTAGCAAAGAGACGATTAGAGTTATTAGCGCCAGCTAAAGATCTTCAAACGGGGATGAGTGCGATAGATTGTGGTGCCGATGCCGTTTATATCGGTCCGGAACGTTTTGGGGCCAGAGCGTCGGCAGGAAATTCGGTAGAAGATATTGGGCGGTTATGTCAGTATGCCCATCTCTATAAAGCAAAGATTTACGCTACGGTTAATACCTTGCTTTTTGATCATGAGTTGGACGAGGTGAGGTCGTTGATCTATCGACTCTATGAGGTTGGCGTTGATGCTATAATAGTGCAAGATGCCGGTATTCTTGAGATGGATCTGCCTCTGATGGCAATACATGCCTCGACTCAGTTTCATAATTATTCTGTTGAGAAGGTTCGTTTTTTGGAGAACAACGGACTAGCACGTGTGGTTTTAGCTCGAGAGTTATCTCTTGATCAGATAAAGAAAATTCATGAGGCTACTTCTATTGAGCTAGAATATTTTATCCATGGAGCTCTTTGTGTGAGTCTGAGCGGACAGTGTTATATGAGTTACGCTTTAACGGGTCGAAGTGCCAATAGAGGGGAGTGCGCTCAATCCTGTCGGTCTTATTACTCTCTTTTTGATGAAGGAGGTAGTATGGTAGCGAAGAGTAAACATGTTTTGTCGCTGCATGATCTTAACCTAAGCCATCGTCTAGGTGACTTGGCTTTGGCTGGTATCACCTCTTTTAAAATAGAGGGGAGAATGAAGGATATTAACTATGTTAGAAACACAGTTACCACCTATCATAAAGAGTTAAATGAGTTTATTGCAGAAAATGATCAGTTTTGCAGGGCTTCTGAAGGAGTTGTTGATCCGGGATTTAATCCCGATTTAAAGCGAAGTTTTAACAGAGGGTTCACTACCTATTTTTTAGATGGCCGACAATCGGGGATTTTTACTCCGGATTCTTCACGGTCATTAGGTGAGTTTCTTGGTTTGGTACGCACTGTAAGCCATAATCATTTTACAATTGAGAATGAGGGGGCAATGCCAGTAAATGGCGATGGTATCAGTTTTCTTGCAGCAAGTAATCGTCAAAGTGGTACCCGGGTGAATCGGGTTGAGGGGAGAAGAATCTATCCGTTATCTATGGATGGGATTGAACCGGGTGCAAAAGTCTACAGGAATGCTGATCGACTATTCCAGAAGCAAGTTGAGTCTGCAAAACCTAAACGAAGAATTGCTATAGCAGGATCTCTTTCTCGGATGGAGGATGAGCTGATTTTTACTGTTCATGACCATTCAGGAAATAGATGTTCGGTTACCCGTTATTCTGATTTTTCTAATTCTGACCAATCGCAAGATGATTTTGAACGGTTTGTTTTGGGCCAATTATCTAAGAGTGGAGATACTCCATTTATGTTTTCTCATTTGGAGGTGTTAATTAGACCGATAGTCATCAGGAGTGCTGATTTGAACCAGATGCGACGGGATGCTTTGAGTGAGCTTGAAAAGTTAAGATTAGGAGCCGTTTTGAGTAGTTTGCCGGTAGAAGTACGAACTAAAGAAGATCGACCAATCGCTGATTATCCCTCCAAAATACTTGATGCTCGAGGAAATGTTACAAATGAATTAGCCAGGCAGTTTTACCTAAAAAGAGGGGTAGAGGTCATAGAAAAGGGGGTGGAAATAGGTGGTGTAACAGCTGATCTACCGCTCATGACAACCCGTCACTGCTTACGATATGCTTTCGGGAAATGTCCAAAAGAGAATAAAACAGTGCCTAATCCTCCTCCATCATGGCACATGACCGATCAGATAAACCGATACCGGTTAGATTTTCATTGCCGTGACTGTATGATGGCCATCTATAAAACGGAACAACCCTAGGTATTTGGTTTTAGAGGTTGTTTTTTACCGATTTAACTTTCTGTTCTGCCCGTTTTTCAGATCCTTTTTTCGAGTCGATATTAACAGAAAGGTAAACTCTTTGGCAATCATTAAAGAGTTGATGAGCTTTATTTAATAAGGAAGTTGCTTGTTCTATGGTTTCCGTTTCAACGATGGTGGCCATTGGGGTTAGCCGATAGTCTGCTTTTTCTTCATCCAACATATTAATTACACGGGCAACATACTTTCCAAGACCTTCATGTTTATCAGTTGGAAATATGGCAAATTGCATTATTACTGACATATCGTTAACATTTAAGATATTTATCAAAGGTACAAATCATAATTTTGTGGTTGGATGAAGGAGGGGGACTTTTAGGCAATGAACGGTTTGGGTGCAAAGGTTAAACTTTTCTTAACCCGGTCTTAATGTAATCTTTATTTAAAGCCGATAACTTCGTGGCTGTAAATAAAATACAGGATGGAAAAAGCGTATAAGATTGTTTTGGTGGATGATGAGGAGGATATCTTGGAGTTTCTCTCCTATAATCTGCGTAGGTCAGGTTTTGAGGTTTTGGTTGCGAGGAATGGGGTTGAAGGGTTAGAGATTATAAAGGAGGAGAAGCCTCAACTTGTAATTCTTGATATCATGATGCCTGAGATGGATGGGATAGAAACTTGCTCTATTATTCGCCAGACCCCTGGTATTGAGCATACGCTAATCGTCTTTTTAACGGCTAGGGGAGAGGATTATTCTCAAATTGCCGGTTTTGATGCAGGTGCTGATGACTATATCAGAAAGCCGGTTAAGCCACAGGTTTTGGTAAGCCGGGTTCGTGCATTGCTTCGTAGGCTTACTCCTTCAGAGCAACCACAAGATTTAATAAAAACAAAGGATTTTATTATAGATAAAGAGCGTTATATAGTGATAAAGGATGATCAAAACATCGCTCTGTCGAAAAAAGAGTTTGAACTACTTGTCTTTTTGACCTCAAGGCCAGGAAAGGTATTCACACGTGATGAGATCTTTTCGAATGTATGGGGCAATGATGTAGTGGTTGGCGACCGAACCATTGATGTTCATATCAGGAAGCTAAGAGAGAAGGTAGGCACAGACAGCATTCGTACTTATAAGGGTATTGGTTATAGTTATTCTTAACCCAGGCTTAGATTTTTAGAGATGTTTTAATTGAGTGTGGTTTTTTATCAGATAGTAATAAATGTTGAATTGGTGAAAAGATCCGGCAGTATCGTCGGATCTTTTAGCTATTCCAGAAATCCCATGCTTTCTCTGCCTGCTTTATTAACATTCCTTTTCCGTTTGAAGCGGTTGCTCCGGCTGCGAGACCTGCCTTTAGAAAAGGAGTGATTGCCGGGTTGTAAACAAGATCAATCAGATGGTGATGTGAGGAGAGCTTCTCATAGGCTATTTCAGGCTTTAGCTTTTCTAACTCTCCAACTGTACCCATGGGAGTTGTGTTAATAACCAGATTGTAGTTGTGAGGGGTAATATTTCTAAAGTCACTATAACTTAATTCTGTTTGATGAATTGGATTTCTACTGATTACTGAGTATTCAATACCGTATTGCTGTAGTGTGTATTGAACTGCTTTTGAAGCACCTCCTGAGCCTAAGACCATAGCGTATGCTTTTTTGGAGGAATATTGAGTCTCAATTAGTTTTGGTTTTAAATAGCAATCAAGCAGATAACCGAAGCCATCGACATCAGTGTTATGGCCAATTAGTTTAGTGGTATGGTTCGTTCTGATGATTTTGATTGTATTAACGGCCCCTATTGCGGTGGCGCGGGGCGTCAGGCAATCCAAGTATGGAATGATCGATTGTTTATATGGGATAGTAACATTAAGCCCATGAAGTTGATCGTGACTGTTTATGAGGTCATGGATAAGTGCCGGGGAAGAGAGAGGGAATAGCTCATAGAGATGCCCGGGGAGGTGGTTTTCTTTGAAATAGGTGTTAAACCAGTTTGGAGAGAAGGAATGGGAGAGGGGATATCCGATTAATCCATACCTTTTATAGATCTCAGTCGGAGCCATGTAGATAGTCCTATGATTTATTAATTCAAACCGCTACTAAAATTTTCGCCTGGGATTTCAGATATTTTACCCATATATTGATTTACCATCAGGTTTATAAACTCACTGTCGGCCTCTGAATCACTCATGGTTTCGACAAAAGACTTGATAAGAGTGGGGTCGAAATGCACGGCAAGGTGAAACCAACTTAAAGCCTCATTCGATTTTCCTTCGCGATTGTAGGCAAGCGAGAGATTGAAAGCGATGCTAGCATTTGCAGGGAATGCCTCCATCCCTTCGTGCAGGATGCCGATGGCTTCTTGATGACGATTTAATAACTCCAGTGTCTCAGCAATGTCAATATAAACCAGCCAGTTCTCATTGTCAAGATCCTTTGCTCTAACGTAATACTCAATAGATTCTTCTAGTTTCTCGTTCTTCCTTAGTAGATCAGCATAAAAGAAATTATACTCTGCGTTTTCAGGTTCTATTTCGATCACCTTAGCCATATACTCCATTGATTTTAGTGAGTTGCCTTTGTTGTCATGAATAAGGCTCATACCAACGAGGGCTTCTGTCATGTTGGGGTATAAGTTAAGGGCGTATTGGTAGTACTGAAGAGCAAGGTCAAACTTGTTCATTTTTTCATAACACTCGCCAATATAGTAGTAAGTTTGAGGGTCAGCCGGTTCATAGAGGAACGTTTCGTTATAAGATTCAATAGCCTCTTCCAGTTTATTCATGTTGGCCAAGGCATTTCCTTTGTTAAAGTAGGTAGCCGGGTAGTCAGGTTGAATTGCAATGGCGAAGTCATAAGAATCGATAGCGTTTTCAAAATCGCCGAGGTTGCTATGAGCAATACCTAGGTTGAACCATCCATCAAAGGAGTAAGGGTATTTATCGACATAATCGGTAAAGAAATCCAGTGCCATCTGGTTTTTCCCGGTTTGTTCGAAGCAGACGGCTAGTTCATTGATGGCGTCTTCATTCTCCGGGTTTTTATCTATTGCCTTAAGGAGATTCTTGATGGCTGAGTCGTAATCTTCGAGGCGCTCGTATTCAATGGCGATATTTGTTAAGATATCATCAGGATTATCAGATAGGGGGAGAGACTTTCTAAACTCATCAATTGCACGGAGGTGTTTGTTTAACTTGGAGTAAATTGCACCTCTAGTCATATGAATCTCTGCATTGGCGGGTTCAAGAGTCTCAAGTTTGTCGAGTAAAGCCAATGCTTTTTCAGAGTTGTTATCAGAGGCATAAAGTTGGGCTTCTTTCAATAAAAAAGTCACACTGCCGGGGTGTTGTCCTAAAGCCATTGATAAGGCAGCTTTGACATTATCTAAGTCGCCTTCATCAAGATAAAAGTTGATGATGACCTCAAATTCTTCAACATCAAAAAAGGAACTACCACCATAAGCCATGGCCTTTTCAAAGCGACCTATGATCTCTGCCTCTTCCGAAGAATCAAGTTCATCAAAATCATCGTTCATATTCAAGTATTTCTTTGCTGCAAAGGTAGTCATTTTTCAGTGTTACTGCTCTATTTGAGCTTTTCAGGATGAGGCTCACAACGGGTTTTATTATCTTTGCGTTGAGTAATTCTCAGAATATAATACAACAGCAAATGACTTTAATTAAATCGATCTCTGGTATACGTGGTACCATAGGAGGCCCCAGTGGCGATGCTCTTACCCCCGATGACTTAGTACGCTTTACAGCAGCTTTTGCAACCTTTTTGAAAAAGAGAAAGCCTTCAGGAACCCTGAATATTATCTTGGGACGTGATGCTCGTGTTTCAGGGCCAATGGTCTCGCGTATTGTTTCGGGTACTCTCGAGGCGATGGGCGTAAATGTTACGGATATTGGTTTAACAACAACTCCTACTGCTGAGGTGGCGGTGACCCATCTTAAGGCTGACGGGGGAATTATCTTAACGGCTAGCCACAACCCGGCTCAATGGAATGCTTTAAAACTGTTAAATGAGAAGGGCGAGTTTATCTCAGCTGATGATGGAGAAGAGCTGTTAATGATCGCTCAGAATGCCGATTATCAATATGCCACTTATGATAAGATTGGGCATATTGATTTTGATGATTCAATGATCGATAAACATATTGAGATGGTTCTTAGCCTGCCTTTGGTTAATATTGAAGCCATCAAGAAAGCTAAATTCTCTGTGGCTATTGATGCTGTCAATTCCACCGGTGGAATAGCCATTCCTAAATTGCTTAAGGCATTAGGAGTTGAAACGGTTTATCAATTACACTGTGAGCCAACGGGTCTCTTTGCTCATAATCCAGAACCTCTTCCAGAAAATCTTGTTGAGATTAGCTCTGCGGTTGTAGCCCATAAAGCTGATTTAGGCATTGTGGTGGATCCGGATGTAGACCGCTTGGCTCTTGTTTGTGAAGATGGAGAGATGTTTGGTGAAGAGTATACTCTGGTGGCAGTAGCCGATTATGTGCTTAAGCATACTGGTGGCAATACGGTAAGTAATCTGAGTTCAACTAGGGCATTACGAGACATTACCGAAAAAGCTGGATATCGTCATCAGGCCTCGGCTGTTGGTGAGGTAAATGTGGTTGAACTTATGAAGGCCAATAAGGCAATAATTGGTGGCGAAGGAAATGGAGGGGTTATTTATCCAGAACTACATTATGGCCGAGATGCTCTCGTTGGCATCGCTCTTTTCCTTTCTCATCTGGCTCTTGCCGGGGTTTCTATGACAAAACTTCGTCAATCATATCCGAGTTATTTCATGTCAAAGAATAAGATTCAACTTGTTGACGGGGTTGATGCCGATGCAATCCTTTCTTCCATGGAGAAACTATATGTTGAATACCCTGTGAAAACGATCGATGGGGTTTGGATCGACTTAGGTAAAGAGTGGGTACACTTGAGAAAATCAAATACCGAACCCATCATTAGAATCTACACGGAAAGTGATCATCAAGAAAAGGCCAGTGTTTTAGCTCAGAATATTATAGAGCAGATAAAAGGGTTAAGCAAATAGAATCTTATTGGGATTTTTATCTGATACATAGATCTGCTCTAGATTTTGTCGATTTTCCTGAAAAAGCCATTATGAGTTTATTCCATAGTGGCTTTTTCGTGTTACCGGTGTTTTGGGGTTTTATTCACACGAATTTGTTAATAATAATCAGTATAGTAAGGATATTCTGACGTTTCTTCTTTTTAACTTCGTGTAACTAAATGCATGCTATGGCAAAGCTTTCATATAGAAGGGATCGTAAAAAGAAACGTTTTGCGATAACCATTAGTCTAACCGCAAAGCAGATGGCGTCGTTAGAGAATTACTGTCGTTTGCACAAAACAACACCTAACCGAGTAATTCGAGAGCGAATTTCACCTCAGACTTCGAATTTTGCCAATGTTGCTAAAGAGAAATTTGTTAGTGTTAAACAGTTAGATATGTTCTCTAGCTTAACTTAGGAGCTTTAGTCTGGGAGTCCATGTAAGGAACTCTGTTCAGAATAGATCTGCCCAGAGTGATCTCATCAGTGTATTCTAACTCGTCTCCTATAGCAATACCTCTGGCAATAGTTGTAAAGGTAGCTTGGGTTTCACTTAACTTCTTGAATAAATAGTAGGAGGTAGTGTCTCCTTCCAGGGTTGCAGGAAGAGCCATAATAAACTCTTTTATAAGGTTGGCTTCCACGCGTTCAGTCAGGCTGTGAATATGCAGATCGGAGGGGCCAATTCCTTCCATCGGAGAAATTACACCACCTAAGACATGATAAACTCCACGATATTGCGTTGTGTTTTCTATGGCCATAACATCCCGAACAGATTCTACAATACAAAGAGTTGATTTATCTCTGGTGTGATCGGAACAGACTGGACAAAGACCTCCATCACTCATGTTATGACACTCCGGACAATAGGTGATGCCTTGCCGCATCCTTTTTATTGCCTCACCCAAGGCTTCTGCTTCAGCTTCTGGTTGTCGTAACAGGTAAAGACAAAACCGTAATGCGGTCTTTTTTCCGATACCGGGGAGTCTTGACAGTTCATCAACAGCTTTCTCTAAAAGTTGTGAGGGATATGCAGCCATCTTTTAGTGTAAATTTGTGTACAAAATTAGACGATTTCAATAAGACTTTTCAATATGACAACGCTTAGATCTTATCTTTTGATCCTTTTTCTTGCGCCTCTTTTCCTTTTTGCTCAACAGGAACCATCGAGTTCTGTGAGTAATACACCCTCTAATAGCTCAGCAAACCAAATAAATCAGACCGATAAACAAGGGAAGAAGCAGGGGGCCTGGATAAAAAAATACTCAAATGGAAAGACTCGCTATACTGGCACCTTCAAAGATGATCTTCCTGTAGGGCGATTTGAGTATTTCTATGAAACAGGTGTCAAGAAGGCAATAATAACTCATATTCAAAGTGGCATCTCATCGGAAGCGGAGCTATATGATGAGAAAGGAGTTTTATTGGCTCGGGGTTTTTATAACAAGACTGAAAAGGATAGTCTGTGGGTGTACTATAATAATGAAAAAAAGAGAGTTAATGAGGAGCGTTATTTAAAAGGGGTTCCGGTTGGGAAATGGGTTAATTACTATCCAAAAGACTCGACAATTGCTCGTTATTTTACCTACAAAAATGGGAAGAGAGAGGGGAAAATGGTAGAGTTTTTCGAGAATCAGCGGGTAAAGCAGGAACTCTTCTTCGTCCTTGATAGTTTGGAGGGACCCGCCAAAGGCTTTTATCCAAGTGGTACAATCTCTTATTCTGGTTTCTATAAAGGTGATCTTCAGAATGGGGAGTGGTTATATTATACCGAAGCGGGTGAATTGAAACGTAGGGAGCTATATAAGGGAGGGGAGTTAGTCAAAGAAGAGGTATTAATTCCTGAGGAGCCTGAGAAGCTTAAACCTGTGCCTGATTCAGAAGATCCTGCGTTAGAGTATCAATCGCAATAGGCTAGATTTATGAATGGGTAATAAAAATAAATTGTTTTTGAAGAAAAATAATAAATAAAGGGCTACCTAGTTTTTAGGTAGCCCTTTATTGTGGAGGTATTAATTAGAGCAGTTCATGAACAACGAGGCCTGATCTGAGTTTCGGTTCGAACCAGGTTGTTTTTGGAGGCATGATATTACCAGAATCGGCGATATCGATTAATTGTTTCATGGAAACGGGATAAAGGGCAAAGGCCACTTTCATCTCGCCGTTGTCGACACGGCGTTTTAGTTCACCTAAGCCGCGGATTCCACCAATGAAGTCAATTCGTTTGTCGGTACGTAGATCTTTGATTCCAAGAATAGCATCAAGGACGAGGTTTGAGAGGATGGTTACATCTAAGACTCCAATGGGGTCATTATCGTCGTAGGTGCCTTGTTTAGCTTCCAGAGCATACCATTTACCGCCAAGATACATGCTGAATTGGTGTAAATGGTCGGGCTTAAAGATATCACTGCCTTTATCCTCGACTACGAAGTTCGCTTTTAAAGCCTCAATTAGAGCTTCTTCAGACAGGCCATTAAGATCTTTTACAACACGATTATAGTCGATAATCTTAAGTTGATTGTCGGGGAAGTGAACGGCTAAGAAGTAGTTATACTCTTCCTTTCCAGTGTGGTTAGGATTAGCGGCTCTTCTTTCAGCGCCTACGAGGGCGGCGGCAGCGGTGCGGTGATGGCCATCGGCCACGTAGGTAGATGGAATAGCGGCGAAAAGCTCAACGAGACGTTGAATCAGTTTGGGATCGTTGATAACCCAGAAGTGATGACCGAAGCCATCATCAGCTACGAAGTTGTATTCTGGTTGATCAGCAGTAACTGTAGCAATGATTTGATCTATCTCCTCAACGGCAGGGAAGGTGAAGAATACGGGCTCCATGTTGGCGTCATTGACTCTAACATGTTTCATACGGTCTTCTTCTTTGTCTTTGCGGGTGAGTTCATGCTTTTTAATTACATTATTGAGATAGTCATCAACTGATGCGCAACCTACGATGCCGTATTGAGTGCGACCTTCCATAGTTTGGGCATAGATATACAGCTTCTCTTCATGGTCTTGAACGAGCCAGTTGTTTGCTTTGAAGGTATCAAAAACTTCTCTGGCTTTGAGGTAAACCTCGGGGGCATGTTCGTCGATGTTTGATGGGAAGTTTATTTCCGGACGAGTAATATAAAGCAAGGAGTATGGATTTCCTTCGGCCTCTTTGCGAGCCTCATCAGAATTCATTACATCGTAGGGCCTTGCGGCCAGTTGGCGGGCAATCTCTTTAGGAGGACGAAGCCCTTTGAATGGTTTTAATACTGCCATTGTGGTATAAAGAATGGTAAATGATTGGTTAATTATCGAGATTGATAAGGATAATCAGAGCCAGAATGACGGACACCTCCGGGTCGGTAGGTTGGTCCATCATCGTCTTCCCCTTCATAATGATTTGCTTTAAGCAAAGAGGTGATAAGAGCACCTGTCATCTTGGTGATTTCGATGAGCTGGCCTCTGGCATAATCCCTATTTTCTTCTGAGAAAAGATTCATCTGAGAACACAATGTGAGCCGAACAAGGCTCTCGCGGATGCAACTCTTGGCCACTTTGAGATAGTAAATGAATTGATTCTTATTTCGTGTTGACCCTTCCGAAATGTTAAGGGCTATCTGTAAGATCATTTCATTGAGTTGGTTGATATGGTGCTGCTGTACGGGATTACGTACCTCATTTGAGTTAAGCTGTGTCCATGTCGCAAGATCTAATATCTTCTGATAAACACGAAGCTCCTCAAAGCGGAAAAAAGTAAAATTTTTGTTGGTTTCAGTGTCCATGTTGCTGTTGCTTTTAATTGTTGTAATCTCAGACGTACTAGTATTTTTGAAAAAAAACTGTCCCGCTATAAAAGTAAAAGTGACAACGGGACAGCTATGAAGCTCAAAATTAATATATTATTTGTTAACCTTGTAGGTTATGTCTCCATTTTTGAAAAAAGCAACTATTTGACGGGCTGCAGCTACACCAGCATTGTTGTTGGCTTCTGATGTTTGAGCCCCCATTTTTTTAGGTGTGAAGAAGAATCTACCTGCAAACTTGGTCTCAATTTCTGCTTTGTTGCCTGGCTCAATGTCGCTAAGATATTTGAAGTCTGCACGAGCTTCGAACACTCTCAGTAGTCCCTCTTCGTCAATAACCTCTTTGCGAGCGGTATTAACTAGAACGGCTCCTTTTGGCATCATGCTCAAGAGCTCAAAACCGATAGATTTCTTTGTTTTGTCGTTTGCAGGGATATGCAGAGAGATATATTGGCAGGTCTTGTACAACTCTTCCACTGTTTTAACAGCAACGACTCCATCCGCCTTAATAGCCTCTTCAGTTACAAATGGGTCAAATGCATATACCTCCATGCCGAAGCCTTTTGCTATAGTAGCTACATATTTTCCGACATTTCCATATGCATGAATACCGATCTTCTTGCCACGAAGTTCAGTTCCTGAAGCTCCATTGAATGCATTACGTGCCATATAGACCATCATGCCTAATGCCAATTCAGCAACGGCATTTGAGTTCTGGCCAGGTGTATTCATTGCTACGACATTGTGCAATGTAGCTGCTGCTAAATCAATATTATCATAACCAGCACCGGCTCTGACAACAATTTCTAACTGTTTTGCAGCATCCAAAACTTCTGCATCCACAATGTCACTACGAATGATAATGGCATTTACATCTTTTACAGCATCTAATAACTGCTGCTTGGTGGTGTATTTCTCTAAAAGGGCAAGCTCATAACCTGATTCGGTTACTATGCCACGAATCGCCTCTACAGCTGATGCAGCAAAGGGCTTATCGGTTGCAACGAGTACCTTTTTCATTTGATATTAATTTGTTTTTAATGGTCACCTAAAATATACTAGATTTAATATTTACTCTGTTTGTGAGTGCTTACCATGTCATAGCTATTCTGGTGAATATAATTTGGTTTAGTTGCCGCATGGAATAAACTGGATTGACGCTTTTCTTTATAGGAATAAGTGGTGTGAATCTTTAATCTTGGCTTTTCTTAAGCTTGTTTTTTTATTGCTGTAAGTTTAGCACTGATAGATTCTTAATCAGTCGCTCTCAAGTTTGTTCCAATCATGGCTGTTTTGTGGTTTAATTTGTGGTTAAATGATTACGCAAATGTAAGAATATAAACTATTTCAACCTCGCTTTGAATAAAACATTTTAACGTTCTACATTAACTGATCCCTGATAGTGCCTCCCGTCATTTAGCCATAAAATATAGTAGTAGGTTCCCTCTGGCACCGCATTGCCATTACTGTCTGTACCATCCCACTGATTCAAATAGGGTTTGTATTCCCGGATCTCATTACCCCATCTGTTGTAGATCACTAATCGATTTTCATATTGATACTCTATGTTTGTAATTATAAAGTCATCATTTATATTGTCTCCATTGGGTGTTATAACATTCGGAATGACGATCTCGCATTCACCGTAATTTACTTTTACTGTGTCTGTTATTGAACAAAAGTTAAGGTCATTGATCGTATATTGGTAGATCCCATCTTTAAGGTTATGCCGAATAAACTCCATACTGTTGTCTTTCCAAACTACCGATAAAGGGGCAATCCCCCCCTCGGCAATGAGTTCAATGCTACCTGTTAAAGTATTCGGACAGATCGCATCGGTTACAATTTTTTGAACTGAAATGGCCGGGGGCTCCTGAAGTTTGAGGGTAAGCGTGTCTTTACAGCCCATTCCATCTGTGATTGTTCCTACATAGTGTCCTTGAGATAGGCTGCCTATCTCAACACCTGTCTGTCCATTATTCCAAATAACAGTGAAAGGCGATGTCCCTCCTGATATGAATAATTGAATTCGTCCATCTTTACCGCCAAAACAAGTGGGATCAGTCGTCTTCGTTTGTAAAAGAGGTCCTGGAGGTGGCTGTAATTGAGCAGATGTATCTACAATACAGTTGTTTTGGTCAGTAATCACCACCCAATACACTCCCGGTAAAAGTCCACTACAGAGATTGCCCACCTGCCCGTTTTCCCAATTGATTTGATAGGGAGCGGTCCCTCCTCCTATTGTCAGTTTAATTTGACCATCTGGGGTGTTCTCGGGGCAACTTGGATTCTGAGTATTGATGTTGACTTCGATTTTTGAAGGTGATTTTATGGTGTCGACGATGGATGTGCTGCATCCTAAACTATCGTAAAGCAGGCCGGTTATTACTCCTTTTTTTAGTCCGGCAAGAGTGAGGCCAACCTGGCCGGTGCTCCAGTTTATTATATAGGGCGATGTTCCTCCAGCAGGGGTGATGATAATGGCTCCATCACTTCCTTCATAACATCGGGTATGTTTAATGTTTTTTGAGTAGGTTAATGGGAGTAGAGGCTCTTTTATGTTGAAAGATAAGATGGTGTCACATAGATTTGAGTCGGCGATGCTAACATTATACAGTCCTGCCGATAAGTTTTGAATATTGGATGCTGTAGCTCCATTAGACCAGTTGAACTGATAAGGAAGAGTACCTCCCATAACAGTTATCTTGATTTCCCCGTTTGAGTCTCCTCTACACGATACATCGGAGGTGATTGCCTGAATGTGTAGTGGAGGAGGCGACTTTAGTAGAAGCAATGTGTCAATAGTACATCCATTTTTGTCTTCGATGGTTAAGTTATAGATTCCTTTTTTTAGATTATTAATGCTCATTGTATCTCCCGTAGCGATACCCCCTAACCACCTTAATTTGTAAGGTTTGGTTCCCCCATCAGGTATGATGGTAATGGATCCATCGGCGGAGGTGTTACAATTGGGCTCTTTTAGTAAAATACGCAGGTTAAGTGGAGCTGGAGAGTTTAATGTTGTCCCAGCGGTGTCTTTACAGCCCAGTTCATCAATGACAAATAATTGATAGGTTCCTTGACATAAAGAGTCAATAGCGTTGGTAGTGTCTCCTGTGCTCCATTGTATAGAGTAGGGGGGGTAACCATTTGTGAAAGAAGCTGAGATCCACCCTGTACAATCAGCATAGCACAAAGGTTCATGGGTTAAAATGGAGATTAATGGTTTTTTGACCTCAATTAGAAGGGAATCTTTAAATGGACAACCAGCAGCGTTTAGCATCTCTACTTTAAGTTGGAAGGAGTTTTCTGATCGTAAGCTGATGGTATCTGTTCCCTGTCCTTGAGTAATCAGTTGAGGCGGTGACCATGATATCATTTGGCAAGAATCAGAGAGGTGAGTTAGAATGTACCTCGCTGAATCCATGGAACAGATTTTTGTGGCGCCGATTATGTTGATGGTATCAAAGGCAAAATTAACCGTAGTACTGTCGGTTAATTGGCAACCTCCTGAGTTAGTTGCACGAATATAAAAAGTTTTTAATCCCCAGCCAGTGGCTATAAACCCCGGATTGTTAAGAGGGCTGTTAAGTGTATCGGAAAATTGAGCATTGCTACTCCATTGGAAAGATGATCCGGGAGGGGCAATGGCGGAGAGGCCAGCTATCGTGTCGCAACTGACTAAGTTGTGTGGTACAGTAAGATAATGGGGTTCAACAATGAGCCATTGGTGTAATGAGTCGGTACAGTTGTTTCCATAAGATATGGTAAGAAGGTATAAGGTTGTTGTTGGTGGTGAGGAGATCGGATTTGAAATTGTAGAGTCTGATAGCCCAATGGTTGGAACCCATTTATATTGAATGGTGGTATCTGCTGAAGGAGGAATACCGATTTGAATGGAGTCACCCCAGCAGAGGGAAACATTGTTGATATAATAATTGCTGTCAGATATAATAGTAATCGATGATACGACTGTGTCAACGGCATTACAGTTTCCCGGCCATCCTGCGATAAGAGTAACGGTGTATGTTCCTCCGGAGGTATATATATGCTGAGGAGAGGATTCTGAAGAGTGGTTTAAGAGTCCTGAGGAGGGGTCGCCAAAGTTCCAATTATAGGTTACGGGACTATTAGATGCTTGAAAGTGGACGGTATCTGGGTAGCATCCTGTTCCAGAAGCTGTAATTTGAGAGGAAACAGATTCTATATTCAGGTTGATTTTAAAGACTGCATTATTACAATTGCTGCTGTTATTGTTGTTGCTCCAAGCCCCCGGGTTAGGGAAAGTAGGAAAGCTATTAGATCCTCCACAACTGGCGCAAACAGATTGAATGATGTTCCCATTAGAGTCAAAACGACTAGTCCCTCCATCAACATGGTCTTGACCTGTACTTGTCGGTGAGTGTAACTCACCATAGAATGTTGCATATAGAAGATCAGAGAAATTAGTTTCAAAAACCGAGATATAAAAGTCTTGTCCATCGGTGGTGGGTTGAATGGCATCCGGGGTTATAGGGAAACCGGTGGTTCCCCAATTGCCATACCAGTTGAGCGTTGTCCCTTGATATATAGAGCCTCCCCAGTATCTACTCCATCCTGACAGCATGATTCTGTTACAGCGGTCTATCTCAAAAGCAGTAGGAGAGATCTCAGGTCCAGATCTTCCGCTGCCGAAGAGACCGCACCAGTAAATGGTGTCAAGTTCAGGAGAGAGCTTTGCAATAAATTGGCCACTTCCCGGATTTGTATATACTCCACCGGCATATAGGAGATTATTATTGTTTTTTGTTAATCCAAACAAGTAGACATCCCCGGTTTGATCTGTTCTGGTGAAATAAGTCAGATCGAGGGAGGGTGTCCCAAAATAGGTAGCATTTAACAATGCCCCTGTGTTTTTGTTGATTCTAACAACCATGCCATCTCCTGTTCCTCCTTGAAAAGTGGGTTTTACTGCATTTGGCGTGGTTGTTATATTGGAACTTAGTGTTCCTCCGGCAGCAACAATAAAATTATCATCGGCATCGATAGAGAAGAGGGCATCGTCTTTACTGCCTCCCCAAAAGGTGCTCCAAAGGAGAGTGGAGAGATTAGGAGAGAGCTTGCAAATAACACCCTCTTGCCCACCTCTATAATTGGGTTGAGCTACTCCTGAAGTGGTAGGAAAATTGGCGGAGAAGGTAGATGAAGCGATATAGATATTCTGGTTTTCGTCTATACCAACCTCACCTCTTACCCCATCACCATAACTTAAGTACAGAGAGTCATTCCCATAAATTCTAAAGGGTTCGTACCTTTTTTGGTAGTTTAGTCCATCATTACCTGTCCCTCCAAGAAAAGTAGAGCCAATAAGTTGAGTTCCATCAGCTGATAGTTTGCTGATGATAATATCTGAGCCTGAGGGGAATTTGATTACACTTCCATAGGTTAAGTCTTTTCCTCCTTTAAAGGTTTGGGAGTATGCTCCACTGGTAACCGGATAGTTATTAGAGCCTGTTGTTCCCATGATAATAAGATTGCCATCTTGATCACAGACCATAGAGTGAGGCATGTCAGCTTGATTCCCTCCCAGATAAGATGCCCATAACCGTTGAGTCCCTGAAGGATTATATTTAATGATCCCAATATCCCAATTGCCTCCAAAACCCGATTGCCAGGCCCCGATTGTAACCGGGTAACCTGTACCTCCAACAATTCCTCCGGAAAACACATTGCCATCATTGTCTCCCGCCGCTGTATATCCCCAATTGTCTGCATACGACCCTGAATAGGTACTGAAAACCAACTCTGGATCAATGATGAGTCGCCCCGATCTATCCCAATTGGTTTTATATTGGAGGATATTCTTTGAGAGTTCATACTCAACTTCAATCTCTTCTTTCGACTCATCTATCCAGGCAAAGGGTTGTTTCTCAAGGGAAGTGCCTAATGACGTCACTACCTCTAAGGCTCCATTAGCTAAACGTAAATCATCTACTCCAATATATTCTAATTTTAGTGACTCCGGATTACTATTAGGTTCAAGATACCAGTCGAATTTAATGGCTCCATTTGCTTGACCTATATGTAAAGAAATGCCCTCCCAGATATTATTTAGCGTCACCTCGCTAAAACGGTACACTTTGCTAATCTGTTTATTTCCTTCAAAAAAATTGAGGTAGTCAGTTGATGGAGTTGATGTTGTATAGGTGTGAGCGTATCCATTTGTAAAGACAATGGAGTAGGTGTGGTTTTTTATTGTTTCGTGAGTACACGGATCGTTGTCGGAATGACCGCTCATTTCAACTTCTTGCAAGCCATGAGGGTGATCGTGCGGTATTGTCTCGTTGTGGGTTATAGTAATTCTATCCTTTTCGATAAATAGAGTCGTTTGGCCATTTGGAGATAACATAAACAATACATTCTCCGGCCATTGACCTTTGTTTTCAATAAAGGAGAAAATTGGGTCATTTGGTTGAGCAAGTACTTGGCAAACAGTGATTAGTAATAAAAGGGTCAGGTATTTTTTGAACATGACCAAGAGTTTTTACAAAGATAAATTATGCCACGAATAATTTGTTAAATTTTTATAAAAGAATTGTTTGTTATAATCAATTGATCTATAATTCATTATTTTTTTTCTTAAAAAAGTACTTATAAATATTGATTGCTCGAATGTTTTTTAGTTACTTTGCAGATCGAATGAAACAGAAACATTGATTTTTGTTTTCATTGGTTTGTAAATTGTTTTTGGTTAAAGTTTGGAGAGACGGGGCTGGGAAGTCCCGTTCTCCTTTTTTTTTATAGTTGATGTTGGATCTGTTTTATTGGTGTTGGGTTCGTTTTATTATAGAAGAGATTTTTGGTTTTCTACAGGGATCGTAACTTTTAATACACCTGCTGTTTTTGTTTAAATCCTTTTCATTTGCGAAGCAGAGTTGGAGGAGCAAAGAGATAAAAAAAGACGTTGATTTCAACGTCTTTTTTGTTTTAGATGGCATTAAGTGCTATTTCCATCATATTTGTAAATGATGTTAACCTTTCATCGGTGGAACATCGTTCCTCTGTAATTAATTGGTCAGAGACGGTAAGTAGAGAGAGGGCTCTACGGCCATATCGGGCAGCAATACTGTAGAGGGCGGTGGTCTCCATTTCAACGGCTAAGATGCCATATTTTCTCCAGATGGCATATTCAGCCATTAGGTCGTCAACAAAGAAGGCATCTGTTGTAAGAACGGTTCCAACATGAGTTGTGAGTCCAAGTTTTACAGAGGCTTCATAGGCGTTTTTTAGGAGGTCAAAGTTAGCAGCCGGGGCGAATTCAAGGTTTTTGAAGATTACTTTGTTGAAATTAGAGTCTGTGCTGGCCGTGATAGCAAGGATTACATCCTTAAGATTAAGGTATTCTTGGATTGCACCGCATGTTCCTATTCTGATAAGGTTTTGGCAGTTATAGAAAGTGATCAGCTCAGTAGCGTATATTCCGATGGAGGGAACACCCATACCGGTACCTTGAACCGAGAGGCGTTTTCCTTTGTAGTAGCCGGTATAACCTAGCATGCCTCTTACATTATTGTAACAGACGGCATCTTCGAGATAGTTATCGGCTAAAAATTTTGCCCTAAGTGGATCACCTGGTAATAAGACGGTCTCGGCAATTTGACCTTCTTTGGCCTCAATGTGTATGCCCATGTTTGTGTTCTTTATGTTTAACCTAGATATTTTGCTACGAGTGGCATTCTTCTGCCCATTCCGAAAGCTTTAGTGCTTACCCTGAGAATAGGAGGAGTTTGATGGCGCTTGTATTCGTTAGTGTTTACCATTCGAAGCGTTTTATTAACGATAGTTGCATCGAATCCATCGGCGATAATCTGATCAGGTCCTTCAAATTTTTCGATGTATTTATATAAGATTTGATCAAGGATGTCGTAATCTGGTAGGGAGTCAGAGTCTTTTTGATCGGGTCTAAGTTCAGCTGAAGGAGGTTTAGAGATAATGTTTTCAGGGATAATAGCGCCTGATCGGTTGATGTATCGAGCCAGGGCATAGACATCTGTTTTATAGACATCACCTATCACGGATAAACCACCACACATATCACCGTAGAGGGTTCCATAACCGACAGCAGCTTCACTTTTATTGGATGTGTTAAGTAGGATATATCCGAATTTATTGCTGAGAGCCATTAAAATGACGGCTCGGCTTCGTGCTTGCATGTTCTCTTCTGCCAGGCCAAATGAGGTACCGGCAAAGATTGGTTGAAGGGTATGTTCAAAGGCATTGAAAGCCTCTTCAATAGGAAGTAACGATTGACGGGTTCCAAGATTATCTGATATTTCAACAGCATCGCTTACTGAGTGGTCAGAGGAATATCGGCTTGGCAATAAAACGCCCCATACATTGTCTGCACCTAGCGCACGAGCTGCTAAAACGAGAACTACGGCAGAGTCGATACCTCCGGAAAGACCCAATATGGCTTTCTTAAAACCCATTTTGTTGAAGTAATCCCGAATACCCATGACTAAAGCATCATGGATCAGTGCAATACGTTCGGGTTGATAGTGTGTTTGTAGGGATAGCCCAGACGAATTCAGTTCACGAGTATCGACTATCTGAAAATCTTCGCTAAAAGTGGATAATCGTCTGACCTCTATTCCGGTGGCCGATAAAGCCAAAGAACCTCCATCGAATAGTAACTCGGTTTGAGCTCCAACCTGATTGACGTATATAAGGGGTATGTTATATTGGCAAGTGTTTGATCTTAAAATCTCTAATCGGGTATTGGCTTGTTCTGAATGGAAAGGACTAGCTGCGATGTTAATCATCAAAGTAGGTTGTTGCTCTGCCAATTTGTCCATAGGGGAGAAGGTGTAGAGCATCTTCTCTCCTACATTCCAGAGATCCTCACAAATCGTTACAGCCAGTCGCTCGCCTTCAAACTCCCAAACCAAGAAATCACGCCCTTGCTCAAAGTATCGATACTCATCAAAGACATCATAATTGGGAAGCAGTGCTTTGTGGCTTACCTCACAAATCTTTCCATCTTTAAGTAAGACCGCTGCATTGAAAAGCCGTTTTCCCTTTCCTGTCTGATTGAAAACCGGTAACCCAACAATGGCGGAGATTTCTGTACACTCTCTCGCTATTCGTAAAGCCGACTCTTCGCATCTCTTGATGAAATCATCAAAGTCGAGGAAATCGCGAGGAGGATATCCGGAAATCGAAAGTTCAGGAAAGACGACAAGACGAGCCTCTTGTTCTCTCGCTTTTTTGATAAGTTCTATAATGGTGTCACCATTTGCCTGAAAGTTACCGATATGAGGATTAATCTGAGCAAGTGCTATCTTCATTTTTATATCACAATTTTGATAACCTAAGTCAATATTTAGGTTTTAGTTTTACATCGCTTAAAACATAATGCCTAACGTAAGTGCAACCCAGCTGGCTGATGCACTCTCTTCAACAGAAGTCTTAGCGTTTTTCCCAGAAAGGATATCTGATAACCCAGAGTTTAAATGAATGGCGGTGAATAGATAGGTGCTGCCATCCAGAGGAAAATCGACACCTCCCCCAATTTTAAAAGTTAGTCTGGCTGTAGTAACATCATTTGTAATGGATGTATTCGAGGTAATAACATTATTCCCCGTGGGATTGTCATTAATCAAAAAGGAGTCATCGGCTTTTGCCTTTAGATTAAATCCTAAACCGAATCCTATGTCAGCAAAGAGTCGATAGGGTTTAAGAGCCACTGTCTTCATTTTAAGCATAAATGGGATTTCGAGGTATCTTAAATGGTAGGTTCTATATAGTGTCCCGCTATACTCCTCAGAACTTCCATCCTTTAGATAAATCGTTGGGTAGTTCATCTTTCCATTGAGATATTGAACATTAAAGCCAGTGGAAAGGAAATAATTATTCGCTATTGCAATGTCGGAGCTAAAACCCCAAGCGAAGCCTACATGGATCCCATCGTTTTTGTAATTATCTACATCTGGGGAAAACCATCCCAGTGAAGGGGCAACTAATAGTCCAAATTGAAAAGGCTTATTGTTGTCTTGTGCTTTAAGCGTGGCAGATAATAAGGTTAGAAACGAGAGCGCAAAAAAGATTAGTCTCTTCATGTGATTACATTTTAATTCTTCGGTTCCTATTACAAAGATATAAAAGTAGTACCGTTACATCGTTAGCACTTCCATATACTATTTGAAAAACGTTCACGATGGCATGATAATTACTATTATCACTCTTTTTTTTAAGTCTCTTTACACTAGCGACTTTTTTAGTTACTTTAGTTGCGTCTTTTTACTTTTGAAAAGAAAGGCTTAATCAATTTTTTGAACTAAACTAGATTAATCATGAGAAAAGGTTTACTCGTAATTCTTATGCTACTCGCTACCGGAGTAGCATACAGTCAGTTTTCAATTGGTCCTAAAATTGGGGTAAACGTTGCAAAACTTACAACTGATTTTGATGAAGATTTTCAGAATATTCAATCATCTTCAAAAACAGGTTTTCAGTTTGGAGCGTTTGCTCGTATTGGTGGCAAAGTTTATTTGCAACCTGAAATCCTTTGGTCAACAAAAGGAGGTATTGTTGAATTTACCCAAGGAGCCCTTGGCATAAGTAAGTATGATACTAAATTGACCGCTATTGATATTCCTATTTTCATTGGTTACAAACTTATCAAACTTCCGATTGCCGGGAATATCAGGGTTTTTGGCGGTCCGATTGCTTCTTTTGTAACTAGCTCAAGTGTTAAGGCTGATGGATTAGAGTTACCAAGTATGGAGGATTATAAAAGTACTATCTGGAGTCTTGGTCTTGGTGCCGGTGTAGATGTTTTGATGTTTACCCTTGATGTTAGATATGAAATTGGGCTATCAAATGTTTCTGATGCAGCTCTTGTAACTCAAAAGAGTAACGTTTTCAATGTATCTCTTGGTTGGAAGATCCTCTAATTCTTAATAACAGGAAGATTTAGTCCGTGACTTGTCACGGACTTTTTTTGTGTTTGAAAAATCGCATCTCTTTTTTTTTGTTCAGGTTAGAATGTTAATCGGGGGATCGAGTTTGCTTATTAGATATTGTCAAGATCTATCCATTACAACATTGGTAATTTCTATGCGTTATCGACAGGTGTCGTTTTCTCTGTTTAACTTTGTCACAGAAATTGTTTGAACTATGAGATCTATTGTCCGGTATCCCGTTTTGTTTATCCTACTTGTATCTCTTTTCTCTTGCGGTGAGAAAAATAATAACTGGAAGAAGAGAGGGGCAGAAGTTAGGGCCTCAAAGGATGTTTCAATAAAGCGCTATGAAAAGGCTCTTTTTGCCATCAATAGTGATCATCTTCAAGAGGGACTGGCAGCTATCTCTCGGGAGTATTATCTTTTTATTGGAGAGGAGTATAAGAATCCCCAAGCATTGATACAGATGAAATCATACCTGGATGATACATTGATAAAGCAGGGCTATCGTTATTCAGTGCGTGTTTTCCCAGATCTTTCAGGGTTACCTTCAGAACTGGCTGATGCCTTCGAAAGAATACGACACTTTTTCCCTTCGTTTTCTAACCCCGAGGTCTATACTTATATCTCTGGCTATGATCAGCAAACTAGTATCTATTTTAATGGGGAGGTATTGACTATTCCCCTTGATCTCTACTTAGGTGATTCGACTAAAGTATACCAGCAACTCAGAATTCCACTCTATATGCGTCAACATATGAGTAAAGAGTATATGCTTTCAGATATTGTCCTAACAGTATTACACCAACTTGTCCCACGTGATATAGCCTCCGCTCCGTTAATTGACCAAATGCTATATGAGGGGATGTTGTTAGCGATGACTGATTATATCCTCCCCAGTGTTCCAGATTATTGTAAGATGGGTTATACACAGGTTCAAGAGGATTGGTGTAGGAAAAATGAGGAAGAGATATGGAAATATTTGGTTGGAAACAAGATTCTGTTTTCAACCAATCAGAGTGATATTGGTCTAATGATGAATGATGGCCCTTTCACTAATGGTTTTCCTAAAGAGTCTCCAGCAAGAACAGGTGTCTGGATGGGTTGGCAGATTGCTCGTGCTTGGGTAAATCGTAATGAGGATGTTCCTTTGAATAGAATTGCATCTATGCAGAATGGTAAACAGATATTGGAGGAGTCTCGATATAAACCGGCACGTAAATAATGATTTTTTTAGAGAAGGGTTGAGCTTAGGATAAGGGGAATAGACTTAATAATAGTCCTCCTTACGGCGTTGCTTTTTCTCTTTGAGAAGCGTTTTTGCCTTTAATCTTTTCTCGATAGAGCCTTTAGTTGGCTTGGTTTTTTTCCTTTTTACTTTTGGCGTTAGTGCGAATACAAGAAGTTCGAGGAAACGTTCCGTTGCCTGCTCTTTATTTCTTAGCTGAGTGCGTTCAGTCTGAGAAACTACTATAAGTTCACCCTCTAAGGTGAGTTTTGAAGCAAGCCGCAGTTTGATCATTTTTAGCTCCTCTTCAGTAAAGAAGTTGGTTTCAATGACGTTCATTCGTACCTCAACCCGGGTATTCACTTTGTTTACATTTTGTCCCCCCGCCCCCGAAGAACGCGTGGCAGAGTAGACAAGGTAATTTAGAATACCGCGATATAAAAGTTCATCAATGGTCATCAATTAATCCTCCTCGAGGTAAAATTGTTCTTTTTTTGCTCCACATTTTGGACAAGTCCACTCTTCCGGCAGGTCATTAAAAGCGGTTCCAGTCTCAATCCCTTGTGATTTATCTCCCTTTTCCGGATCGTAAAGATAATCGCAAAGCATACATCCATATTTATCCATGGCTACAACAGTATTTTTGAGCAAAGGTAAGAGTTTAAGATGTTAATTTCTGTGGGTAATAGTCTGGATAAAGGATTTATAGAATGAGTTTATTACCTAAAGATTTGCTCCTCCTTTAGTCAGAACCCACTGTTTTGAGAGATCAGGGTTGAGGATTTCAACGAATCCATTGTCCGTTTCGCCGGTCGAGACTTCAATCTTAAACAATGATATTTTGCCTTCTCGATTAAGGGATTCCAAAGGATTATTGGTAGATGTTGATTTGGGGGAGATGACAAAATTCTTGTTTCCTTCTTTAATGATGGCCTCTTCTGGAAGACAAACAGCTTTATAGTCACTGTTGATTACTTTGATTTTTGCGAATGCTCCGTTGGGGAGGTTTTTTATATCCTGCGGATTGGGTTTTGCATAGCAGATGATTTTATGGTTTTGTGGGTCAATTTGTTTTCCGATGTTGATGATGGTTGCTTCAAATTGTTTATCTGGAGTGTCAAGAATATAGAAGTACACTTTTTTAGCATCTGACAGTTCTGAAAGATCTTTTTCGTAGAGGAAGAACTTGAGCTGCATTTGTGATACATCAACAGCAGATGCTAATGGTACGCCAGGCTCAGAAAACTGTCCGATAACTGCGTTTATTGAAGTTAGAAACCCATTTACCGGAGAACGGAGCCAGAGGGAAGGAATAATATTGCCATTTTCAATTTTAGAAGGGTCAACTTGTAGCATCAATAGTTTAGCTTTTAGAGCATTGACTTTTGTCAACAAGCTTTTGTTTTCTGCTTCAATTGCCTGAAGGTTACTTATGCTGGTGATTTGATCTGCTTGAAGACTTTGTTCCCTTTTAAGTTGTAATGCAGAGCTCTTTAGTCGAATGGTTGCTTCCTGAAACTCTTGTTGAAGCTCAATAAACTGACTACTCTTTATTTCAATGATTGCTTCACCTTTGAATAGTTGGTCGCCTGGTTTCTTTGAGAAGGCAGTAATGGTTCCTTGGATGTACGAGCTAATTAAAGCTGATGCATTGGCAGGAGCCTCAATGATTCCCGTAGCTTCGATTGATTTATCGAAAGTTTGCAACCCTGTCATCCCAAACGCCATTCCTTCATTTTCAAACTGACTCTTGGTAACAACAATTGCTTCATCATTTTCTTTTTCAATGTTCGCTTCGGCAGCTTTATTGTTACATCCGGAGTGAAGTAGATTGAGTAGCAAGAAAAACAGGGATAGAAATAAAGGTTTATTGAAAAGTACCTTCACCAGATGTTGGGTTATTATTGGATGAAGAAGTTTAGTGTTTATGTTATTCATCTTTTCTTTATTAGTTCTTTTCATTAATAGGTGCTGAATCTCTTGAAGGCATTTCAGATTTTCGGGTAAATCTAAGCGGGTGGAATGCTAATCCTTTAATGTCAATTAGAACGGCATAGAGTAAGGGTAAGGCAATCATGGTAAGCATAGTACTGGTTATTAACCCTCCAATAACGACGGTTGCTAGTGGGCGTTGTACTTCAGCTCCAGCAGAAGAGCTTATTGCCATGGGGAGAAATCCTAGGGCAGCGGCGGCGGCAGTAAGCATTACCGGTCTAAGTCTCTCCTTAGTTGCCTTCATAACGAGGTCTCGCATGCTAAGATGTCCCTCTTCACGAAGTTCTTTTAAGTATTCTATTAATACAATACCATTCAATACGGCTACACCGAAAAGTGCAATAAAGCCGATCCCTGCTGAGACGCTAAAAGGCATCCCTCTCAGCCATAAGAAAGTTACACCTCCAACAGCCGATAAAGGTACCGCCGAGAAGATGATCGCTGCCTCACGAAATGAATTAAAGGCAAAGTGAAGAAAGATAAAGATTAACAGGAGAGCTATTGGCACTGCTATACTTAATCTTTTAGTTGCGTTCTTCAGATTCTCAAATTGTCCTCCATAAGAAACATAATATCCTGGTTTCAATGTGATTTCTGATTCAATTTTTTGCCTGATATCGTGTATTACCGACTCTAAATCACGATTTCTGACATTAATACTAACCACAACTCTACGATGGGTGTTTTCCCTAGATATTTTAGCCGGTCCTGTGGCATAATCAATAGATGCAACCTCTGCGATAGGTATCATAGTGCCATTTTCAAGGATTATTGGGAGATTACGCAAATCATCGATAGATGCTCTTTTTTCGGGCTGAAGTCTAATCACTACATCAAATCGCTTCTCTCCCTCAAAGATATTTCCAGCCTTTTCTCCACCGAAAGCCATTGTTAGTTGTCGATTCAACTCTTCAATGGTTAGTCCGTAAATAGCTAATTTTTCTCGGTTATAGTGGACTCCCATTTGCGGTAAGCCTGCTGTCTTTTCTAATATAACATCAGCAGCTCCGGGGACACCATTGATAAGCTTTTCTATCTCTTGCGCTTTTGTTGCCAAATAATCTAAGTCTTCTCCAAAGATCTTGACCGCAATATCGGCTCTAACTCCGGTTATTAACTCATTGAATCGCATTTCAATAGGCTGAGTAAACTCATAGTCAATACCGGGAATGATGCTTAACTCCTCCTTGATCTTCTCTGCCAGTTCCTCTTTGCTCTTAGCCCTAATCCATTGGTTTTTTGGTTTTAATTTGATGATCATATCAATCTCTTCCATTGACATTGGATCGGTTGGAACTTCGGCCGCCCCTATTCGACTGACTACTTTATCCACTTCTGGAAACTTATCTTTAAGAATTTGTTCCATTCGGGTTGTTAGCTTGATGGTCTCGGTCAGAGAGGTTCCTGTTTTTAAAACAGGTTGAATTACAAAGTCACCTTCGTCGAGGGTAGGCACAAATTCTCCGCCAATGTTACTGAATAAGACCCCCGTATATATTAAAGATAATAATGCAGAACCCAACACCCACCTTTTGTGGTTATAAGCCCATTTTATAACGGGTTCATAGCTCTTGTAAGCCACCTTCATAATCCATCCAGAGATGTCAAATCGCCTTTTGTTTTCGGGTTTGAGAAAGAGAGCAGAGGCTACCGGAAGCCAAGTCAGACCAAAGACCATGGCTCCTAGAATAGCAAAGCTAAAGGAAAGAGCCATAGGTCGAAACATCTTCCCTTCAACTCCACTTAGTGTCATGATGGGGATCAATACGATGAGGATGATTACTTGCCCAAAAATGGCTGAATTGATCATTTTACTGGCTCCATTATAAGTAATCTTATCCATCAAGGTCATTCTTTCATCTGCTCCGGCAGATTCTAGTTCACTCTTTTTCAGAGTAACCCTCAGTGCAATATATTCTACAATGATTACAGCCCCATCAATAATAATCCCGAAATCGAGTGCTCCAAGACTCATCAGGTTGGCATCTATCCCAAAGAGGTACATCATCGAAATAGTAAAGAGCAAGGATAAAGGAATCATAGAGGCAATTACCAATGCGGATCTTAGATTTCCCAGTAAGAGGATTACAATTAGCATCACAATGATACATCCTAGAACAAGATTCTCAATAACAGTAAATGAGGTTTTGCTAATTAGTTCACCCCGTTCGATGATGGGGTTGATAAAGATACCCTCAGGTAGTGTTTTTTGCACTTCAGCAATTCTCCTATTCACCTCAGCCATTACGTTTTTGGAGTTGGCATCTTTGAGCATCATAATTTGACCCAGCACCTTTTCACCCTCTCCATTAGCAGTGATTGCACCAAACCTGTTCGCATGACCGTATCTTACCTCAGCAACATCTCGAACCAATAATGGTGATCCATTCATGTTTTTTATTACAATGGCTTCGATATCCGATAGTGATTTAGCCATGCCATCGCCTCTAATAAAATAGCTTCGATTTTGTTTTTCTATGTATGCACCTCCGGCCACACTGTTGTTTTTTTCTACAGCATTAAAGACTTCTGCTAACGATAATCCAGCTGCTTGCAACCGCATGGGATCAATAGCTATCTCGTATTGTTTTAGCAGCCCTCCCCATGTGTTGATTTCAACAACCCCTTTGATGCCAGATAATTGACGCTTTACAATCCAATCTTGAATCGTCCGAAGTTCCATTGCTGTATACCGATCTTTAAACTCTGGCTTGACATCAAGTGTATATTGATAGATCTCACCCAATCCAGTTGTGATAGGCCCCATTTCAGGTTCTCCGAATCCTTCCGGTATGTTTGCAGTAGCGGTTTTAATTTTCTCTGCAATTAATTGTCTCGGAAGATAACTTCCCATACTCTCCTCAAAAACGATCGTAACTACGGATAACCCAAACTTTGAAATCGAGCGAATCTCTTTTACACCCGGCAGATTTGCCATTTCTAGTTCAACCGGATAGGTGATAAACTGCTCAATATCTTGTGTTGATAGATTACTGCTTACGGTTATGACCTGGACTTGATTATTGGTGATGTCTGGAACTGCTCCGACAGGGATATGAAAAACAGCATAGAGACCAAAGGCCGCTACACTGAGGGTGAAGAGTACAATAATCAACTTGCTTTTTACGCTGAAATCAAGGATCCTATTTATCATTTTGAAATTCTGGTGTTTGTTTTTGATCTGATGTCACTTCGGATCTCTTTCCCGGGTGTGATTGATTGCTATATAACAATATTATAGCTTTTCTGTTTAATATTCACCAGTTTTTTATTCTTTCTTCTAATCGTGGTTTAACCTCGAATGGTTAATAGGGTTGAATCCAGCTTGCCCTATCGAGACTTCTGAATTGGATAGCTTCAGAAAGATGAGTTGAGTTTATCTGTTCTTCTTGTTCTAAGTCGGCAATAGTTCTGGCAACTCTCAGTATGCGATCATAAGCTCTGGCAGATAGTCCGAGTTTATTCATCGATATTTTCAGTATTTTAAGGCCGGTTTCATCGGGTTGGCAGCATTGTTTTTGTAGTTTGGAGCTCATTTGTGCATTACAATGGGTGTTGGGCGAGTTTTCAAATCTGGCTTGCTGGATTTTACGAGCTTTAATCACTCTGTCTCTGATAGAGGCGCTGCTTTCTCCTGTTTTTATATTGGAAAGATCGGAGAACGGAACAGGCACCACCTCAACATGAAGGTCAATACGGTCGAGAAGGGGGCCACTTATTCGGGATATGTAACGTTGGACGAGGTTAGTGCTGCAAGAGCAAGCTCGATCGGGGTGGTTATGATAACCACAAGGACAAGGGTTCATGGCAGCTACCAGCATAAAGTTGGCAGGAAATTGAACAGAATACTTTGCTCTGGAAAGAGTCACGATGCGGTCTTCCAGAGGTTGTCGCATAACTTCCAGAGCTGATCTATGAAATTCTGGTAGTTCATCCAGAAAGAGAACTCCATTTTGGGCAAGACTCACTTCGCCGGGAAGTGGGAAAGCCCCTCCACCCACGAGGCCGGCGTCTGAAATGGTATGGTGCGGAGCCCTAAAGGGTCGTTGGGTGATGAGTGCCGCATCTTTTTTTAGTTTTCCTGCTACCGAGTGTATTTTAGTGGTCTCGATTGCTTCAGCAAATGACATGGGCGGCAAGATAGAGGGCAATCTACGGGCTAACATTGTCTTTCCACTTCCCGGTGGACCTATTAAAAGCACGTTATGCCCGCCTGCTGCTGCAATTTCAAGTGCCCTCTTAATATTTTGCTGGCCCTTTACATCGCAAAAGTCAATATCACTAAGCTTTTGAAGCATGGTCTGCTCCTCAAGGTTGACCGGAACCGCCTGCTTCAATTCTTTAGAGCCTCTGAAAAAATCAACAACCTCTGAGATATTCTTTACTCCATAAACTTCAATCTCAGGGGTTACTGCTGCCTCTTTCTCATTTGCATAAGGAATGATCAATCCTTTGTAGCCTAATCGTTTGGCCTCTAGTGCCATAACTAAGGCTCCCTTAATCGGTTTGATCTCGCCATTTAACGAAAGCTCTCCCATAATCATATACTCGCCTGCCTTATCTGCAGGAATTTGCTCAGATGCTGCAAGAATCGCAATGGCAATCGGTAAATCAAACGATGACCCCTCCTTACGTAAATCGGCTGGCGCTAGATTAATGACGATCTTCTGATGTGGAAAATGTAAGTTATTTGTGGAAAAAGCCGAGATGATTCTATGTTGGCTCTCTTTGACTGCATTGTCGGGAAGTCCTACCATGATAAAACCTACTCCGGTGTCAACATGCACCTCTATAGTAATCAGTCGTCCGTTAATGCCTAATACTGTACTTCCAAAGGTCTTTACTAACATGGGCTTAGTGAATTAATTGTCGCTCTTCGTTTTTTTTTTAATCAAAGTTAAATGGCTTTGAACTTCAAATTCTCTTATGGAGCCTTAAATGCAAAAGACGTAATTACTTAATCTTATCAATCCAAATAAACGACGTTGTGAAGGTTTTATCTAGCTCTTCGCTTCCCCTTCGCTTCCCCTTCGCTTCTTCTCCATATATATGCCGATTTTAAATGGAAAAATCGGAAGAAATTGTACTCCTTTTTTGTTTTAACTCGGGTTAGTATAATAAATGGTTAGGCTTTAATAGTTGAAATAGGTAGCATATCCCTGTCAGGAAAATTTTACAAAATTTAATCAGGGGCTTAACGGTTACTCAAGCATGTTATTAAAAATTTGGAGGTTTGTATGGAGAAGGAGCGAAGGGGAAGCGAAGAAGTAGGGGAGAGGGAACTAGCGATTGGCTTCTGTTTGAGTTTATTTTCACACTCTTCAAAGAGACCTCATAGACGTCAAATTTCTTTATTTTATTATCATTTTCGTTGTTATCTTGTTTTATCTCTGGATAATCAATGTTAATTTTTTTGATTTTTTTGGATTTTTTATTGCCTTTCGTAAGAATTTATTATATGTTTGTGACATCAAGTTTTGTAAAGAGGTTTTATAGCTAAAACCTAACAACAAAATCTAACCTAAATTAATTCCTATGTGTACAAACGATGATTTAAAGCCTCGTGTGGGCTTATTGTGGGTGCGCGGTATTACCCCCCCCTGTTTGGTGAAAAATGCCTTTAAATTAATTCTTATGGCATTTTTGTTGATCAATTTTAGTCAATCTGTTTATTCGCAGATTCATGGCAAATGGAAAGTCCCTGTCCAGTACGTTGCAGATCCAAATGTATTGATAGAATCAAGGCTAATGGAGATTAGCTTTGGTGTGGATAGTTTAACTGCGGAAGTTGAACCTCATCTGCTACAGTATGATGATTATCTTGCCTCTAATGTATATCCTTATACTGGAGAAGCAAGTTATAACTATTTCAACTATTATGATACGCTTTATCGGAGTCCGTTCGACTTAAGAGAGGACTCTCTATTTGTTAATGGTAATAAAAGGATAAAGTGGAATGATAGACTATTGTATCATGAGAGTTTTAGATTTGGAAAAGTGATAGACTTGAATGGTCAAGGTACTACTTGTTTCATCCATTCGAATGATCATGGGTTTAATGAGGACTATGATTTTGGATATAATACCATAAGCACCTCAAATGGCAATTTTAGTTCAGATCCATTTGTCATGTTGTTTCAACCAGGTACACCAACCGTAAATCACCCGGTTACTTTCAAAGTGATTGATTATGTTGATGGGACTAGAAGTTTAGTAACTATTTCAGATAGAGCTCAGTTTAATTATAATCCTGCACTTGATAGACTCGGCATAATCAGTTTTCCAATTACCTCTGCGGGTATCGATCCTACGCAGCATCAACCAATCGTAACAGTGGGCTCTTTATTTGTAGCGGCTGATTTTTCAGCTTGGCAATTTGAAGCTAAGTTTTTAAACAATGAGACTAATCCAACTTATATTTGGTGTTCATCTAGTGCTCCAGAAATAGGTGAAATGAACATTCCTAACTGTAGAGATAAGTTTTACGTTTACAATACGAATTACCAATATAAACACTTACTAAACCTTGGGTATATATCGGGTGTTGCATTCAGTGAACTTTATCCTGGGTATGCTTATGTCTCGGTAGCAGGAAATTCGTCTGCGTCTAAACCTGAAGGTATTTATAAAGTTAATATCCAAAGTGGTACTTATACTTCCATTAAGACTGGTAACTATGGTCATACATGGTTAAAGAAGTCGCCAGACGGACATATATATGCTGTAAGTGATGATGGGAAGCATCTTGGCAGAATAAATCAAGAGACCGGTATTTTTGAGGAAGCATTAAATTTACCTTCCGTTGTAATTGCGGGAGATACTTTGCAAGCTCAATTTGGTAGCTTCCAGTTAAGAGATGGGATAAAATACTTCACCCTTCCTGATGATAGTTATAAACCAAAATGTTTAGAAGTTAGTGTTAGTTTTGATTCTATCCCCTGTAATTATTTAAGAACAAATGTATTAATTACTGGTGGTGTTCCCCCTTACCAAATAGAATGGTGGAAATTGGAAGGATCTACATGGGTTAAATTAAGTTATACTGTAACATCTATTGAGAACTTAAAACCTGGTCATTACAAAGTTATTGTTAGAGACTCTATTCTGTTTTGTGGTGAGGTTCCTTATGAGTTTGATGTACCTGAAGAATTGGCTGCTGATGACATGTTAATTGAGGGAGGTCAGAATAAAGTGATTTCTCAAAAGGATTTATTTATTAATTCTATAATTCGGGTTAAACCTAATGGAAAATTAACATTTACAGGGTGTACTGTTCAGTTTAAGAAGAAAGCCAGGCTAATCATTGAAGATGGAGGCACCGTAACACTAAATAATACAGTCTTGACGAGTTGTGATTCAATGTGGCGAGGTGTTGAAGTTTGGGGTAATAGATTATTTACTCAAGAATATGATAGAAATATACAGGGTTGGCACCAAGGGCGGCTAATCATGTCTGGGTCAACTATTGAGAACTCTATTAATGGGGTTGATTTATGGAGGCCCAATGCTATGGATAATACTGGAGGTATTATTTCTGCAAGTAATAGTGTTTTCAGGAATAATGGTAAAGCAGTCCATATTTGCTATTATGTGGCCAATGCTAATATGTTACCTAAAACCTCCAATTTTAATAATAAATGCTCATTTACTAACTGCACCTTTGAGGTGAATAGTGACTATCTTGGTGAAGTTAAGTTTTATAAACATGTGGATTTAGCCGGAGTTAAAGGAGTTAAGTTCACTGGATGTGACTTTTCAGTTATTAGAAGCTCTAAGACCGATGCTTATTGTTC
>Ga0209066_10000644_pt1 | contig 50018 bp, 48 predicted proteins | sample All_14_2_FD_187198 | JGI IMG/M metagenome (GOLD analysis project Ga0209066, IMG submission 187198) | Freshwater microbial communities in response to fracking from Pennsylvania, USA - Allegheny Zone_MetaG_DW_15 (SPAdes) (version 2) ... | reverse complement strand
GCTTTTAAACCTAATCTTGCCAATATTGTCATGGATACTCATACTAGGGCTAACGGCTGAAAGGCAAGGAAAACCTGTGTTTTTATTGAAACGTTCCCCGCTTCTGTTTGCCCTTGTTTTGGGGCTTTTTCTGGCTTTTTCACCCGTTTTGCGGGCCGAGGAGCTCAAGCCCCTACCTGAATTGAGCCGCGAGTTTGACCTTGCCGGCTATGCAGCCAGCACAGATACCATCAAAAAGGAATTTGACGGTATTCCGACCCTTGGTTTTGAAATATCCCTGCCCAAAACATGGGTCGAGCGCTCGACCCTCGGGCAGGAATACGGTGAAATGAACCGTTACGATGGGCCCGCTTTTGGCGATGTACGCCCTTATTTCTCGCTCAAGCGCTTTCAGGTGAAGCGCGAGAATACCGCGCGGCTCGAGCTTATCGCTTACTTGCTCAAGCAAGGATACGTTTTGCGAAGCATGAAGGAAATCGATGACCGCAATGTAGAAGCAATGTACGTGGTAGTTGACGACAAGAACGATAGCTATGCCGTGCGTACAAAAATGCGCATTGCGGGTTCCGACATGCAATTGGCCGAATATGCGGTACCAGTTAACGCATTTGATTCTCAGGTCGATCAGCAGACTTTCTCGCTGAGTTCATTCAAGTTTTTGAAAGATAGCGAAGCCACTATCGAGAAACGTGTCGAGCGTACCTACCTCAAGGCTTTGCGTTTTAATTACCCGGCATCATGGGTGTTCGAGGGCGAAGAAGCGCTGACCGACAATCGCGTTTCCATCCGTTTTAGCAACCCCGGCGAAAACGATATAAAATCAGGCGTTTTCCGGATGACTCTGATATCCGAAGGGTCGCTGAAAGACGAAATTGCGAAGCCCCAGTTCAAGCCCGATATTCCTGAAATGCTCAAAGCTATCAGGAAGCAATATGAAGATCAGGGATATGTTATCGGCAAGCTGAGCGAGACGCGCAAGCCGGAACTGAACATACCCGCAAGCTTCGGTGTACTTGATATTTATGAGTTGCACCAGAAGCTGACGAAGTTCGACACCACCGAAAAAACACCCGCATCACACGAGTTATGGCTGGCGGTTTTTAGTGTCGATAAGCCAGTTCAGAAAACATATATTGCCGAGATGTTTACCCCGTCACGCACGCAGGATATTTACCTGTGGTCTATCAACTCGCGCGCCTTCCAGATTATCTTGAAGTCTATCCAGTAATCAGACTTTGACGAATTCGCCCGTTGTTTCGTCAAGTAATGTAAGGTCGCCTGCGCCAATATCGAAATGGGCCCCGTGTAGTGTGAGTTTGCCCTTTTCTTCAAGAGCGCGCACGCAAGGGAAGGTGCGCAAGTTTTTGATAGAGTTTTCTATGCCGCGCTTTTCAAGTTTTTGAGCAAGCTCGGCTGGAGTGGATTCTGTATTTTCGCTGACGACTTTATCGCGCGTTTCATCCAACATGGACATCCAGTTTGAAATGAATTCAGCCTCTGACTGTTTTGCGGCTGTGTGTTCTACGGCCGCACGTATACCCCCGCAATTTGAGTGGCCCATGACGATGACGCGCTCCACATGCAAATTCAGTGCTGCGAATTCAAGGGCTGCTGAAACGCCATGGTATTTACCGTCGGTTTCATAAGGTGGAACAAGATTTGCCACGTTGCGGACCACGAATAATTCGCCGGGCATTGCCGAGAAAATCGTTTCGGGGTCAACGCGGGAATCGCAGCAAGAAACAATCATGGTTTGTGGTGATTGCCCGATATTGGCCAAGTCTGCGTAGTGCTCGGCATTGGGGGCGTAGTGACGGAATTTAAAACGCTTGAACCTGTCTTTTAGGTCATCGGGGAATGTGTCGCTCATATAGAATTTCTACAAATAAAAAAGCGGGCAGTAAAGCCCGCTTTTCTTGTTTTGGTCGAGCCTCGTTTACGAGGAGTAGTACATGTCGAATTCAACAGGGTGCGGCGTGGTTTCAAAGCGCAGCACTTCTTCCATTTTCAATTCGATGTAACCTTCGATCATATCTTCCGAGAAGACACCGCCTTCGAGGAGGAACTTGTGATCGGCCTTCAGGGCTTCCAGCGCTTCGCGCAGGCTGCCGCAAACTGTGGGTATTTTCGCCAGTTCTTTTTCAGGCAGGTTGTAGAGGTTTTTGTCCATCGGTTCGCCCGGATTGATCTTGTTCTTGATACCATCAAGACCGGCCATCAGCATCGCGGCAAAGCCGAGATATGGGTTGGCTGTAGGATCAGGGAAGCGTACTTCGACGCGTTTGCCTTTTGGCGATACGGCGTGCGGAATACGGCAGGAAGCCGAACGGTTGCGGCCCGAATAAGCCAGCAGCACCGGCGCTTCGTAACCAGGGACGAGGCGTTTATAGCTGTTGGTTGTCGGGTTGGTGAAAGCGTTGATGGCTTTCGCGTGCTTGATGATACCGCCGATATAGTACAAGGCCATGTCGGACAGACCGGCATACCCTTTACCTGCGAATAGCGGGTCTTTGCCTTTGAACAGCGATTGGTGGACGTGCATGCCCGAACCGTTGTCGCCAAAAACCGGTTTCGGCATGAAGGTGGCTGACTGGCCGTAAGCGTGCGCTGTGTTGTGCACGCCGTATTTGTAAAGCTGCATGTTGTCGGCGCAATCGACAAGGGTCGAGAATTTGATGCCAAGTTCATGCTGGGCCGAGGCCACTTCATGGTGATGCTTTTCAACAGGCACGCCCATGGCCTTGATGGCTGCGAGCATGTCGGAGCGCAGGTCTTGTGCGCTGTCGACAGGGGCTGTCGGGAAGTAGCCGCCTTTTACGCGTGGACGGTGACCAAGGTTGCCTTCTTCGCCGTAGCTGCGGCCCGAATTGATAGGCAGTTCTGAATGGTCGAGCGAGTAGGATTGTTCGAACATCGATGATTTGAAACGGACATCTTCGAATACGAAGAACTCTGCTTCGGGGCCGAAATAGGCGGTGTCGGCTTTACCGGTTTTTTTGACGTAGGCTTCGGCTGCTTTTGCAATCGAGCGAGGGTCGCGGTTATAGGCTTTTTTGTTGTCCGGCTCGAGCACGTCGCAGAAAATAATGGCGGTTGGTTGGGCTGTGAATGGGTCCATCGTGACTTTGGACATGTCAGGCTGAAGCAACATGTCGGATTGGTGAATTTCTTTCCAGCCTGCGATGGATGAGCCGTCCATATATATGCCGTCTGTCAGCAGGCCTTCATCGACCGTGCTGATATCGTGCGTCAAATGGTGGGTTTTACCGCGGGGGTCAGTCAGCCAGAAGTCGACATACTGGACGTCGTTGTCCTTCAGCGCCTTTACGACGGCAGCGGGGGTTTTGGCTTTGGCAAAAATGTCGGACATATGCGGAATTCCCTTTCGATTTTTTATAGTTTCGCGCGGTGCGAATTATTTGGAAGTGAGTATTCATTGCAGATAACGCTATTTGAGACAGTGCGGCGGTGTGTCGCAAGCGCCATTTGTGCAATGCAAGATATGCGTAAATTGCATATCTGGTATTCAAAATCAACGGTATTGGTAAAATTTCACGTGTTATGCGGTAGGTCTTGACGGTTTTGCACCGAAGCGCGTATAGGATCGGCTGTCTTTTCGTGTGGCGATCGTAGCTCAGTTGGTAGAGCACCGGTTTGTGGTACCGGTTGTCGCGGGTTCAAGCCCCGTCGGTCGCCCCATTTCTCTTCTTCACAGCATGTTTTTGTTAGCCTGTCCGTTCAGGTTTTCTTTATTTGTGTTGAACTGGTACTAAAATGGTACTAATTGTGGAATGCTTATTGAGAATGGTTCTCAATTATATTCCTGCGAGGTGCCTTCCATGACAACTAGTGAAAAACCACGTGAATTTACTGTGTTCGATTATGCAATCTATGAAGGTGTGTTGTTTGGTGGCGGGTCAGGCCCGACGCTTGTGCCGCTTTATACCAATGCTGTGGTGGTTGATGCGAAGTCGGCCGTAGAAAAATCTGTTCCCGCCACTGGCGCCAAGCCTGCCAAAAGGCCTACACTCAAGGTCTGATGCAAACAAATGACCCCACGCTCTGGTTTACGCTTTTTCCGTGCCCGTCACATGATGCCCATAAATACGCGCGCGGGCATTGCGTTGTTATTGGCGGCACGACGCTTACAGGTGCGGCACGGCTGGTTGCGACGGCAGCCGCAAGGGCAGGGGCCGGCCTTGTAACCCTTGTTGTGCCTACGGCTATTTCCAACACATACCGCGCGGCATTGCCCGCGCATATCATGGTTGAAGACGAAACAGACGATCGTTGCGCGCAATTACAGGACCCGCGCCGGAATGTGTTGGTGCTTGGCCCCGGCTATGGCCGCGATGGAGCGGGCGTTATTCGCTGGCTTATGGCGCGCGGGCCACAGGCGGCTGTCGTTGATGCCGATGGGCTCAATGCGTTGGCCGACAAAGCTGATGGCCTTAAACTAATGCGTGCGGGCGATGTGATGACGCCTCATGCCGGTGAATATAAGCGCTTGTTTGGCGATATGGACCCGCAGGCTGCTGCCAAGGTTGCAGGTTGCGTGATTATACTCAAAGGTGCGCGCACAATTATTACCGATGGTACGCGCGTGATTGTAAATGACCATGCCAGCCCGTACTTAGCCAGTGCCGGTACTGGCGATGTGCTGGCTGGGGTTATTGGTGGCCTGTTAGCGCAGGGAATGCCTGCGTTTGAGGCTGCTTGTGCTGGTGTATGGCTACACGGTGATGCAGGGCTGGCCATTGGCCCTGGCCTCGTTGCATCCGACCTTCCGGATGCATTACCTGCGATTATTGCGCGGCTTATATCCGAAAACGCTTGAAAGGTGGCTGTTTTTCTGTTTTTTATCCATCCGCAAGTTTGATGCGGGTGTGGCGAAACTGGTAGACGCACAAGATTTAGGTTCTTGCGGCCTAGCCGTGGGGGTTCAAGTCCCTCCACCCGCACCAACCTTTCCACCTCTGCCCAAGGGGCAGATTAGAACTAATAGATAGGATTAAGAAAACCATGCAAGCTGTTGAAATTAAAAAAGATGGTCTGAAGCGCGAATACAAGGTTACCGTCCCCGCCGCTGAGTTGGCGACGCGCGTATCGGCACGGCTTGCCGAGTTGAGTAAGTCGATGAAGGTTCCCGGTTTCCGCCCCGGTAAAGCACCGGCCAAGATGATGGAAAGCCGCTATGGCGATGCCGTCATGGGTGAAGTGGTCGAAAAAGCCGTTAATGATGGCACGACCGCCGCGATTCGCGACAATAAACTGCGTCCGGCTACACAGCCCAGCGTTGACATCAAATCGTTCGAAAAAGGCAAAGACCTTGAATTCTCGATGACTGTCGAAGTTCTGCCTGACGTGACCGTCATGGACCTCAAGACCATCAAGCTGGAACGTCCGGTTGCCAAAGTTGCCGATAAAACCATCGAAGACGCTTTGAACCGCATTGCTAAAAATAACCGCAAGACCCAGAAAATCAGCGAAAACCGCGCCACCAAAAAAGGCGACGTTGTTGTCATTGATTACGCTGGCAAGCTGGAAGACGGCACGACCAAGCCTGGCATGTCATCGGTTGGCTACCACTTGGAACTGGGTTCCAATTCCTTCATCGCCGGTTTTGAAGATCAGTTGGTCGGCAAAAACGTTGGCGATGATGTGGAAGTAAAAGTCACATTCCCCGAGAACTACGGCGCAGCCGATTTGGCAGGCAAAAACGCTACCTTCGCGGTAACTGTTCATGAGATCCATGAAGCAGCTGATGCAGCGATTGATGACGAATTTGCCAAAACGCTGGGTGTTGAAGACCTCAATGCTCTTAAAAAAGCAGTCCGCGACCAGATGGAATCGGAATACGGCCAATACAGCCGCCAAAAACTGAAGCGCGCGCTGTTTGACCTTCTTGATGAAAAACACGACTTCCCGCTGCCTTTCGGTATGGTGGAAGCCGAGTATAAAATCATTCTCGACCAGATCGAGCAGGAGAAAAAATACAAAGGCGAAACCGAAGCTTTGGGCGAAGAAGAACTGGATGAACTCAAGGGCATTGCGGCTCGCCGTGTTCGCCTTGGTCTCATTCTTTCTGAAGTTGGCCAAGCCAATAACGTCACGGTGACGGACCAAGACATCCAGCGCGCTGTGATGGACCAAGCCCGCCGTTTCCCTGGCCAAGAAGCCCAAGTGTTCGAGATGTTCCGCAAGAACAACCAGATGGTCGAGAATCTTCGTGCGCCTATCTTTGAAGATAAAGTCGTCGATTTCATGATCGAGCTGGCTGATATCAAAGACACGGAAGTCAGCCTTGAAGACCTGACACGCGATGACGATGATTATACGGCTGAGGCTTCACAGCCTAAAGCCAAAAAGGCCAAAAAATAAGATTTGCCCTTCAAAAGCAGCTACAGCCGCGGCCTTATAGGGCCGCGGTTTTGTTTTGGGGCTGTCGCGCTTTTTAAGGATTGCGCGGATGGCGCAGGCCGAGTAACTTTTGTGGTGAACTGAATCGCAACAAAGGCTTTTTCTCCATGCTTCGCTCCCGCTCCGAGTTTGACTACGACACACTGGCATCCTTGGTCCCTATGGTTATCGAGGTAACCAACCGCGGTGAGCGCGCATACGATATTTATTCCCGCCTTCTAAAAGAGCGCATTATTTTCCTGACCGGTGGTGTTGAGGACCATGTTTCCTCGCTCATCTGCGCGCAGCTGTTGTTCCTTGAATCGGAAAATCCGACCAAAGACATTGCTTTCTACATCAATTCGCCCGGCGGCGTTGTCACTTCGGCCTTCGCGATGATGGACACGATGAATTACGTCAAGTGCCCTGTGGCTACCATGTGCATTGGCCAAGCGGCCTCAGCTGGCTCCCTGCTGCTTACATGCGGCGAGAAAGGCAAGCGCTACAGCCTGCCTAATTCACGCGTCATGATTCACCAGCCCTCGGGCGGTGCGCAGGGTATGGCCTCGGATATCGAGATTCAGGCACGCGAAATTCTGAAACTGCGTGAGAAGCTGAACAATATCTATGTTACGCAGACAGGCCAGAAGCTGACCGCTATCGAAAAAGCGATGGACCGCGATACCTTCATGTCAGCCGAAGAGGCTAAAACCTTCGGTCTGATTGACCATGTTATCGCCTCTCGTGCAGACATGCCGACCGCAGTCGATAAAAAACCCGCCTGATAGAATGGTTTTAGCTGCCCCTTGATTTTCAAGGGGTGCGGGGCCATTTACCAGTTATTCACCATTGGCGTGTTTGTCTTGGTAGAATGCACTTCAAAAGCGGTACTTATGCCGTAGGACGAGGACTCGTGACCGAAATCGTAGAAACAACCATCTTGTCCAATAGCATCGCTGTCTTGCCTTTGCGCGACATCGTTGTATTCCCTCATATGATCGTACCGCTGTTTGTAGGGCGCGAACGTTCTGTGCGTGCGCTTGACGCGGTGATGCAGGGCGACAAGCAGATCCTGCTATTGACCCAGAAAAACCCGACCGAGGACGATCCCGGCCGTGATGGCGTTTACCAGGTTGGTACCGTTGGCACCATATTGCAGTTGCTGAAATTGCCAGATGGTACCGTCAAGGTGCTGGTTGAAGGTGTACGCCGCGCGAAAGTGACGGAATTTACCGACCGTACGGATTATCTGGAAGCGCATTTCGAAACATTGGTGCCTGAGGCAACCGATAACGAAGAATTGAAAGCGCTTGCGAAAACCGCGGCTGAGCAGTTCGAAGAATACGTGAAGCTGAACAAGAAAATTCCGCCCGAAGTTATCGTATCGGTTAATCAGCTCAGTGAGCCATCACAGATGGCGGATACCATCGCATCGCATCTGGCGTTGAAAATCGAAGACAAACAAAAACTGCTGGAATCGCCATCAACGGCGGCGCGTATCGAAGGTATTCTGGCGCATATCGAAGATGAAATCGGTGTGCTGCATGTTGAAAAACGTATCCGTGGCCGCGTGAAGCGCCAGATGGAAAAATCGCAGCGCGAGTATTATCTGAACGAGCAATTGAAAGCCATTCAGAAAGAGCTTGCCGAAGGCGATGAAGGGTACGACGAGATTGCTGATCTGGATAAAAAGATCACACAATCCAAAATGTCGAAAGAGGCGCGCGCCAAGGCGCAGACAGAGCTTAAAAAACTCAAGCAGATGTCGCCCATGTCGGCGGAAGCTACGGTCGTGCGTAACTATCTTGATTGGTTACTAGGCGTGCCATGGGGCAAAAAATCGAAAGTATCGAAAGACATCCGTCGTGCCAAAGCGATTCTTGATAAAGACCATTTCGGCCTCGAGAAGGTCAAAGAACGTATCCTTGAATATCTGGCCGTGCAATCGCGTAAGGGGCAGGTGAAAGGGCCAATTTTGTGCCTTGTTGGCCCTCCCGGCGTTGGTAAAACATCGCTTGGTCAATCTATTGCCAAAGCTACGGGCCGTAACTTCGTGCGTATGTCGCTTGGCGGCGTACGTGATGAATCGGAAATTCGCGGTCACCGTCGTACCTATATCGGTGCATTGCCCGGTAAGGTCATTCACAGCATGAAAAAAGCGAAGACAACCAACCCGCTTTTCCTGCTCGATGAAATCGACAAGTTGGGCCAAGACTGGCGCGGTGACCCGTCATCGGCGTTGCTCGAGGTACTCGACCCTGAACAGAATCATAACTTCAACGACCATTACCTAGAAGTTGATTACGATTTGTCGGATGTCATGTTCATCTGTACGGCGAATTCGCTCAAGATGCCGCAGCCGTTGCTGGACCGCATGGAAATCATTCGTCTGTCAGGTTACACGGAAGATGAAAAGCTAGGCATCGTGCACCAGCATCTGCTGGATAAACAAATCAAGGCGGCTGGCCTCAAGGCATCTGAATTCTCGATGTCAGATGATGCGATTCGTGACCTTATCCGTTATTACACGCGCGAAGCAGGTGTGCGTTCACTTGAACGCGAGCTAGCCAATTTGTGCCGCAAAGCCATCAAGGAAATTTTGTTGGGCAAGCGCACTTCATTGCGTGTTACATCATCCAACCTTGGCAAGTATGCAGGTGTGCGTAAGCATCGCTATGGTGAAGTCGATGATATTGACCGCGTAGGTGTTGTGACTGGTCTGGCGTGGACGGAATCGGGCGGCGATCTGCTCTCGATCGAGGCCGTGAATATGCCAGGTAAAGACGGCAAGGTTACCATGACCGGTAATTTGCAAGACGTGATGAAAGAATCAATCGTCGTGGCCGAGATGTTGATCAAGTCGCGCGCTGGTTATTTCGGTATCAACTACGAAAAACTGCAAAAACAGGCCATACACGTGCACGTTCCGGAAGGAGCAACCCCGAAAGATGGTCCGTCGGCTGGTGCCGCTATGGTAACTGCCATTGTGTCATCGCTTACCGGAATCCCTATCCGTCGTGACATTGCTATGACGGGCGAGATCAACCTGCGCGGGTACGTGACGGCCATTGGTGGTTTAAAAGAAAAGCTACTGGCGGCTTTGCGTGGTGGTATCAAGAAGGTGCTGATACCAAAGGAAAACGAGAAAGACCTGCAGGATATTCCGGCCAATGTTAAAAAAGGTTTGGAAATTGTACCGGTTACAACTATCGAGCAGGTACTCGCTCATGCGTTGACATCGATTCCTACGCCAATTGAAGCGACGTCAACCCCTATTGTTGAAGTGGCCACCGATAAGGCCAGCGAAACCGTGGGTTCTGACGTGATTCATCATTGACACCCAGTAAAATCGGCATAATAGTCTAGGTCAATGGTCCGGTGCGGCTGAAAACCAATGGTTTGAGCCGCATCGCCGTGACCCCAGTTTCAGGATCGTTGCCGTGCTGTTGCGGCCGTTGGATCTGGGGGGACTCTAAACTATCAAACTGGGGGTACCCTATGAATAAGACTGATCTCGTGGCTGCAATCGCCAAGAAAACCGACCTGTCCAAAACCAAAGCAGAAGAAACGCTGAACGTTGTTCTGGACACCATCACGACATCCCTGAAAAAAGGCGATGAAGTGAAACTGATCGGCTTCGGCACGTTCAAAGTCACGAACCGCAAAGCACAAACCGGCCGTAACCCACGCACCGGCGCTCCGATCAAAATTGCTGCCTCCAAACAGCCTAAATTCGCTGCTGGTAAAGCTCTTAAAGACGCTGTTAACAAGCGCTAATTATTCAGCCGCCACTTAATGTGACGGCTTTTCTTTCAGGCGGCCGGGTTGCAAAACCCGGCCGTTTTTTATTGGATGCGGGTATTGAGGGCTGTGCTCTCTAATTATTGGTTTGCATTTTGCGGCGGTTTACGGTTTATTCGCGCTCACGGGTGATTAGCTCAGCGGAAGAGCATCTCGTTTACACCGAGAGGGCCGGGGGTTCGAACCCCTCATCACCCACCATTTTCCCATACGTGCCGGCATATTTAGGTACGGGCAATTAGCTCAGCGGGAGAGCACACCCTTCACACGGGTGGGGTCGCAGGTTCAATCCCTGCATTGCCCACCATCTTGTTTGTCGGGGTGGCTTGTTTGTCGGGGTGGCTTGTTTGTCGGGGCGGCTTCATTGCACCGCATGGTGCGCTTTTCAAAAATAATCGTATAGTTCTATCCTCTGTTAGAAACGAAGGGGATGTTCATGCTGATTGGTGTACCCAAAGAAATCAAAGCGCAGGAAAATCGTGTAGGGCTAAACCCTGCCAGCGTCGCTGAATGCGTACATCAGGGGCATAAGGTTTTGGTGCAAACGGGCGCGGGGCAGGGCATCCATGCCAGTGACGACGACTACCGCGAAGCAGGCGCCGAGATTGCCCCTAACGCCGCCGATATTTTCGCCAAAGCTGATTTGATCGTCAAAGTGAAGGAGCCGCAGGAAGCAGAATGGAAACAGCTACGCCGCGATCAGGTGCTGTTTACCTACCTGCATCTGGCACCGGACCCCAAACAGGCCAAAGGCCTCATGGAATCGGGCTGTACGGCTATTGCGTATGAGACCGTAACAAGCGCCAAGGGTGGGCTGCCGTTGTTGGCGCCTATGTCTGAAATTGCGGGGCGCATGGCGCCGATTATGGGTGCCTTCTATTTGCAGAAACATAAAGGCGGTTTGGGGCGGCTTATATCGGGCGTGCCGGGTGTGGAGCCAGCCAAGGTGCTTGTGCTTGGTGGCGGTGTATCCGGTTTTAACGCGGCACGTGTAGCCGTGGGTATGGGTGCGCGCGTGACCATTTTGGAAAAGAACCCCGACCGTGTGCGGTTTTTAGATGAATTTTTCGGTGCCTCCGCCAACGTGGTGGTTGCCACCAGTGCCAAGGTGCAAAGCTATGCGCCGCAGGTCGATATGGTGATTGGTGCCGTGCTGGTGCCTGGTGCCAGTGCCCCCAAGCTGGTGACTAAGGCCATGCTGAAAACCATGAAGGAAGGCGCTGTAATTGTTGATATCGCCATTGATCAAGGCGGGTGCTTTGAAACCAGCCGCATCACCACGCATCAGGACCCCACATACGAGGTAGACGGCATCGTCCATTACTGTGTGGCCAATATGCCGGGGGCTTACCCGCAATCCTCCACACAGGCCCTTAACAACGCCACATTGCCCTTCGTGTTGGCGCTGGCGGGCAAGGGATGGCAGCAGGCCGTGAACGATGACCCGCATTTGCGGGCTGGGGTTAATGTGCATGCAGGCCAGATCATGCACGCGGCTGTTGCAGATGCGCTGGCGGTGCCCTATACCCCTTTGGTATCTTAACATAACACATGGGGGCGTGATGAGGGCTTATACCTGTTATCTGCTTAATGAAGATGAAAAGGAAAAACTGAAAAAGCTGGTGGGTGGTTATGCCTTCCCGTCGCACAGGGCCGACCACGTTACGGTGAACCACGCGGCCGAGAATGCCGATGATTTGCCGCGCCTTAACAGCGTGCTGGTGTATGGCTTTGCAAGTGACCTTAAAGGCATTGAGGCTTTCTTGGTCGAGGTGAACGGGGAGCGCAAGTCACCCGACGGGCGCTATTATCACATGACCTGGTCGTTGAACCCGAGGCAGAGCATCCCTGCACTCTATGAGCTTTATGAGCCAAATGCGGGCGTGGGGCTGACTGATGAGCAGTTGCGCTACGAATCGCGCCATTCAAACGCGATGCTACGCGCGGCGTTTGAAGATTCGGCCCGTTTTGTTCAGATCCGGTATTTTGCACCGGTGGAGGTTGGGGTCACGCCTGCCTTTGTTGTCAAGGATGCTCATGGGCGTAAAACGGTTCAAAGGCTTACGCAGCATTGATTTTGGCCCATTACGTGGCTTAATGGGGCGGTATATGATTTTCCAGCGATACAAGTGTTGCGTCGTGTAAATATTTCCCCTATAAGCCTCTCACGCTGAATTGACCGGAAGGTTTGGGGTTCGTACAATCCCTTTGCCGTTCGGTGGATGCGGGTGTAGCTCAGCTGGTTAGAGCGCCTGCCTGTCACGCAGGAGGCCGCGGGTTCAAGTCCCGTCACTCGCGCCATTATTTTCACGCGTATTGTCTTTGGGGGTTCCTTCGTGACTGAATCCGCTACCTTGAGTACCTTTCTGGCACCTGCCGGCTACCTGGCCAATTACATGCCAATCTTGATCTTTGTCGGGATTGCAGCTGTATTGGCCTTGTTCATGCTTGTCGGTTCGTATTTCTCGGGCCGCCAGCGGCCTGACGCCAATAAGTTGGCCCCTTACGAGTGTGGCTTTGATGCGTTTGACGATGCCCGCCACAAATTCGATGTGCGGTTTTACCTGGTCTCCATCCTGTTCATCATCTTTGACCTTGAAATCGCCTTCCTGTTCCCTTGGGCTGTTAGCCTTTCGGGTATAGGGCTGTTTGGCTTCTGGTCGATGATCATCTTCCTTGCTATCCTGACCATCGGGTTCGTCTACGAATGGAAGAAAGGCGCCCTTGACTGGGAATAGGCATGGCACACGATAAACATATTATTGCAGCCCCATCTGTAGACCTTCGCCAGCCTGGTGTGGCTGTGCCTGCCGTCAAGCAGGATGAATTCGTTGCACAGGTGGCACAGGAAGTTACCGACAAGGGCTTTGTACTGACGCAAGTTGATAAACTGTTCGACTGGGCGCGTACCGGCTCCATGTGGCCAATGACCTTCGGGCTTGCCTGTTGTGCCGTTGAAATGATTCACGCTTATATGAGCCGTTATGATCTTGACCGTTTTGGCGTCATTCCACGCCCGTCACCGCGCCAGTCTGATGTCATGATCGTGGCTGGTACGCTCACCAACAAGATGGCCCCCGCGCTTCGCCGTGTCTATGACCAGATGCCGGAACCGCGCTGGGTAATCTCGATGGGTTCTTGCGCCAATGGTGGCGGCTACTACCATTATTCCTATTCAGTCGTGCGCGGCTGTGACCGTATCGTGCCGGTCGATATTTACGTACCGGGCTGCCCGCCGACCGCGGAAGCCCTTGTGTATGGCATTCTGCAATTGCAGAAAAAAATCCAGCGTGAAGATACGAGAATCGTCCGATGAGCCGCAAAGCACCATCCGATAAAATGACCGCGCTTGCCGCTGTCATAACCGAAAAATTTGCTTGGGGTGTCACTTCGACTTCGTTCGCGCAAGATGAGCTTGTCTTGGTAGCCAAACGTTCCGAAATTGCAAAATTGCTGACGGCCCTGCGTGACGATGTCGATATGCTGTTCGCGCAGTTGATGGATATTACGGTCGTTGATTACCCGACCCGCCCCGACCGTTTCGATGTTGTGTATGCCATGTTGTCTCTGCGCCACAATATCCGCGTCATCATCAAGATTACGACCGATGAAGACACGCCTGTACCTTCGGTTACTTCCGTGTTCTCAAGCGCAGGCTGGCTTGAACGCGAAGTGTGGGACATGTACGGCGTAGCCTTTGAAGGCAACCCTGATCTGCGTCGCATCCTCACCGATTACGGTTTCGAGGGGCACCCATTGCGCAAGGACTTCCCGTTATCGGGTTTTGTTGAATTGCGTTATGACGATGCGCAACAGCGCGTTGTTTATGAGCCTGTGAAACTGATGCAGGATTTCCGCATGTTTGACAATTTGTCACCATGGGAAGCCATGACGTCGGTGCAATTGCCTGGCGACGAAAAAGCGACAAAACCAAAAACTGGTACTGTCGATTACCGCGAACTTGCCCGTGAGCGCGCGAAAGACGGGGGATTACTGTCATGACCACAAGCGCCGCTGCCGCAACCAAACAGGAAGTCGTCAAGCTGGATGAAAATACCGGCCAGATGAAGGCTGTTGGCGATGAAACGCAAATCAAGCCATACACCATCAATTTCGGCCCGCAGCACCCCGCGGCACATGGCGTTTTGCGCCTCATTCTTGAAATGGACGGCGAGATCGTCGAGCGTGCCGACCCGCATATCGGCCTGCTTCACCGTGGCACCGAAAAGCTGATCGAATATAAAACATACCTGCAGGCATTGCCGTATTTCGACCGCCTCGATTACGTCTCGCCAATGAATCAGGAACATTGCTTTGCACTGAGCGTTGAAAAGTTGCTGGGGATTACCCCGCCGCCGCGTGCGCAATATATTCGCGTGCTGTTCCTTGAGCTTACGCGCATCCTTAACCATATTCTCAATATTACTACCTATGCGCTCGATGTCGGCGCTATCACGCCTGCCTTGTGGGGCTTTGAAGAGCGTGAAAAGGGCATGGAATTCTACGACCGTATTTGCGGCGCGCGCCTCCATTCCAATTATATCCGCCCGGGTGGTGTCACGCTTGATATGCCGAAGGGTCTTGCCGAAGACATCTGGGATTGGACCGAGACATTTACCAAGGTAATTGATGACCTTGACGGGCTGCTGACCGAAAACCGCGTGTTTAAGCAGCGTACCGTTGGTATTGGTATTGTGACCAAGCAGCAGGCTTTGGACTGGGGTTTTTCAGGCCCGATGCTGCGTGCATCCGGTGTTGCGTGGGATTTGCGCAAAAGCCAGCCTTACGAAATTTACGATAAAATTGATTTTGACATTCCCGTTGGTAAAACGGGTGATTGCTACGCGCGCTATGTGTTGCGTATGGAAGAAATGCGCCAGTCGCTTAAAATCATGCGCCAGTGCCTCCAGCAAATGCCGGGCGGGGCTGTGAAGGTGGATGATTATAAAATCGTCCCGCCGCCGCGCGAGGAAATGAAACGCTCGATGGAAGCGTTGATCCACCACTTCAAACTGTTCACCGAAGGCTACCACGTGCCTGCGGGTGAAACCTATACCGCCGTTGAAGCGCCGAAGGGCGAGTTTGGCGTGTACCTGATTTCCGACGACACGAACCGCCCATACAAATGCCATATCCGCGCGCCGGGTTTCGCGCATCTGGCCGCCCTCGATTTCATGTCTAAAGGGCACATGCTGGCAGATGCTGTGTCGATCATCGGCTCGATGGATATCGTGTTCGGGGAAATCGACCGCTAATTTTGGCGGTTACCTGCTGCCGATGGACAGGGCATCAGAATTTGTTTAGAAAAAAGGCAACCTTTGCTTAGGCAGGATTCTATAAAAAGCCATGAAACCGCATATCGCACCCGCTGAACTGCAGCCTACATCCTTCGCATTTAAAGATGGGGCTAAAGTAGCTGACATCATCTCGCGCTACCCTACTGGCAAGCAGCAATCGGCCGTTATGCCTTTGCTCGACCTCGTGATGCGGCAGGTGGCCGAGGAAGGCCAGACCGGCGGCTGGATACCTGAAGTGGCGATGGAAGAAATCGCGAAAATTCTTGATATGCCGAAAATAAAAGTCTTTGAAGTTGCTACCTTTTATTCGATGTACATCCTTGAGCCAATCGGTAAACACCATATCCAGTGCTGCACGACAACGCCTTGCTGGCTGCGCGGTTCGGCCGACATCGTGAAAGCGTGCGAAAAACACTTAGGCATTCACGTTGGTGAAACATCGCGTGATGGCAAATTTACTTTGTCTGAAGTCGAGTGCTTAGGCGCTTGCGTCAATGCCCCGATGGTCCAGATTAATGACACGTTTTATGAAGACCTGACCCCCGCTCGCATGCGCGAAATTATTGACGCACTGGCAGCAGGGCAGGAAGTGCAGCCCGGCTCGCAAAACGGCCGCCGCTATTCGATGGGTCTTGATGGCCCGACTTCGCTGACCGACGAAGCCAAAAAAGCGGGTGTTGCCTGATTGAAAGACGCGCAGCGCGTTTTTTAAAGGACAGACTTTCAACGCCTGTCAGTGCGATGTCCTTCGCGGTCTTTCGCATTACCTTCGGCCTTATGGTCATTCTCGGTGCCATATCCGACTTCCTGATTGACGATAGTTACCAGATGGCGAATTTTATTTCGCCGGAATTCCACGTTAAATACACGTATTTTGAATGGGTGCCTGCATGGCCCGAACTCTGGATGATGCATACGCATATCGTCATTGTCGGGCTCATGGGCGTTCTCATCACGCTCGGGCTTTTCTACCGCTTTGCGATGGTCGTGTTCACGCTGCTATTTACTTGGGGGTTCCTGATAGAGGCGGCATTTTATCTCAACCATTATTACCTCATCATTTTGTTCTCGATTATTATGATCTTTCTGCCGATGAACCGGATGTGGTCGCTTGACGCCATGCGCCACCCGTCCTGGGGGGGTATGATGCCGGGCTGGTGTCTGGCTTTATTTAGGGCGCAGGTTGAAATCGTGCTGCTCTATGCGGGTTTGGTTAAAATCAATTATGACTGGCTACATGCAGAGCCATTGGGAATTTTCCTGCGTGCCAACCCGCGCCATATTTTTGGTGCCCTTGCGTTTCAGGATTGGTTTGTAATGTTGGGCGCCTACGGCGTTATTGCACTGCATGTGCTGGGCGCACCTTTGCTGTTTTTCAAGCGCACGCGCCTTTGGGTATTCATTGTTTACTGCCTCTTCCATCTGATGAATTCTTATACCTTCCAGATCGGTGTTTTCCCGTATTTCACGATTATGGCGACGACGGTGTTTTTTGCCCCTAACTGGCCTGCCGCGTTTATCCGTAAATGGCCGGCGCTGGACGCAAAGCTGGGGGTCACGGCCAAGGCCGTCATACCACCGCCTTCGCCTGCCAGGCTGCATCCGCTTGTCATTTGGGGCGCTGGCATATGGCTGGTGTTGCAAATTCTTATTCCGCTTCGCGGCGCGCTTTACCCCGGTGAGGCTAACTGGAGCCGCGAAGGCTATGGCTTTGCATGGCGCATGATGCTTGATAGCCACCGTTTTTATGGTTCGCGTTGCATGGTGATTGATACGGCATCAGGGCGCCAGTGGATTATCAACCCGCAGGATTATCTGACCGAGCGGCAATTCTCGAATGTATCGACCGAGCCCAAGGCCGTTTTACAATTCGCCCGTTACATTGAGGCCAAATGGCAGCGCGAGCAGGGGGCGGGTGACGTGATTGTGAAATGCGAGTTACCTGTGAGCCTTAATGGCCGCAAACCTGCTTTGCTGATCGACCCGCAGGTGGATTTGACGCGCGAGACATGGGGCATTGCGCCGGAGACATGGATCAACCCCATGCCCGAACCCTTCGTGCACTGGCGTGACCGCACATGGTAGGCGGCAAACACCCGATTTTGTTGTTCGATGGCGTTTGCAACCTTTGCCGCCGTAGCGTGCAGTTTGTTCTGAGGCATGATTCTGAGGGTCAATTTCGTTTCGTATCCCAGCAGTCGGCCTTGGGGCAAAGTCTGCTTAGGCAGCATGGTGTGAACGACCCACAAGCCTTGAATACGGTTTATCTGGTTGATGATACAGGTATTCATGCCAAATCGACCGCTGTTTTGCGTGTTCTGGGGCGACTGGGCTGCCCGTGGCGGGCTGGCCTAATGTTACTGGCCGTGCCGCGCCCTTGGCGGGACTGGGCGTATGATTTTGTGGGTAAGCGCCGCTATGCGTGGTTTGGCAAAAGTGATGTTTGCTGGTTGCCCGACCCTGCCTTGAAAGACAGGTTTCCCGATTAGGCAAAAAGGGCGGAAAAGCATTGCATACCGCCTCGACACAGCCCGTGAAGCCCTATATAAGATATTCGATAAAACAGCCAACGCGATATGCCCCATGCTTGCTGATCAAGACCGCATTTTCAAAAACCTTTACGGGTTCGAATCCTTCTCGCTTCCTGCCGCGCAAAAGCGCGGTGACTGGGACGGCACCGCCGCGATTATCGCGAAGGGGAAAGACTGGATCATCGAGGAGATGAAAAAGTCGGGCATGCGCGGCCGTGGCGGCGCAGGTTTCCCGACAGGCATGAAATGGTCGTTCATGCCCAAACCATCCGACAAGCCGCATTACCTTGTCATCAATGCCGATGAATCCGAGCCCGGCACCTGCAAGGACCGTGAGATTTTGCGCCACGAGCCGCACAAACTGCTTGAAGGCGCCTTGATTGCAGCGCACGCGATTGGCGCGCATAAATGCTACATTTACGTTCGTGGCGAGTTTTTTGAAGAATCGTCCAACGTATGGAAAGCCATTCACGAAGCGCGCGCCGCCGGCCTATTGGGCCCTAATGCTGCTGGTTCAGGTTGGGATTTCGATGTTGAATTGCACCGCGGTGCGGGTGCTTATATTTGCGGCGAGGAATCGGCGCTGATCGAAAGCCTCGAAGGCAAAAAAGGTCAGCCGCGCAACAAGCCGCCATTCCCTGCCATGGCTGGGCTTTATTCATGCCCCACCACCGTCAACAACGTTGAAACCATTGCCTGCGTGCCGACCATTCTGCGTCGCGGTGGTGAATGGTTTGCCAGCATCGGGCGTGATGCTAAAAATACCGGTACCAAGCTTTTCTGCATTTCGGGCCATGTGAATGCGCCTTGTAACGTCGAGGAAGCCATGGGTATTTCCATGCGCGAACTGATTGATAAACACGCAGGCGGTATTCGCGGCGGGTGGGATAATTTGCTGGCGGTCATCCCCGGTGGTTCTTCCACACCACTGCTGCCGAAAGACTTGTGCGACACAGCTGTAATGGATTTCGACTCGTTGCGCGGCATGGGCTCGGGCCTTGGTACGGCTGGGCTTATCGTCATGGATAAATCGACCGATATTATTTACGCGATCATGCGGCTTTCAGCTTTCTACAGCCATGAAAGCTGCGGCCAGTGCACGCCGTGCCGTGAAGGCACTGGTTGGATGCACCGGATCATGCAGCGCATGGTCACGGGTAATGCCGTGCTTGAGGAAATTGATATGCTGCTGGAACTCACCAAGCAAATCGAAGGCCATACCATTTGTGCTTTGGGCGATGCCGCCGCATGGCCAATTCAGGGCTTGTTCAAACATTTCCGCCCTGTGGTTGAGCAGCGCATCATGGACTACCGCAAAACGGCCTCGCGCGAACCGATGGCCGCGCAGTAAGAAGACAAACGCAAAACGATAGCGAACTCAAATGCCGAAGCTAAAAATCAATAATATTGAAGTCGAAGTTGCTGCAGGCACAAATATTCTGCAGGCGGCCGAACAACTGGGCATCGAGATCCCGCGTTTTTGCTATCACGATAAACTTTCGGTCGCGGGTAATTGCCGCATGTGCCTCGTCGAAGTCAAAGGTGGCCCGCCAAAGCCACAAGCATCGTGCTGCCTCGCTTGCACCGACAACATGGAAGTATTCACCGAAACCGAAATGGTTTTGAAGGCGCGCAAGGGCGTCATGGAATTTTTGTTGATCAACCACCCGCTTGATTGCCCGATTTGCGACCAGGGCGGCGAGTGTGATCTGCAGGATCAGGCCGTTGCTTATGGTTTCGACCGTTCGCGCTATTTCGAAGCCAAGCGCGCCGTGAAAGACAAAGAACTCGGCCCTGTTGTCAAAACCGTGATGACGCGTTGTATCCAGTGCACACGCTGCGTGCGCTTTGCGTCCGAAATTGCGGGCGTGGATGATCTGGGCCTGCTCAACCGCGGTGAAGACGTTGAAATCGGCACCTATATCGAGAAGGCCATCGCGTCCGAACTATCGGGCAATCTGGTTGATATCTGCCCCGTAGGCGCGCTTACCAGTAAGCCATATGAATTTACGGCCCGCCCATGGGAACTGCGCAAAACCGAATCAATCGATGTGATGGATGCTGTCGGCTCCAACATCCGTATCGATGCGCGGGGGAATGAAGTGATGCGGATTTTGCCGCGCCTCAATGAAAGCATCAACGAGGAATGGCTGGCCGATAAATCACGCCTTGCCTGCGACGGGCTCAAAGTACAACGCCTTGATACGCCTTATGTACGTCGCGACGGCAAGCTGGTTGAAGCTACATGGGAAGAAGCCTTCTTAGCTTTGGCTGATAAATTCAAACACCTGCAGGGTGCCCAAATCGGTGCCTTGGCGGGTGATCTGGTTGATGTTGAATCAACCTACGCACTTAAAAAATTCATGAACGGGCTTGGCTCGAACATGCTGGATTGCCGCGTTGATGGCGCTGAACTCGATGGCGCACAGGCTTGCGGCTACCGTTTCAACACGACCATTGCAGGGCTTGAACAGGCTGACGCGATTATTCTGGTTGGCACCAACCCGCGTGTCGATGCACCGATGATCAATGCGCGTATCCGTAAAAGCTGGGTTAACAAGCGCGTACCGGTTTATGTAATCGGCGCTAAACTCGACCTCAACTACCCTTACACTTATCTGGGTGAGGGGCCTGACGCTCTGGCTAGCCTGAACGTGGTGGCCGAACGCCCTGCGCTTATTTTGGGTATGTCGGCGCTGGCACGCCCCGACGGCGCGGCCATTCTGGCGCTTGCCCGCAGCAAGGCTGTGGTGAACGATACATGGAACGGCTTTAACGTGCTGCATACGGCTGCTGGCCGCATGGGCGCTTTGATGCTGGGTTTCACGCCACCGGCCGCTGGTTCAAGTGGGGGCCATTTCAACCTGCAGGGCCTCAAATTATTGTGGCTGCACGGTGTTGACGTGCCGTTTGTGGCCGACCTGCCGCGCGATCTGTTTGTTGTATATCAAGGCCACCACGGCGATATTGGTGCCACTCGCGCCGATGTTGTTTTGCCGGGCGTTGCCTACACGGAAAAAAATGCGCTGTATGTGAACACCGAAGGCCGTGTGCAGCAGGCGCGTCAGGCTGTCAGCCCATTGGGCCAAGCCAAGGAAGACTGGAAGATTATTCGTGCCTTGTCGGAAGCCATTGGCAAGCCGTTGGCCTTTAATACCCAGTCTGAATTGCGCGCGCAGCTTGTGAAAGAATACCCGGCGTTTGCTAGCATCGATGCGATTGCGCCTGCCCCTTGGGCGCCGTTTGGCCAACAGGGTGCGGTTGGTTCAGCGCCCTTCCAACTGGCCAATAAAAACTATTACCAGACAGACCCCATCAGCCGCGCCTCGGCCACGATGGCGGAATGTGCATCGGCATTTGTATTCAAGACAGCGGTGCCGCAGGCTGCTGAATAGATAAAGGGAGTATGCATTGAAGGCTCTTCGCGTCCAGGTTGATAATCCTACACTGCTGACGCTAATGGGGGCTGTGCTCGGGCTTGTTGTGCGTATGTGCTTGCCCGAATTCTCTTGGTGGGCATTCTTTTTCGGTATGTTTTGTATCAGCTTTATGCTGACTTTTCAGGCCGATCAGAAAGAGGTAACAAGAACCGCATTTTACGCCGCAGGGGTCTCTGCCTTCCTTGCTGTTTCCGGTTGGCTTAGTGCTTTATTATTGAACGAGCCAAATATTGGCGAATATGCCTCGCGCTTTAGTAAATCCGGAGGTTCGCTTGGTGGGGTTTTCTATGGTGCTATAGTATTTATCATCAGCGCTGCGTTTTTCATGGCCTATTCAAAAAAAGGCTACTGGAATGCCGATTACAAGCTATTGGACCAGTATGCTTGGGGCAGGCCACTAATTTATGTGGGTAGCTGGGTTTTTGTGCTGCTCGTGTGGATTATACTCGGTATCTGGATCGGCCTCTTTACAGTTTTGGGCATCAGTATTTTCAAGACAATTTTTCTGCAGCCTTGGTTTGTTGCAACGTCTATAGGTGGGGCGTTTTCGCTGGGTGCGCTTATTCTTGTGCGGCAGGAGGGGATTATAGGCTCTTCACGTGCGCTTTGTGAAAACCTGTTTTCGGTTTTGGCACCGCTGCTGGCACTTCTAATCTTGCTGTTTCTAGCGATTTTACCAATAACAGGGCTTGATGCTATCTGGGATACGGGCAATACCAATGCGCTAATCGCTTCGCTGATTGTTATGGGCATTCTTGTTATCAACGCCATTATCCGATGCGAAGGAGAAGTTACCTCGAAGCTCTATAGTCTTTGTGCACGTTTGCTTGCTCTTACTATGCCCGTGCTTGCTGTTATTGCTTACTGGGCGTTGGCTGTAAGGGTTGGAGCTTACGGGCTTACCCCAAGGCGTATTGATGCAATCATTCTGATGGGTGTAGCCAGCTTGTATGCCATAACCTATGCAGTCGCAGCATTTTCATGCTGGAAAACCGGTTGGGAAAATCGGATCAGGCAGATCAATGTCATTAATGCGCTGGTCGTGTTGGTGGTGGCGGCGGTGATGGTAACGCCTATTATTAATTTGCGTGCCATTTCAGCGTGGCAGCAGAAAAATGCCCTTCTTTCTGGTCGAATAGCGGTTGAGCATTTTGATTTTGCAGCAATGAAGTACCGTCTGGGCAAGTCAGGTGTGAACGCGCTTGAGGATATTCGCGCAGCTGCTGCTACCCATCCGCAGCGAGCCCTTTTGTTAGCTAAATTAAATGATGTTACACAAAGCGAAAATTACTATGAGGCTGCGCGCAAGCAAAATGATGAGGATGTTTCGCTTAAGCCCGGTGAAGATATATCTGCTATTTATGTTATTACTCCGGCAAATGCGCTTATGACACCTGAAATGGTGAATGCGCTCAGTCGGCAGTCTTATGAATTTAAGGAATGCCGTAAGCTTATGGCAGACGGGCCTAAATCCCAGAAACGCTGCGTCCTGACCTTGGTGGATGCTTATGGCGATCAGGGTAAAGAAATCTTGGTTATGGGGCCGCATGGTATCAGTCGTATGTTGTACCGTAAAGAAAACGGAACATGGGGACAAATGAGCGTAACCTTGCGTATCCCAACAGTTAAAGAGCGTCCTGCCGCTAATGAGGCTGTGCGTGCGGCGCTGTTGGCGGGGCTGGTAAAGGCAATACCCACGGACTATAAGATGCTCAATGCCGGTGGTGTAATTTTGCAGATTACACCGGAAAACCCATGAACATACTGCTTATTGATCACAATGCCGGATCGCCCGTTCTGGGTATGGAATACCGCCCTTATTATCTGGCTCGCCAATGGGTACGCGAAGGCCACCGTGTGCGTATCATTGCGGCATCTTATGCGCATCGCCGCGTGCGGCAGCCAAGTATGCGGGGTATTATCGACCGGCAGGGTTTTGACGGTATTGAATATGTGTTTTTGAAAACACCTTCTTATGAAGGCCATGGCTGGGCCCGTATCGTTAATATTCTGGCCTTCGTGTCGCAGCTTTATGCCCGCGTGCGCGACCTATGTACCGACTTTAAACCCGATATTGTGATTGCGGCGTCCGGCTACCCGTTTGACATGGGGCCAGCGCATCTGATTGCGCGCTACCACGGTGCCAAACTGGTTTATGGCGTGTCAGAACTCTGGCCCGATTCGCCCGTACAGTTATGGGGCCTATCGCGTAACCACCCTTTTGTATGGTTGGCGGCATGGGGGCAGCGGCAGGCGTGCCGTGTTTGCGATACGGTTGTGTCGATTCTGCCCAAGGCTGATGAGTTTTTACGCGGTTATGGCCTCAAAGACGGCTTGTTCCATCATATTCCTAACGGCATAGAGCCCGATGAATGGGCGGATGATACCCGCGCTGCCGGTATTGATAGCCTGACGCAAACCGCGATTGACTGTCTGCGGGCCCAAGGCCGCATGATTATTGGGTATGCTGGCACGCACGGGGTTTCGAATGATTTGAAGGTGCTGGTTGATGCGGCGGCTTTAAGCCGCGATTTGCCAGTTGGTTTCGTTTGTGTCGGCGAGGGGCCTGAACGTCGTGCCTTGGCCGATTATGCGGTTGAACGGGGCGTTGCTGATAATTTTCTTTTTTGCGGGGCCTTACCCAAGCGGCAGGTGCCACGCTTTTTGCGGCAGATGGATGTGCTGTATATGGGCCTCAAGCATGTCGATGTGCATCGTTATGGCGTCAGCTTTAACAAGATTTACGATTATATGATGGCTGGTAAGCCCATTATTATGGCTGTTGATGCCGGCAACGACATGTTGGCTGATGTGGCTGGCAGCGTGAGTGTGCCATCCGGCCGCCCACAGGACGTCGCCAATGCCATCAAAACCTTTGCGGGTATGGCTGAGGGTGAGCGAAATGCCTTCGGTGCCGAGACAAAAGCCCATGTTTTATTGAATAATGCATACCCTGTTTTAGCCCGCCAGTTTCTGGAGGCTGTTCAAACCGCTTGATAACGTGTAGAAATCGGCTTTGCTATGACCATGATGACACTCACTGACCTTTGGACAAATATCGGCTTGCCGGGCGCTTTGATCGTTCTGCAGATTCTTGCCTTCGTGGTGCCTTTGCTGATTGCGGTTGCGTATCTTGTATATGCCGAACGCAAAGTGATGGGCGCAATGCAGTTGCGGCAGGGGCCAATGACCGTTGGTGCCTTTGGCCTTTTGCAAACCTTTGCCGATGCCATTAAGCTTTTCTCTAAAGAAATCATCATTCCATCAGCCGCGCATCGCGTGGTGTTTATTCTGGCGCCGGTTTTGTCGCTGCTGCTTTCACTGATCGCATGGTCGGTTATTCCGGTCAATGAAGGCTGGGTGATTGCCAATATTAACGTCGGTATTTTGTACCTGTTCGCTGTTTCGTCCATGGGGGTTTACGGCGTGCTGATGGCGGGCTGGGCATCGAATTCCAAATATGCGTTTCTGGGCGGCATGCGTTCCGCCGCACAAATGGTTTCGTACGAAGTGTCGATGGGGCTTGTGATTGTGTGCGTGCTGCTTTGCACAGGGTCGCTGAATTTGACCGATATTGTCATGACACCGCGCCCATGGTGGGTGAATGTCATGCTGTTCCCGATGTTCATCGTTTTCGTCGTGTCCATTCTGGCCGAATGCAACCGCGCGCCGTTCGACTTGCCTGAAGGCGAATCGGAACTCTCGGGCGGTTTCTTGGTCGAATATTCGGCGGCGGCGTTCATGCTGTTCTTCTTGGCTGAATACGCGAACATGATTCTTATGTCGGCCATGGCGACCGTGCTGTTTTTGGGTGGCTGGTTACCGCCGTTTGGTATTGAGGCTTTGGCCGTGGTCCCTGGTATCGTCTGGTTCGGCCTCAAGGTCTCGTTCATTCTGTTCGTCTATATCTGGGTACGGGCAACATTGCCGCGTTACCGCTATGACCAGCTGATGCGCCTTGGCTGGAAAATCTTTTTACCGTTTACACTGATCTGGGTATTGCTGATGGCTGGCACGCTGCTTGCCACCAACTCGCTGCCCACAGTCCAATAGGAGCATTTGATATGGCTTTTGCCCAACGCGCCTTCCGTTCTTTCTTCCTCACCGAAATCGTCCGCGGTATGGCGCTGACCTTTTCGTACATGTTCCGCCAACGCGTGACGTTGAACTACCCGTTTGAAAAAGCCCCGTTATCGCCCCGTTTCCGTGGCGAGCATGCTTTGCGCCGCTATGCGAATGGCGAGGAGCGCTGCATTGCCTGCAAATTATGCGAAGCCGTTTGCCCTGCACTGGCCATCACCATTGAAGCCGAGCCGCGTGAAGACGGCCAGCGCCGTACCACGCGTTACGATATTGATATGACGAAGTGCATTTTCTGCGGCCTGTGCCAGGAAGCCTGCCCGGTTGATGCGATTGTCGAGGGGCCGAACTTTGAATACGCGACCCAAACCCGCGAGGAGCTTTTCTATACGAAAGAAAAACTGCTGGCGAATGGCGACCGTTGGGAAGCCCAGATTGCAGCCAATTTGGCTGTGGATGCCCCTTACCGCTAAATTTTATTTACATAAATAAATCGGTTTGTTTATAGTTGCTTCCTATGCGACCCGTCTGTCTGTCTGAATTCAATATGGCCGCCACGGCCCTTAAAGCGCACGGCGTGAGCGATGCGCCGCGCCCTGAGATTGTCGATGATATTGTTCTGGTTGGTGCCATGTTTGCGCCCGGCAGCACCGACACACTCAGCCGGTCGGATGATGCGTATCTATCTTGGATCATCAACGCTGGTGCGCGCCAAGGCATCCGCTTTGCAGCCAATATGAATGTGCGTGTCTGTAACCTTGTTTACGGCAGCGATTTTTTAAAGGGTGATTTGCAAACTAAATTTGCAGCTTTCTGCATGATCTATCATGAGCCGAAAGCCAGTCTCGCCAACGTCATTGATAGGCGTTTTTATAAACAGAGTAGCGAGAGCACGGTCGAGGGGGCTTGGCACCGCGCTTTGATGCGCACGGGGGCACAGTGGGCCGTGAATATTCATGCCAATAATGTCGAGTTGCCGACCGATTTTATAGCGCGGGAACCCTACAGGGTTGTATTGGCAGACCGCAGTCTAGGTGACAAGCGCATGGATTTACTGGCTCGCCGCCTTTAGTTAGCGTGCAAGCGCCTTTGCCGGTTTTGAAAGCTGGGTAAGCGGGATATGCGCGTTAAGGCTGAGTGTTTCAACACCGGGGTTGGGTTTGCGCAGGCCTGCATCTGATATATGGGCAAAACCGACGCCCAAACGCCCGCCACCTTCCAGCTTATAAGCCAGTTCTATTTGCGACCGGAATTCAAAACCTGCGGGCGGGTAGATCTGGTTCGTGTAGTGCTCAACGCCGTCATCAAGATAGCCGGCGCCTGTTTGCAGGGTCATGACCCAGTTTTCATTCAGGTCAATATCTGTTTCAAGGCCGCCGCCAATATATCCGGCTTGCATGGGGAGTGATTCGACCCCCAGCCACGGGTGCAGCTTCCATATATGGACGTCACCAAGCCTCAATTCCATGCGGAATCCGTAGCGATGGTCAAAAGACTGTGCGCCCAACGGGTTGTATTGCGAGAGGCCAAATATAATACGGTTTTCGCCTTCTTCGGCGGCTGTTAATGGGGATTCACCCGCCAAAGCCGCGGGGATCAGGATAAAAAGTAAAAGCAGGGTCAAGGGTAGGCGCATCATGATGGGGAGCCTAAACACCACCTGAACCCTTTGTCCATCCACGTTTTTTTGTTCAGAGGTGCTTGCTTCGAGGGCAATGACAGGCTAAACAAGGGCAGTCAAAAAAACGCGCCATTCCTCATGATAGCTGCACTGTCCTTTTACCTTTTCGCTGCCGTTCTGGTTTTGAGCGCGCTTTTGGTCATCTCTGCTAAAAATCCTGTCCATTCCGTGTTGTTCCTGATTCTCGGGTTCTTTAATGCGGCCGGTTTGTTTGTGCTTCTGGGGGCCGAATTCGTGGCCTTCATTCTGGCTATTGTTTATGTGGGCGCTGTCGCTGTTTTATTCCTGTTTGTTGTGATGATGCTCGATGTCTCGTTTACCGATTTGCGTAAAGGGGCCATGCAGTATGTGCATCTGGGCCTTGTGATCGGCGCTGTCTTGCTGGCCGAAATGGGTTTTATGCTGGCTAGCTGGTCGCCTGCCGTCTCAGCCGCTGCCAACGTCGTGGCGGCTACGCCTGAGGGTGTTTCCAACACCCATGCTTTGGGCCGCGTGCTTTATACGCAATTCGTTTTCCCGTTTCAGGTGTCTGGTATTATTCTACTGGTAGCCATGATCGGCGCCATTTGCCTGACGTTACGCGTACGCGGCGGTACATTGCGCCAGAAGATTTCAGACCAGGTGCATATCAAGCGTGATGACGTAATGGAACTGCGCAAGGTACAAAGCGGGCAGGGGGTTGATTGATATGATGACCATCGGCATCACTCATTATCTTTTTCTGGCGTCGATTTTGTTTGCGATTGGCGTGTTCGGGATTTTCCTGAACCGCAAGAACGTGATCGTCATTCTGATGTCGATTGAACTCATGCTGCTCGCGGTTAACATCAATTTTGTCGCGTTCTCAGCCTTTTTGCATGACTTGGCAGGGCAGGCCTTTTCGATGTTCATCCTGACCGTTGCTGCCGCGGAGGCCGCTATCGGCCTCGCTATTCTTGTGACATTCTTCCGCAATAAAGGCTCGATCGCGGTCGAGGAACTTTCGAAGTTGAAGGGTTAATGCCGTGACTGACGTCCTTCCCGTATTTTTGCCGCTCGTTGGTTTTTTGATTTCGTTCCTGTTCGGTAAACAAATTGGCGATCGTGGTGCGCAGATTGTCACCTGTACGGGCCTGATTACCGCCGCTGTGCTTTCTGTTCTGTTGTTCCTTGATGTGGCGATTGGCGGCAATGGCCGTTCGGTCCAGCTTGCACAATGGATTTCCTCAGGTACGTTTGATGTTAATTGGGCTGTGCGTCTTGATAGCCTGTCCGTCACGATGATGTGCGTTATCACCATCGTTTCTTCCTGCGTGCATGTTTATTCGGTCGGTTACATGAGCCATGATGACGCGCAAGCACGCTTCATGAGCTATTTGTCGCTATTTACCTTCGCGATGATGATGCTGGTGACCGCCGATAACCTTGTTCAGCTGTTCTTTGGCTGGGAAGGGGTGGGCCTTGCTTCTTATTTGCTTATCGGTTTCTGGAATTACAAGCATTCGGCCAATGCAGCGGCTATCAAGGCTTTCCTTGTAAACCGCGTGGGCGACCTTGGCTTGGCCCTTGGTATTTTTACCTGCCTCATCCTATTCGGCACATTACAGTTTGACGGTATCTTCAGTCAGGCATCGAGCATGGCTGACGCGCATTTCATGTTTCTAGGCCATAACGTTCATGCCCTGACGCTTGTTTGCTTGTTGCTGTTTGTTGGTGCGGTCGGTAAATCGGCCCAGCTGGGTTTACACACATGGTTGCCGGACGCTATGGAAGGGCCGACCCCTGTATCCGCCCTTATTCACGCGGCGACCATGGTTACCGCTGGAGTGTTTCTGGTTTGCCGTTTCTCGCCTTTGTTTGAACTGGCCCCTGTTGCCAAAGACGTTGTGACCATTGTTGGCGCGCTCACGGCCATTTTTGCCGCGACCATCGGTATGACGCAGTTTGATATCAAGCGCGTGATTGCGTATTCAACCATGTCGCAGCTTGGTTATATGTTCTTTGCCGCGGGCGTTGGCGGTTATGGCGCTGCCATGTTCCATCTGATGACCCACGCATTCTTCAAGGCCTTGCTGTTCCTTGGTGCCGGTTCGGTTATCCATGCGATGTCGGGCGAGCAGGATATGCGTAAAATGGGCGGTATCTGGAAGAAAATCCCGCTGACCTATGCGCTGATGTGGATCGGTTCACTGGCGCTCGCCGGTATCCCGTTCTTTGCCGGTTACTATTCAAAGGACATGATTCTGGAATCTGTGTTTGCCGCGCATTCGACCGTTGGTACCTTCGCCTTCTGGATCGGTATCGCCGCCGCCTTCATGACTGCCTTCTATTCGTGGCGCCTGATTATTATGACCTTCCATGGCAAACCCCGTGCCGATCATGAAACCATGCACCATGTGCATGAATCGCCTGCCGTTATGATCATCCCGCTTTTGGTGCTGGCTGCTGGCGCGTTGTTTGCTGGTAAAGTGTTCTACCCGTATTTCGTTGGCTCCGAACACGAAGCCTTCTGGGGCGCATCTATTTTTGTGACCGAGGGCCACGATGTGCTTGAGGCTGCGCACCATGTACCTGAATGGGTCCCGCACGCACCGCTGGTCGTGGCTATATCGGGTATCATCCTCGGTTATCTTTGCTACTTGTGGTTTACGGGTATTCCGGCGGTTGTCGTGCGTATTTTCAAGCCGATCCACCAGCTGTTTTATAACAAATGGTATGTTGATGAACTTTATGACGCTGTGTTTGTGCGCCCGTCTTGGGTTTTGGGCCGCGCCTTCTTCCGTGGCGGTGACCAGATCGTGATCAACGGCCTTGGGCCCGATGGCATTGCCAAGGCTTCGCGCACAGGTTCGGGCGTTCTCAGCTTCCTTCAATCCGGTTACGTCTATCACTATGCTTTGACCATGATCATCGCCATTGTCGGCTTCATGGGCTGGATGCTTTTGAAACTGAAAGGTGTCATCTGACATGATGTCGGCTTTCCCTATCCTCTCGCTCATGACCTTCCTGCCTTTGGTAGGTGCGTTCGCTATTCTGATGTTACGCGGTAAAAGCGAGCATCTGGCCCAGCGTATCGGCCTTGGCGTATCGCTCGTTGTTCTTATTCTGGCTGCGATTGCCGGTTTCTCGTTCAACGGGGCATCTTCTGACTTCCAGTTCGTCGAGAAATTCGTGTGGCTACCTGCTTTGGGCCTGACCTACCATCTGGGTGTTGATGGTATTTCGATTTTCTTCGTAATCCTTTCGGCTTTGCTGACGCCTGTTTGCTTGCTTGCCAGCGTCCAGTCTGTCCATAGCCGCGCGCGGGAATATATCGTCGCGTTTCTCGTGCTCGAAACCTTCATGATCGGTACGTTCTGCGCGCTCGATACTGTTTTGTTCTATGTGTTCTTTGAAGGCGTGCTCATTCCCATGTTCCTGATTATCGGGGTGTGGGGCGGGCAGCGCCGTATTTATGCGGCCTTCAAATTGTTTCTTTATACCCTGCTGGGTTCTGTGCTCATGCTGGTCGGCGTTTTGTGGCTGGCGGCCAATTTGGGCACGACCGACATTCCGACTCTGATTGCGCAGGGCCATACCATTCCGCTTGAAGCGCAGAAATGGCTGTGGGTAGCGTTTTTTGCCAGCTTTGCCGTCAAAATGCCGATGTGGCCTGTGCACACATGGTTGCCTGATGCTCACGTGGAAGCGCCTACTGGCGGTTCGGTCATTCTGGCTGGCGTATTGCTGAAAATGGGCGGGTATGGGTTGCTCCGTTTTTCGTTGCCCATGTTCCCCGATGCATCGATGTATTTTGCGCCCCTTGTGTTCGCGTTATCAATCATCGCGATTATCTATACGTCGCTTGTCGCATTGGTGCAGACCGACATGAAGAAAATGATCGCGTATTCGTCGGTCGCGCATATGGGTTTTGTGACTTTGGGTATGTTTACCTTCACACGTCAGGGCATTGATGGTGCCGTATTCCAGATGATCTCACACGGGATTGTATCGGGCGCTCTGTTCCTGATTGTCGGCGTGGTTTACGACCGTCTGCATAGCCGTGACCTATCGCGCTATGGCGGCATCGTGAAGAACATGCCGGTTTATGCCACGCTGTTCATGGTGTTCATGCTGGGGGCTGTTGGCCTGCCGGGTACATCAGGCTTTGTTGGTGAATTCCTTGTATTGGCTGGTGCCTATCAGGCCAGCACATGGGTGGCCCTGTTGGCCGGTACCGGTGTTGTACTGGGCGCTACCTACATGCTGTGGCTGTACCGCAAGGTTGTATTTGGCCCTGCTGAGAATGCCGATGCATCGGCCATGGCTGATGTTACGACCATCGAAAAGGTCAATCTGGTGCCGCTTGCCATCATGGTGCTGGTTTTGGGCGTTGTACCATCCATCGTATTCAACTACACCGCGCCATCGGTTGAACGGCTTGTGGGGCAGGTAGGTGCCGTATTGCCCGCGCCTGTGACGCATGGTGATGTATTCGCCCCGATTTTCAATGACACGGGCCACGAGGTTATAAAACCATGACCCTTCCTGTTTTCAGTGATATCTCCACCATTGTGCCCGAGGTTGTTTTAGCCGTTGGTACGATGCTTCTTATGGTCATCGGTGCTTTTGGGCGCGGCACGGCCATTAAGCCTGTTGCCATCCTTACAGTCGTTCTCTGGGCGGCCGCCATGGCGTATGTGGACCTCAGTTATGTTGACGGCACGGTCCGTGTTTTTGGCAACACGCTGATTATCGACAACTTCGCCCGCACGATGAAATTCCTGATCGCTGGCGGTGCTATTGCTGCACTGCTGATGGTGGTATCCGACCTTCGCGGCACGGTCATGTCACGTTTCGAATACCCGATTTTGATGAGCTTTTCGGTCCTCGGCATGTTCATCATGGTTTCGGCCAACGATTTGCTGACTTTGTATGTGGGCCTAGAACTTTCATCGCTGGCGCTGTATGTGCTGGCCGCGTTTGACCGTAATAACGTGCGTTCATCGGAAGCGGGGCTCAAATACTTCATTTTGGGCGCTATATCGTCCGGCCTTTTGCTGTTCGGTTCTTCGCTCATTTACGGGTATGTGGGTGCCACGCAGTTTGACGTCATCCGTACCGTTCTGATGGATGCATCGGCTCCCGTTTCAGGCTCGCTTGTCGTGCTTTTCGGCATGATCCTTATCGTTAGCGCTATTGCCTTCAAAATTTCGGCTGTTCCCTTTCATATGTGGACGCCGGATGTGTATGAAGGCGCGCCGACTTCTGTGACTGCTTTCTTCGCCATCGTGCCCAAGGTGGCAGCACTGGCCTTACTCATCCGCCTTATCACTGGTCCGTTTGGCCCGCTGCTGGCCGATGTGACACCGGTTATCGCTATCTTGTCGCTTGCATCCATGATTGTTGGGGCGTTTGCCGCCATTGTACAAACAAGCATCAAGCGCCTGCTGGCCTATTCATCTATAGGTAATATCGGTTACGCGCTTGTTGGTGTTGTGGCCGGTACGCATACGGGCCTGACGGCGGTTATCATTTACCTCGCGATCTATATGGTCATGACTATCGGTACGTTCGGTATTATTTTGATGCTGCGCCGTGACGGCACGGCAGTCGAAAAGATTGCCGATTTGGCGGGCCTTTCCAAAACGCGCCCAGTGTTGGCTTACGGGTTGGCTGCACTCATGTTCTCGATGTCGGGTATTCCGCCGCTGGCAGGGTTCTTTGGCAAGTTCGCTGTGTTTCAGGCGGCTGTGGCCTCACACGCTTATGTGCTGGCGGTTGTGGGCGTACTCACATCCGTCGTGGCGGCTTGGTATTACCTCAATATCATTCGCGTCATGTTCTTTGAAACCGGTGATGATACCGCCCCGCTGGCGCTCAACCGTTCGGCTGCTGGTGTGGCCGTCGTGTTCGCGAGCCTGTTGTTTGTGCTGTTCTTTATCCTGTATCCGCAACCGCTGGCTATTGCTGCTGCTAACGCCACGGTAGGGCTTTTGCCCTAATGGCGTTTCAGGCGCGGCTTTATCACCACCCAACTTTAGTTAGTACGATGGACGAAGCGCGCGCGCTTGCGACCACGCAGGCCGTGCCCGAAGGGGCTGTTGTGCAGGCCGACCAGCAGACATCGGGCCGCGGGCGTTTCGGTAATACATGGACATCACCGCTTGGTAATCTTTACATGACACTGGTGCTGCGCCCTCGCGTGGCAACCACCTTGTGCGCGCAGTTATCATTCGTGGTGGCGGTGGCTTTGGCCGATACGCTGAAGGCGCTCGGCGTACCTGCTACAAACACAAAGCTCAAATGGCCCAATGACGTACTGATCGATGGCCGCAAGATTGCGGGTATTCTGCTTGAGATGCAAAGCGGGCAGAAAGACGTACCTGATTTTCTGTTGGCTGGTATTGGCGTTAACGTCGTGGCTCCGCCCGAAGCGGGTATAGGTATTGCCAGTTTTGCCTCGCATGTTGATGTGGCGCAGGTGCGTACGCAGCTTGTGGCTGATATCGCGCATTGGTACGATATTTGGCAGGAACAGGGTTTTGCCCATGTGCGCACCCGCTGGCTTGAAAACGCGTATGGCGTGGGCCAGCCTGTGACGGCCCGCATGGCCGATAAATCAGCCCAAGGCGTGTTTGAAGGCATTGATGCCGACGGCAACCTGATTATGCGTGAGGCCAGTGGCCAAGCCCGTATCATCAATAGTGCGGCTGTGCATTTCGCGCCTGCACCCTCGTGATTGTTGATTATCGGGGCTATGTAGGTTAAGGAAAGCCATGCTTTTAGCGATTGACGCTGGTAACACCAACACCGTTTTTGCCGTATTGAATGACGGTGAAGTGCCTGTGGCCGTATGGCGCATCAGGGCTGATGCCAGCCGCACGGCTGATGAGTATGCATCGTGGATATACCCTTTGATGCAGCAGTCAGGCCTGAGCTTTGCCGATATAAGTGCAGTTATCATCGGCTCGGTCGTGCCAAACGCCAATTTCGATTTGCGTCGCTTTTGCGAAAACTACGTAAAGCGTACGCCCATGTTTGTGGGTGAAGCTGGCACCAGCCATGGCCTAACAATCACATTCCCGAACCCTGAGAGCCTTGGCGCCGACCGTGTGGCCAATGTCATGGCGGCTACCGCTATTTATAAAGCACCGATGATTATTATTGATTTCGGCACGGCCACGAAACTTGAAGTGATTGACCGCAACGGTGCTTACATTGGCGGCATTATTGCGCCTGGCATCAACCAGTCGGCTGATGCGTTGCATCGTTCTACGGCTAAGCTGCCGAAAATTGATATTGTGAAGCCCAAGGCCGTTATGGGCACCGATACCATATCGGCCATGCGCTCTGGCGTATTTTGGGGTTATGTTTCGATGATCGAAGGGCTGGTCAAACGCCTGTCGGTTGAAATCAAGGAACCTGATTTGTTTATTCTAGTAACCGGGGGATTGGCCCCCATTTTTGAAGGCAGTATTGACGGCGTTGATAAAACGGACGAGATGCTGACCATCAGAGGCCTACAAATGTTTTACACGCGCAATAAGGCGCATAAGGCCGCAGCATGAGTGATAAACTTCCCGTACCTGATAAAAAAGGCGTTCTGTTTTTACCATTGGGGGGTTGCGGGCAATTTGGCGCCAACTTCACGCTGTATGGGCATGACGGGGCGTGGATTGCCGTTGATTGCGGCATGGCCTTCGCCGATGAACGTTTGCCGGGCGTTGATGTTGTTTTACCTGATGCCAGCCTGATAGCCGAGCAGCGCGACCGCTTGAAAGCGTTGTTCATTACCCATGGCCATGAAGACCATATCGGTGCCGTTGCATGGTTATGGCCGCAACTGCGCTGCCCTATTTACGCAACGCCTTTTACGGCGGCCCTTTTGCGCCGCAAGCTGGAAGAGCACAGTTATAAAGGTGCGCAGCCCAAAATCACCATCGTGAAGCCAAATGTGCGTATTGATGCCGTTGAAGGTTGGGGTGTTACCTACCTGCCGGTTTCGCATTCCATTCCTGAAGGTAACGCGCTTTGCATCGAAACGCCTGTGGGCCGCATTGTGCACACGGGTGACTGGTGCCTCGACCCTGCGCCTATTCTGGGTGCAATCACGGACCCTGCCGCTTTTAGCGCTTTGGGCGACGCTGGCGTCATGGCGTATATCGGCGATTCAACCAACTCGGATGTGCGTACCAAGCATTTAACGGAACTTGAAGTCGAGCATGGGCTCACCGAAGTATTCAAAACGGCGCCGCGCAAAATTGCGGTTACGATGTTTGCGTCGAATGTCGGTCGCATCATCAGCATCTACCGTGCGGCGCGCGCCTGCGGGCGGCAAGTGGCTCTGGCCGGACGCTCACTTGATACTATGGTCAATTGCGCCCGCGAAACGGGCCATATTGATGATGGGATGCGCTTTTTGTCGGGTGATGATGCCGCCGATATGTCGGACCACAAGGTCGTGCTGATTTTGACTGGCTCGCAAGGTGAAGACCGCGCAGCGTTGTCGCGCGTAGCCCGCGGTGTACACCCATCGGTTAAGCTCAAGGCCGATGATGTGATGATTTTCTCGTCACGCGCTATTCCCGGCAACGAAACCGCTATCAACGAAATCAAGAATTCGCTGCTTGGTATGGGTGTACGGATTGTAACCGACCGCGATGCACCCGTGCACGTATCGGGCCATCCTGTGCGTTCCGATGTGGCGCAAATGCTTGACTGGCTGCGCCCGACGATTGTGATACCCGTACACGGTGAGCGCACGCAGATGGAGGCCCATGCGTCACTTGCGCGTGAGAAAAACGTGCCGCATATCCATGTGCCAATGAACGGCGAGATGCTGAAATTCATGCCGCATGGCGTTGAAAAACTGCGCCACTACGCGCTGAATTTCAGTGCCATCGATATGGGTCGTGTTGTGGCGTCCGACAGCCTGCCAATTTTGGAACGCCGGAAAATGAGCTTCAATGGTGCCGTATTTGCGTCCCTCGTGGCTGATAGGCAAGATGGCAGTTTGCTTGATATTCAGGTGAGCGCCATGGGCCTCTTGGACCCCGATGATGCGCGCGATGCGCGTGTTATCACGGAACTGGAAGACGCCGTGGCCGAACGCTTTGAAACACTGTCAAAAGCTGAACGTGTGTCGGAAGATGCTGGCGTTGAAGCCGCGCGTGCGCGCATCAAGCGCTTCTTCCGCGATGCGTATGACATCAAGCCGCTTGTTAACGTACATATATCGTTGGTGTAAGCATTATGGGCGTTGTTTCGGGCATTCTTGTTTATCTGGTTGTGTGGTGGACAGCGCTGTTCATGGTGTTGCCATGGGGCGTGCGCCAGCCGCAGAATCCTGAAGTGGGTATTGTGGGTGCACCGACTAACCCTAATATGAAAATCAAGATCATTGCCACGACCATAGTTTCGGCCATTATTTGGATTATTATCCAGCTTATGTTCTATTTTGATGTGGTCGATTTCCGTGAATTGGCACAATCCACACCGATGGGGTAATCATGCGTTTCTTTATGTATGCCGTTGTGATGTTGCTGGCGTTTAGTGCGCCTGTATTGGCCAAGGATGTGGATAGCGAAAAGTTGGCACCTTTGGGTCAGGCCACTGCTCAGGCCCTAAAAAATGTCGATAATATCGCCAAGGCTTTGGATGCTGAGGCCGTGACGCCCGAGCAGCAGGCAGCCCTTGTTTGCCAGACCTATGAAATCATGTCGGGGCAGGCTGGGGTAATGTATCAAGAGGGTGTCGATGCTTACGGTAACCCCGTGGTTCCAGCCGATGGGGGGCAAAATGCGGCCTTTGCCATTCCTGACCGTGTGGATGTACCCGTCAATATTGATGTTATGCAGGCCATGGGCTTCCAGTCGCCAGACGGCATTAAAAGCGAGACCAATTTCGGCACACTTACTGTTTTGAAATCGGGCGAATTGCTTTTTAATGGCAAGGAAATCACCAACACCGTTAACGGGTATTGCCGTACCCATATGAACAAATCGGATAAAAAATGACCGCGAACGCAGCTGCCACCACACAGAAAAAACCACAAACTGCCATTACACCGACCCGCGCGGAAGATTTCCCCGGCTGGTATCAGGCCGTCATCAAGGCATCTGATTTGGCTGAAAACTCGCCTGTGCGCGGTTGCATGACTATCAAGCCTTATGGCTATGCATTGTGGGAAAACATGCAGCGCATTTTTGACGGTTGGCTCAAAGATTACGGTATCCAGAACTGTGCGTTCCCGCTGCTCATTCCGGTCAGTTTTCTGGCCAAGGAAGCCGAGCACGTTGAAGGTTTTGCCAAGGAGTGCGCTGTTGTAACCCATCACCGCCTTGAGGCAGACGGCAAGGGCGGCCTGCGCCCCGCACCTACGGCCGAGCTGGAAGAGCCTTACGTTGTGCGCCCGACATCGGAGACGATTATCGGCGACGCCATGTCACGCTGGATACAGTCATACCGCGACCTGCCAATGAAATTGAACCAGTGGTGCAGTGTCATGCGCTGGGAAATGCGCACGCGCATGTTTTTGCGTACGTCGGAATTTTTCTGGCATGAAGGGCATAATGCCTTTGCAAACCACGAGGAAGCCGAGCGCGATTGCCTTACTATTCTCGATATGTACGAGAAATTCTTTAACGAGTATCTGGCCATACCGGGCATCAAAGGTATCAAAACCAAGGATGAGCGTTTCCCTGGTGCCAATGAAACCTACACAATCGAAACTCTGATGCAGGACGGTAAAGCTCTGCAAGCCGCCACATCGCATGACCTTGGCCAGAATTTTGCCAAAAGCTGCGATATCAAGTTTCAGGATAAAGAAGGCAAGGAACAATTCGCGCACACAACGTCTTGGGCATTCACGTCACGCATGATCGGCGCGATGATCATGATCCATGGCGATGATAATGGCATGATCATGCCGCCGCAAATTGCGCCCCAGCAGATCGTGATTATTCCGGTACTGAAGGGCGAGGGGGATGATGCCGTGCTTGATGCGTGCAATACACTGGCGGCCCGTATCAAGGCTGCTGGCGTGCGCGTGCAGGTCGATGCCCGCGATGAACGCACCCCTACAAAAATGTGGGATGCGATTAAAAAGGGTGTGCCGTTGCGTATCGAAATGGGCGCCCGCGAAGTGGCCGAAGGCAAGCTGACCCATGTGCGCCGTGACCTTGGCCGTGATTCCAAAAAGACCGAAACGGTTGACGAGTTCATTGCCAATATGCCGGGTATTTTAAGTGCAATGCATGACGATATGCTGGCCCGCGCGCGTAAATTCATGGATGAGCGGATCACCGATGTGAAATCGCTGGATGAATTGCGCGCCTTCTTTAAAAATGAAGCCAATGGCGGTTTTGCCCGTATGGACCTGAGTGTAATTGACGATGCTGGTTTTGAGGCGGTCAAGAAAGACCTGTCGCTGACCACACGCTGCATGCCGTTTGCCGATAAAGGCACGAAAGTGCTTATAGGCCGCGCCTACTAAGCCTAACACTTAGACGAATGGCACATGCTGGCGGTGCGGGGTGCCGCGCTTCCAGGTGTAGCTTTCGATGTAGTAGTGCATCATGTTGAACGAACTGATGATGATGGCCATTGCGTCGACGAATTCTTCGAGTAGCAGCAAAATCGAACTGATGGCTACGGCCAGCGGTATAAGCACGTAAAGCGGCTTGATGCCGAATTTTTTTGGCAGCTTGTAAACGGGGTTGTGCAGGGTTGTGTTATTACGGTTCTGGTCATGGACCATATAGATCCAGTAGGCCGACAAATCGTGCAATACGCGCCCTAGCAAGATGGCCATGCCGCCATAGCCGAAGACGATCATGCCGTAACTTACATACATCAGAATAAGGTTACTGCCGAAATAGGCTAAGCCTATGCGCGGCACTGTATGCTTCTGGTTGATACGGTAGTAAAATAGCCCTGCCAGCAATGTCGCAACTACTAGGCATGCGCCCACAAGCTGCATTAAAACATCCTGATGCTGCTCAAGTTCGGGGATGAACGGGAAGCTGAGGATGCCGTAGGCCAGCCATGTGGGGACGACCATCGTCCATTTCATCAGGTTATAGGTTGGTGTAGGTTTTTGCCTGAGCATGATGGCCGAGAGGCCGAACTGCTGCATGATATTGTGATAGATGGAATAGAACGCGACGACCACGAGGATGGCGCGCCCGCCGAAAAGGATATCGCTGCCGATAGCGAGGCTGAGCGACACGCATATGCCGCCTATTAATGGCTTTCGGTAATATTCGCGGTATTCGCGGTCAGCAAAGCTTACGAGCGACGCGATAATATGCGGAAATGTCAAAATGGCCGTGACGGTGATGATGTCCAGCATGTGCAGGCTCATCGCTTCGCGCATGACATTGCCGAAGAAGAAATGGTCCAGCACCGTGAGGGCCGTTGCAAACGGCACAACGGCCATGAACCATAGCAGCATCTTATTGCTGACTTTATAAGGCAGATCGGCGATGGCACCTGATGCTGTGAATGTTTCAGCTGTCATGTTTTACGCGAAGGGCACGTATTGGCGGTGGAGGGTCCCGCGTTTCCACATATAGCTTTCCATGTAGTAGTGCATGAAATTGAGCGCCGTTACGAATAGCGTCACCATGTACAGCGTATTGGCCGTATTCATCAGGAGGTAGGTGATACCAATGGCAATTGGCGCGCACAACAGGGCAGGCGGAATCCCCAGTTTTTTTGGGATGTAATAGATGGGGTTATGTACCTTCACCGCGTTGCGGTTTTGGTCGTGCACCATGTAAATCCAGAAGGCGGTCAAGTCGTGGGTCAGGCGTGGCAGCAGGGTAGCCGCAAAACCATAACCCGTAGCGATCAGGCCAAAGCACACATAAAGCATAAGCATGTTCATCAGCAGGTATGTCAGGCCGATTTTTGTGTGCATCGGGTTTTTAAGCACGGTTATCACAAGGCGGATTCCGAAGATGGTCGCAAAGGCCAAGAAGCCGCCAATGATGGCTACGATCATATTCCAATTTGCACTGATCAACGGATGGTCAGATGCCATAAGGGCCGTATAGGCCACGCCCGCCGGTAAAATGGTGCACCAGCGCCAGACATGGTAATCGCGCGTGGCCGGCTGGCGGCACATCATGAGTGAAAGGCCGTATTGCTGCATCAGGTTGTGATACATGGTGTAGAACGCCATAACGATCAGGATGCCGATGCCGCCTAAGAAAATCGGTACACCGAAGCCTAAAATAATCGCGATGATGCTGCCTTTGATCAGGCTTTTGCGATACTGGACCACGTAATCGCGGTCAACGAAAGTAACAAGAGAGGCGATGATATGCGGTACCGTCAATACGGCGGCCCAAAGGGCTATCTGCTGAGGGTCTTTGTACATAAGTTCTTTGATAGTGCCGTTCAGGAAAAGACCATCAAAAAGTGCTGTTACGCCAAATAGCGGGATAAGCATGAGAATGCCAAGCAGGGTTTTGTTACGGACCTTGAGCGGCAAGTCAGGCAAAGCGCCTGATGTATTCAGATTAGGAACAGTGACGGTTGGCGCAGTATCGGTCATGGCAGGAATCCTTCTCCTGCCAATATTGTACCGTAATTTTATGCCGTTTTTCTTAATTTATTGGTCAGGATGAGGGGGCAAGACCGCGGCGGCGGTTGGCAGCATCGACCTTTGCTTTTGCATCAACAAACATTGTTTTATCGAGCCCGTCGCGGTCAAGTTCGCGGATAAGTTCGGCCATTTCGCGGGCCGTGTAGGTATCGTGCGTTACGCGTTTGGAGCTGCCAGCAGCTATGTCGCGGCGGTTTACAGGTTTTATCAATTCAAAACTGGCTTGGGGCACACCAAGTGCGTTCTGGCTGACGCCTGTAAATTTCGAATAAAGCGGTGTGCCGTTTGAATTGTAAGCCACTATGAATGCTCCGGTTTTTTAATTTTTATGAAAATAGTAAATTCACGTTGATCCGGTCAACTTATTTCTTCATGGTCTGACCGATGTTTTCGCCTTTCGAACGTATGATGGCCTGGCGGTATTTGCGCGCGCGCAAAGCTGAAGGGTTTGTATCGGTTATTGCCGGATTTTCCTTTATGGGGATTTTGCTGGGCGTAGCCACGCTTATTATTGTCATGAGCGTGATGAATGGCTTCAGGGCCGAGCTTATGGGCCGCCTTTTGGGCCTGAATGGCCATCTCAACGTCATGGGCGTCAACACCTACGTACAGGATTACGGGGTGCTGACCAACACCATACCCCAGAAAATACAAGGTGTTACGGGTGTGTTCCCGATGGTTGAGCGGCAGGCCTTGATGACGGTGGGCGGTAAATCATCCGGCGTCATGGTGCGCGGGCTTTCGGCCGTCAGTTTTTCTAAAAAGCCTGTGTTATCGCAGGGTATTCGTGAGGGGTCGTTGGCACGCTTTAGCGGCGATGGGGCTGCGATCGGCCTCGAGATGGCTAAAAAACTAGGTTTGAAGATTGGTGACGAACTGGTGCTGATTTCGCCGCAGGGCAAAGTGACCCCGTTTGGAACCATGCCGCGCTCCCGCCGATTTACCGTTTCGGTTATTTTTGATGTCGAGATGTACGAATACAATGCCAATTTCGTGTTCGTGCCGCTTGAGGCTGCACAGGCGTTTTTTGATACCGGCACCGGCGTTGATGCGCTTGAGATATTTACCGATAACGTGGCCAACACGGATACGATCGGCCAGAACATCGCCGATGCCATGGGGCCGGGTTACAAGGTGATTGACTGGAAGGGCAGCAACCGCAGCTTCTTTAATGCGTTGCAGGTTGAACGTAACGTCATGTTCATGATTTTAACGATGATCATTCTGGTTGCGGCCTTCAACATCATTTCATCCATGATCATGCTCGTGAAAGACAAGGGGCGCGATATCGCCATCATGCGGACGATGGGGGCCAGCCAGCGCAGTATGCTTAAAATATTCATTCTGACGGGTGCCACCATCGGTATTGTCGGCACATTGGCAGGGGCTGCCGTTGGCATCAGCTTTGCGCTTAATATTGAGTATATCCGCGAGGCGCTTCAGAAGCTTACGGGCACTGAATTGTTCTCGGCCGAGATCTATTTCCTATCCAAGCTGCCAGCCAAACTGGACTGGTCGGAAGTGGCGTCCGTACTTGGTATGGCATTTACATTGTCGTTCCTCGCCACGCTCTACCCTGCATGGCGCGCCGCGCGCTTGGACCCTGTCGAGGCGCTGCGCTATGAATAGCAATGTCGTACTTCATGTTGGCGATTTGCACCGCGTCTACAGCCAAGCGGATTCAAACCTGCATGTGTTGCAGGGCATCAGCTTCGATATCGCCGCCGGTGAAATGGTGGCCCTGATGGGGCAGTCTGGCTCAGGCAAATCCACGCTTTTGCAGTGTGTGGGCCTGCTTGATACGCCGTCACAAGGCCGCATTGCCATTAACGGGCAGGAAGCGCAGGCCATGAATGACGCGCAGCGCACCAATTTGCGCCGCGACACCATCGGCTTCGTGTATCAGGCGCACCATCTGCTGCCTGAATTTTCGGCCCTCGAAAACGTGATGCTGCCGATGATGATTGCCGGTGTATCCAAAAAGCAAGCATCCGACAAAGCGACCAAAATGCTGGATGCGTTGGGGTTGGCCGCGCGGCTGGACCACCGCCCGGCACGCCTTTCAGGCGGGGAACAACAGCGCGTATCGATTGCGCGGGCACTTGCCAACCGCCCTAAGCTGCTTTTGGCTGACGAACCTACAGGTAATCTTGACCCCGACACAGCCGAAGGCGTTTTCAAAATGCTTGAAACGCTGGTGCGTAAAACGGGCGTTGCCATGCTGATGGCCACCCACAACCCTGAGCTTGCCGCCCGCATGGACCGCACGCTGCGCCTCAAGGGCGGGGTTATCGTTTAACCAATCACCTGTTGATGGCCGTAAATGCGGGGCTTGGCGTTTTAGCGCCAGCAGGCTTTAATGCATACACTCATGACAATAGCGCCGGGTTTCATCCATTTGCACGTTCATACCGCCTATTCACTGGCGGAAGGGGCTATTACGGTCAAAGACTTGGTGAAAACCTGTGTGAAGCGCGGCATGCCTGCCATTGGCGTGACCGATACAAACAATATGTTTGGTGCGCTTGAGTTTGCGCTGGAAGCATCGAAGGCAGGCGTACAGCCTATTATTGGCTGCCAGATGGCGATGGGGTTCGAGCGCCACCAACTGACACTGCTGGCCCAGAACGAGGTTGGCTACCAAAGCTTGTGCCGCCTTGTCAGCCGCGCTTATGTGCATGCCGACAGCACAAAGGAAGTATTCGCCAGTTGGGAAGAGCTTGAGAATTGCGCCGATGGTCTATTGTGCCTGACAGGCGGTGTGCGCGGGCCCGTGGCCCAGTACCTCCTGCATAACCAGCAAAAGGACGCCGAGAAGATCCTCAAAAAGCTCATCGGCCTGTTCCCCGACCGCCTTTACATGGAAATCCAGCGCCATAACGAGCGTGAGGAAAATACGGTCGAAGACGGGCTGGTTGATCTGGCCTACGCGTTTGATATTCCGCTGGTTGCAACCAACGATGTCTATTTTGCGGAAGCCGACATGCACGAGGCACACGATGCCCTGCTATGTATTGCGACGGGCCGTTATGTCACGGAAGAGGACCGCCGCAAGGCGTCCCCCGAATGCTATTTAAAAACTGCTGATGATATGCGCGAGTTGTTCGCTGATTTGCCGGAGGCTGTCGATAACACGGTCGTTATCGCGCAGCGCTGTTCGCATCTGCTTAAAGCCATCAACCCGATTTTGCCGCCTTTCTCGTATAATGACGGTCGTGACGAGATCCAGATTCTGGATGATGAATCGCGCGCGGGCTTGACATGGCGGCTTGAAAACTACGTTTTACGACCTGATATGTCAGTTGAAGAACGTGATGCAACTATCAGGGAATACACAGAAAGATTGGATTTTGAATTAAACACCATCAGGCCCATGGGGTTTGCCGGTTACTTCCTGATCGTTTCCGATTTTATCAAATGGGCGAAGGAACATAACATTCCGGTGGGTCCGGGCCGTGGCTCGGGCGCAGGGTCGGTCGTGGCGTGGGCGTTGCGGATTACTGACTTGGACCCCTTGCAATTCAACCTGCTGTTCGAGCGGTTTTTGAACCCTGAACGGGTGTCGATGCCCGATTTCGACGTCGATTTCTGCCAAGACCGCCGTGACGAAGTTATACATTATGTACAGCAGCGTTATGGCCGTGACCGCGTGGCGCAGATTATTACATTCGGTAAGTTACAGGCCCGCGCCGTGGTGCGCGACGTTGGGCGCGTGTTGCAAATGCCTTACATGCAGGTTGACCGTATTGCGAAAATGATTCCGCAAAACCCTGCAAACCCCGTTTCCCTTGAGGAAGCGCTGGATGCCGACCCTGATTTGCGCCGTGAACTGAAGCGCGACGAAGTGACCGCGAAACTGATCGATATTGCCTTGAAGCTTGAAGGGCTTTACCGCCACGCATCGACCCACGCGGCAGGGGTGGTGATTGGCGACCGCCCGCTGGAAGACCTGGCACCACTGTACCGCGACCCGGGTTCGGATATGCCTGCCACGCAGTTTAACATGAAATATGTTGAAAGCGCGGGGTTGGTAAAGTTCGACTTTTTGGGCCTCAAGACCATGACCGTCATTCAAAAGGCGGTGGACCTTGTGGCGGCGCGTAGCGGCAAACCGCTTGATATTCTCTCGGTCCCGCTAGATGACGAAAAGAGCTTCAGGCTGATTGCGCGGGGCGAGACCATCGGCGTGTTCCAGCTTGAAAGTGCTGGTATGCGCGACTTGGGCAAGCAGATGAAGGTCGATAACTTTGACCAGATCATAGCGCTTGTGGCCTTGTTCAGGCCGGGCCCGATGGAGAATATTCCCAAATACCTTGCCTGCCTCCATGGGCAGGAAGAGCGCGATTACATGCACCCCAAGCTGGAGCCTGTGCTGCGCGATACTTACGGCGTCATGATCTATCAAGAACAGGTCATGCAGGCAGCGCAGATATTGTCGGGCTACAGCCTCGGCGGGGCCGACCTTTTGCGCCGCGCGATGGGTAAGAAAATCCAGTCTGAGATGGATGCACAGCGCGCGCAGTTTGTGGCCGGTGCTGCCGAACATAGCGGCGTTGGCGCCGAGCAGGCCAACCTGATTTTCGACAAGATCGACAAGTTCGCAGGGTACGGTTTCAACAAAGCGCACTCGGCTGGTTACGCGCTGATTTCGTACTGGACTGCGTGGCTCAAGGCCAATCACCCGCTGGAATTCATGGCCGCGTCCATGACGTTGGACCAAGGCAACACCGATAAGCTATCCATTTTCAGGCAGGAATGTGCGCGCATGGGGATCCCCGTGCTGCCGCCCGATGTGAACGCATCGAGCTTTGAATTCATGGTCGAGGGCGCGTCCATTCGTTACAGCTTGGCTGCGCTTAAGGGCGTAGGCCAGCAGGCAATGACGGCCATGAAGGTCGAGCGTGATGCCAATGGCCCATTCAAAGACGTGTTTGATTTTGCCGAACGTCTTGACCCCAAGGTGCTTAACAAAAAAACCATGGAGGCGCTGGCAACCGCAGGCGCATTCGATGGTTTTGGCATGACGCGCGCCGCCGCCTATGAAGCCGCCGAAGTGGTACTTCGTTACTGCCAGAACATGCATGCCGACCGCGACGTGGGCCAAATAGGCCTGTTTGGCGCGGGGGCTGGTGGTGCCACCGCCAACCGCCCGCCATTGCCGGTGATGCTGGAATGGGACCATCTGGAGAAACTGCGCCATGAGTTTGAAGCCGTGGGCTTTTACCTCTCGGCTCACCCGCTGGATTCCCAGCGCGCCGTATTGGGTCGCATGCGCGTGACGCTGGCGGCTGACTTGGCCGAGAAACTGCGCAGCAAGTCGCAGATGCGCGGGCTGATGGCGGGTGTTTTGCTTAAAAAATCGGAAAAGGTATCGGCCAAGTCGGGCAATAAATACGCATTCCTGCAAATATCGGACCCCAGCGGCGTATTTGAAGGCATGGTATTTTCAGAGGAACTTGCGAAGTCGCGCGGCATTATGAATGCGGGCGAAAGTCTGTTGCTGACGGTTGAATGTGAATTGCGCGACGACCAGATGCGCGTGACCATTCAGGCTGTTCAAAAACTGGCCGATGTGCTGGCATCCCAGCCGCGCCGCTGCACCGTGACACTGGCTGACAGCGCCGCCATTAACCAGATCAAGACGATTGTAACGGCCGAGGGTAATGGCGTTTCAACACTGCTGTTATCGGTGCCCGCACAAACGGGTTACAAGGCCGATGTGGTGGTGCCCGGGCGCTGGAAGCTTAGCCCGCAGGCATTGTCATCACTGCACCGCTTGCCCGGCGTGCGCAGTGTTGTCGAGAGCTGAGTTTTCGAGCGGCGTTTCCTGCGTGTCAGGCACGACAGTTGCGGCCAGTGTTTGCACCAGCAACATGCAATCCGCATCCGTTTTACAGACAAGCCCGTTGGGGTTGATCATGCCGAGCGTGGTTTTATCGCACTGCGCGCCGTTTATGCTTTGTGGTGATGTGTTGTCATCAATCAGTGATGCGATTGTTTCATCATGGCATTCGGCTGCCATGGCGGGCAGGGGCATCAGCAGGCAAATCGTTAGAAGCAGGGCGCGCATGGCGTCAATTATACCGCCGCAGGCGCGTGTGAATCAATGACAGGTGTTGCCGTGCGGGGCTTTTGCGGGTGCAGCTTTATTCAGGCGGTCCATATGCAGGCGCAGGGCGGCTAAATCAATACTGGTGCCATAACCTTCAAGCTGGGTGCCGCGCGCGGTGGGGCAAAACTGGTTGAGCGCACCTAATGCCCGCGCACTTAAATGTGGGAAGACCAGATGGTCATAGGCAGCGCCGCCCGATGCACGTCCATGCAGGGCCAGATAAAACACGAGGCCAATATCGCGGCCATCGTTTGCATCCATGCTTTTATTCGCCTGTGGCGTGGCTTTACTGGCAAAAATAGCGCCAACATTGGATAATGTTGTGTAGCCGGGCAGGATTTTGTCAATCAATGACAAATCCAGCACATCCGACCGTCCAAGAACGGGCCGGAGAATGAGGCTGGCGAGGCCGCGGGCGGCATAGGTGAAGTCGGGCGCAGCATATTCCTTATGCTGGCGGGCCGGAGTCGTGTAGGCGTAACGTGGCAGGGTTGATAAATCGGCCCGCTGGGCGCCTTTGGCCTTCAAAGTCTGCGCTGCTTGCGCGCATAATGCCCCTTCAAGAAGGGCTGGCGACAGGGGCGACAGGACGAAGAGAACGTTACGCATAGGCCATTCAGAAGGCTTTGGCCGCGGTTGGTCAAGTTTTATGGAAGATTATGCACGGGTTTATGTGGATTTTACTTGCATTACAGGGGGTAAAACGTCATAAACACCGCCATCACACATGCGGGATTCCTTAAACAGTGGCCAGTACGGCCCAAGGCCCGCAGAGGAAACAACTGTTAGAAAAAGGAGCCTTTAATGGCAACGACTACATTTACCATGCGCCAACTTCTTGAAGCTGGCGTTCACTTCGGCCACAACACCCGCCGTTGGAACCCTAAAATGAAGCCGTATATTTTCGGCGTTCGTAACAACATCCACATCATGGACTTGCAACAAACAGTGCCGATGCTCGACGCTGCTTTGAAAGCCGTTCGTGACACCGCTGCCCGTGGCGGCCGCGTACTGTTTGTCGGTACCAAGCGCCAGGCACAGGAAAAAGTTGCTGCTGCTGCCAAAAAATGCGGCCAGTACTACGTCAACCACCGCTGGTTGGGCGGCATGCTCACCAACTGGAAAACAATTTCAACCGCCATTGCCCGCCTGCGCGAACTGGACCAGCTTCTGGCTTCCGGCGGCCCCGGCCTCACCAAGAAAGAACGTCTTGACCGCACCCGCGAAAAAGACCGTCTGGAACTGGTTATCGGCGGTATCAAGGATATGGCTGGCCAACCAGACCTCATCTTCATCATCGACACGCTGAAAGAAGATATTGCCATTAAAGAAGCTAACGTTCTGGGTATTCCAGTCGTTGCCGTCTGCGATTCCAACAGCAACCCTGATGGCATCCTGTTCCCGGTCCCTGGCAACGACGACGCCCTGCGCGCCATCGAACTGTACTGCCAGCTGGTTTCCGATGCTGTGCTTGACGGCCTTCAAGTGGAACAAGTTCGTGCCGGCGTTGATATCGGCGCTGCCGTCGATGTGAAAGTCGAACTGCCTAAAGTCACCGCAGTTGTTGACGACGCTGCCGAAGGCAAAAAGAAAAAAGCCGCTAACGCGTAATTAAATCCGGTTCCCGCCCCGACGCCGCATAGCGGCAGGGTGCGGGCGGGAACTAACATCAAAAAAGGATCAAACCATGACACAAGTCACCGCATCGATGATCAAGGACCTCCGCGAAGCCACTGGCGCCGGTATGCTTGATTGCAAAAAAGCACTGGAAGAAAACGCCGGCAACATGGAAGCCGCGATTGACTGGCTGCGTAAAAAAGGCCTTTCCAAAGCTGCTAAAAAATCAGGCCGCACCACGGCTGAAGGTTTGGTTGCGATTGCTGCCAATGCCGCTGAAACACGCGCTGTTGTTGTTGAAGTCAACTCGGAAACGGACTTCGTTGCCCGCAACGAGATCTTCCAGAACTTCGTACGCGACGTAGCCCAACTGGCTGCAAAAGACGTAACGCTGGTTGAAGACCTTGCCACCAAAACGATGGCAGGCAAAACCGTTGCCGACACGCTGACCGACATGATCGCCGGTATCGGCGAAAACATGGCGCTGCGCCGTATGGCCCATCTGGAAGTTTCCAAGGGTCTGGTTGCATCCTACATGCACAATGCCATCCAGCCTGCTTTGGGCAAAATCGGCGTTCTGATCGCTTTGGAATCGGATGCACCGGCTGACAAGCTGCGTGATCTGGGCAAAAAACTGGCCATGCATGTGGCTGCTGCCAAGCCTGAATTCCTGTCGGTCGATAGCGTTGATGCATCGGCACTCGAGCGTGAACGCGCCGTACTGACCGATCAGGCACGCGCAGGCGGCAAGCCTGAAGACGTCATTGCCAAAATGGTTGATGGCCGTATCCGCAAATACTACGAAGAAGTCGTATTGCTGGAGCAGCTGTTCGTCATGGACGGCGAGACCAAGATTTCCAAAGTGGTGGCTGATGCTGCCAAGGAAGTCGGCGCGCCTGTCACGCTGAAAGGCTTTGTCCGTTTCGGTCTTGGCGAAGGTGTTGCCAAGGAAGAAACAGATTTCGCTGCCGAAGTTGCAAAAGCCGCAAACGGCTAGTCGCACCACGCATCAATTCGCAAAGCCCGCTTCAGGTTTCAAGCGGGCTTTGTTCTTTTATGGAAGATGGATATGGACCAGCCCGCCAATTATACCCGCCTCGTTATTCGTGACCTGAAACTGAATGTGCGCATCGGCGTCTATGAAGAAGAACAGGTGGCGGCCCAGCCGGTACTGATTAACCTTGAGGCCGACGTCATACCGCCCATCAACTGGCAGGCGGATTCTTATGCTGATGTTGTGTGTTACGACACGCTGACCAAGGGTATCAGGGCGATTGCCGCGCAAGGGCATATTCAGCTTGTGGAAACACTGGCTGAAAAGATAGCCCAGCTGGCGCTTTCAACCCCGATGATTAACGCCGTGACCGTCAGGGTCGAGAAAACCGCCATCATGCCCGACGCATCAGCGGTGGGTATCGAGATCAGAAGAAGCCACGGATAGTTGCATCCGGCGGCTACGGCTGCTAAACCTTTGCGAAATCTCTCTT
>Ga0209066_10000641_pt1 | contig 50103 bp, 55 predicted proteins | sample All_14_2_FD_187198 | JGI IMG/M metagenome (GOLD analysis project Ga0209066, IMG submission 187198) | Freshwater microbial communities in response to fracking from Pennsylvania, USA - Allegheny Zone_MetaG_DW_15 (SPAdes) (version 2) ... | reverse complement strand
GGCGCGCCGACGTCGGCAAGCACCCCCATGCTGCCGAGCATCCGGAGCTTTGCGGCCGCTGCGCGCCTCGCCGGCGGCGTCATCGCGCTCGACCAGGCGACGAAGGCGGCGATCATGTCCGCCTTCCGCCTCGGCGAAAGCGTGGCGCTGACGGGATTCTTCAATCTCGTCCTGGTGTTCAACCGCGGCGCCTCCTTCAGCTTCCTCGCCGATGCCGGCGGCTGGCAGAAGTGGTTGTTCGTCGTCCTCGCGCTCGGCATCTCGGTGTGGCTGGTCGCGATGTTGCGGCAGAACTCCGGCGACCGCCTGCTGTCCCTATCCTTGGCGCTCATCCTCGGCGGCGCGCTCGGCAACGTCATCGACCGCCTGCGTTTCGACGCCGTCGTCGATTTTCTCGATTTCCATTGGGCCGGCTGGCATTTCCCGGCCTTCAACGTCGCCGACTCGGCGATCAGCGTCGGCGTCGCGCTGATGCTGCTGCACCAATTCACGCACAAGGAAACATCGTGAGCAATATCGTCAAGCCTGACAGCCTCGTTACGCTCCACTACCGGCTCGCGACCGGAGAGGACGTCGAACTCGTCAGTACCTTCGAGGCCACGCCGGCGACGCTGCAACTGGGAAGCGGCGAACTCGCGCCGCCGCTCGAGGCTTGCGTCGTCGGTTTGCCGGTCGGCGAGCGCCACGTCTTCCTGCTCGAGCCGGAGCAGGCCTTCGGGACCCACAACCCGCAGCTCGTGCAGCGCATGCCGCGCGCGGAGCTGCCGGCCGGCGGGGCGATCGAACTGCATTCGTTGGTCGAATTCGGCACGCCGCAGGGGGAGCGCTTCTCCGGCCTGCTGCGCGAGATCGACGTCGATGCCGCCGTGATCGATTTCAACCATCCGCTCGCCGGCAAGTCCATCCGCTTCGAGGTCGAGATCGTGGGGGTCATGTGATGGAAGTCCTGCTGGCCAATCCGCGCGGCTTCTGCGCCGGCGTCGAGCGCGCGATCGGCATCGTCGAGCGGGCGCTGGAGAAGCTCGGCGCGCCGATCTATGTGCGCCACGAGGTGGTGCACAACCGCTATGTCGTCGACAACCTGAAGGCCAAGGGCGCGATATTCGTCGAGGAACTCGACGAGGTGCCGGACGGCGCGACGGTCATCTTCAGCGCCCATGGTGTATCGAAGTCCGTGCGCGCCGAGGCCGAGCGGCGCGGACTGCGCGTTTTCGACGCCACTTGCCCGCTGGTGACCAAGGTGCACCTCGAGGTCGCGCGCATGTGCGAGCACGGCCGCGAGGTGATCATGATCGGCCACAAGGGCCACCCCGAGGTCGAGGGCACGATGGGTCAGGCCACCTGCGGCATGTACCTCGTCGAGAACGTTGACGACGTCGAGGCGCTGGAGGTGAGCAAGCCGGATCGCCTTGCCTACGTCACGCAAACGACGCTGTCGATGGACGATGCGGCGGGCATCGTCGCCGCGCTGCGCCGCCGCTTCCCCGAGATCGCCGGCCCGCGCAAGGACGACATCTGCTACGCGACGCAGAACCGCCAGGACGCCGTCAAGCAGCTGGCGATGCAGTGCGACCTCGTGATCGTCGTCGGCTCGCGCAACAGCTCGAACTCGAATCGCCTGCGCGAGGTGGCCGAGAACCTGCGCGTACCCGCTTACCTGGTCGACGACGCGTCGGCAATCCAGGCCGAGTGGCTGGTTGGACGCGCCCACGTCGGCGTGACTGCGGGCGCGTCGGCGCCGGAGGTGCTGGTTCGTGGCGTTATCGACCGCCTGCGTCAGCTCGGCGCCAGCCAAGTGTCGGACGTGACCGGCATTGCCGAGAACGTGGCTTTCCCGCTGCCGAAAGAACTCGTCTAGGCGCCTGGCGGACGCAGCAACACCTCGATCTTCATCCGGCTGGCGACGGCAACGCCGTCTCGTTCCGCCGGATGGAACCGCAGCGCGCGAAAGCGATCGGCCAAGGCCGTCACCAGCGCATCGCCGACGGTGGCCTGGTCGATCTCGACCCCGTCCACCCGACCCGTGCTGGCAATGCGCAGCACGAACACCACGCGACCCGAGTCGTCGCCTCGCTCCAACGCCGGAGGAAGCGGTGAGATGTCGCCAATGGCCTTGGCGCGCCGCGTGAGTTCCTTGGGCTCGTAGTACCTCGGGCCGGGCACGCCGAGCGGCTGCGGCGGCTCGCCCGCCGTGTCCGACGGTTCGCGCAGAAGCCCTCGTTCCCCAACCGCGCCGCCGGCCGGCTCGCGCAGCACGACGGCGAGCCGCGCCCGCGCCGGTGCCGCACCCTCAGCGAGGGCGTTTGGCGTCAGGCTGCCGGTCGGGATCGCCAGCATTGCCGAATGCAGCAGGAGCGAGGCGTAGCACGCGTGAGCCAGTTGCATCGTTTCCCGCTAGTCGAGCAGTTCCCGCCACATCACGCGCTTGCCGCTCGTGGCGCCGCCGGTTCCCGCAGTCGCGATGGGCAGGTCGCTGGGCGGAGGCGGGACGCCGCCGTCAGCGGTGATGCCGTAGACCTTCGGCGTCCCGCCCGGAAGCTTGGCGACGGTGAGGCCGACCAGCGGCGACGAGTACCGGATCGCAACGGTGTTGGTCTCGATGCGCCCGCCGGTCTTGTAGTCGAGGAAATACAGCCAGCTATAGCCGCCGGGCTGGCACTCGGTGGCCTGCGGCACGAGCGACGAGATCAGCAGTGTTCCGAAGTAGAGCTGTGCCGGGAGATGGACGCGCTCGCCGGCGTCCGGAAGGTTGACGTACCAGCCATAACCGACGTCCCAGTCGACGCCTGTCGAAGTGACGCTGCGCGAGGTTCCCGAACCGCTCATCGTCTGGGCGACGAGGTTCGACAGCGTGACCTGGGTGGTGCCGTCGTCACGAATGCCGTAGATCGCCTGGGTCTGGGTATCGTCGAGGTCCGTCGATCCGAGGTAGCGGCCGGTGCCGAAGAACAGGACGGTCTTGCCATCGATCTCGCCAAGCTCCGGAGCGCTGGTCACGGGCTGCGAGGTGCCCAGAGCGATGACCCTCGACTTCGATCCGTCGTCGAGGTTGAACCGCCATACGTTCCCGAGCAGGTCGCCGCCGTAAGCCGCGAGCGCCGTGTTGTCGGTCTGGAAGTCGGCGACCTTGACGTTGAGGTGGGCGAGTCCCGCCGGATTGGTGACGCTTCCGACACCCGTGTTGATGGTCCTGATCAACGCGCCGGTGGCGGCATTGAGGACGAAGACTCGTCCTTGGCCATCCGCGTCGGGGTAGTTCGCCCCCTCCGGGATGTTGTTGTAGCCCGAGCCCACGACCACTACCCAGGTTCCATCCGCGAGCTTGGTGATCATCGGCATCCCGTACGTGTAGCCCATGTTCTGGTTTTCGCTGGCACCGAACTTCCAGAGCGGCTGCGGAGATGACGGATTGGTCACGTCGAGGGCGTAGATGCCGCGCCCGCCCTTGCCCAGGGTACCGACGAGGATCGTCTTCCAACTGCCCGCCTGGATGTCGCTGACGGCAGTCGGGCCATCGACGAAGAAGCGATGGTTCGTCGAGAAATCCTTGTCGGCGAGGCGCCACATCTCTTTCATGACCGTCGCCGGGACGTAGGCCCAGCGCTCTTGCCCCGAACTGGCGTCGAAGGCGTGGAGCATGCCGTCGTTGGCCGCGACGTAGACGGTCGCCGCGCGGCCGGCATTGGCGGACTTGAAGCCCGAGTATCCGCTGTCCGAGTAGTCGTAGAGCGGTTCCCCGACGTAGATCGGCTGCGAGTGCACGATGTCGCCGAGCACCTTCTCGCGGTCCCGGTACAGCCGATAGTAGGTGCCGTAGTCGGCGGCGCGATCCTGGTCTTCGTTGCGGTTGTGCCCGCGCAGGTAGTTCAGCATCGTCGTGCCGGTGGCGGCCGTCTTGTTCGTGTCGCTCCAGTCCGCGTATTGGCTCAGCTTGGTGTTGTCGAAATACGCACGCTCCGTCGCCGTGAGGTTTGCCCAGGTGAAGTCGAGCAGACTGCTGGATCCGGTCAGGGAGGTGTAGATGGACCGAGCATCTCCATCGCCTGTGGCGCTGATCTTCGCGTCGAGCAGGGCGGCCGCAAGCCACGAGGTGCCGCTCGAGATCGCGCCGCTCGAGAGGTCGATCGTATAGGCGGAGAGCTCGCCGTCCCATTTGACCGTCCGGTAGTTGGCGATGTAGATGTAGTTGTCGCCCGCGGTCGGCTGGAGGTTGCTGGTCGCAGCCGCCGCGCCTGATCCGCTGCTGCTCTTGATGGAACCGAGGGCGTTGCGCAGGCCGGCGACGAGCTTTGTCGGGTCCTTCGCGCTGAAGTAGGTGCCGCGGCCGTTGACGGCCGCGTGCCAAAGGTCGTCGATGCGCGTCTCGTCTTCGGTGGCCATCGGGTTAGGCCAAGCCGATCCTTGCTTGATGTCGTAGTAGGCGCCCGAGTTCAGGGTCTTGTAACCATCGACATAGCGAAGCGTGCCGTCGACGCCAAGGCCTATCGTGAAGGTCGTCATGTGCTGGTGAGTGGCGACGTCGTCCTCGTTGATGTTGGTGCCGGCCGACGGAACGTTGTCCTCCATGCTTGGCCGCAGGTCGGTGTGGTAGTAGTAGTAGGCCACGTCTGCCAATGTCGGTGACTTCCTATTCTTGTCGCACTCCGGGCGTGTGGGTGTCGCGTTGCAGGTGCCGGCCGTCGTGCAGATAGGCAGAACCTTGTCCGTGTTGCATGTCGCAGCACCGTCGATATCCCCGATGTCGCTGTCGTCGATCTTGTCAGGTCCGTAGCTTGCGCTCTCCGTGTTCGAATTCCAGTAGCCGTCAGTGGAGAGAATGGCGAAGTTCCGCTGGCACGACTGCTGGATCGGATCCGCTCCCTTGACTCCGGCATAGATCTTCCCGGCTTTGGCGAGCGCTCCACGCAATGGGGTGTAGCTGTTGCCGTCCGCGTTGAACAGCCTGTCGTAGAACTTTCCTTTCTGTGTCGAGGCGGAAGTGCCGTTGAACTCGGAAATGGCGAGATAGCTGGTGCCGTCGGTGGTCCCCGAATAGCTGATCGTCGTGTAGCCGATGCGCGCGTGGAAGTAGTTCTTGTCCGTCGGGTCGGCATCGTTTGGAGTGCCGCGAACGTCCTTGAACGCCAGGCTCACCGACGTCTTCATCATTTGCATGCGGGTGCCGTACCAGGCGTACCAGTTGGCGAAGTTCGCCATTTCCTCGTTGTAGGTGCAGGTCGCTCCGGCGCAGTCGGTGCGGGTGGAAGCCTTCGTGTAAGAGGTCGTCGTTGGCTTGATGTCGACCCGCTGCCAGTTCGAGTACTTGACGTAAGGGTACGACGCCGTCCGCGTCGATTGGCAGGTGGTGTTGCCGAAGTTCAGGTAGGTGCCCGAGTTGTTCTTGGTCTGGCACCACTCGACGGTGGCCGTGTATGAATACGGGGCGCCGTATACGGTCTTGAGGTACTGGTAGCGCGGCGCAGGATCGCTCGGGTTCGGATAAATGTAATTATTGCTTGCATCGAGTGCGGACTTGCATGTGCCAGTGCCGCCGGCACCATCGCACCACGTGCGCTCCGGAAACCCGCTGGTCAGGTTGGTGGTCCCCGTGTCGATCACGCCGTAGCCGTCGTTGGGCACATGGGTCCAGTCGTGCGACGAAGCCAGCCAGCCGTTGTGGCCCGCCTTCACGCTGCCGTCAGCGTTGACCGGCGGCGAGTACGTGACGGCCGGATTGTAGGCGACGCCGTTGAAGGCGGTGACCATGTAGGGCGGATCACCCAGCCGGCATGTGTCCAGGGCGGTGCCGCCGTCACTGGCGTCACGGCAATAGGCATTCTCCTGGATGTAATCCGGCATGTAGTCCCGCTTCATGCTGCCCGAGTTGTCGAGGATGAACATGATGTTCGGCAGCAGGGTGGCGGTAGTCGCATTCGCCAGCGGCACGTTGGCGAGATCCGTTTCCGCGGCTTGGGCCGAAACCAGGGTCAGCACGGTCATGGCCGTCGTACCTTGGAACAACCGGGACAGTTGATGTTTCATGTGGCCTCCTGTGGGAGAGCTCGGGTCAAATGAGCAGGAACGCCTGGACGAAGCTGGTGTTCTCGCGCGGTCCGGTCACCCTGACGGTGACCCGGTAGTAGCCCATGGTGGCGGCCTCGGACCACGAGCGCTCCTGGTAAGTGCCCATCGGACGCGTGGCGCCCATGCTGCTGCCGCCGCGAGCGGTCTGCTGAGTCGAGCAGGTGGCGGCATCGAGACTGCCGGTAGCGTCGCAAAGCCGGTGGATGACGTAGCACGCGGTGTTGCCTCCGGCGTCGGTGGCGAGGCATTTCACTTCAGTGCCTGCGGCCGTCCAGTCAAGGTCGTCGCTCGCATTGCCCTTGGTGGCGTTTCCGGTGAGGTCGAGCGCATCCTGACTCGTCGCGTAGTAGCCCTGGTCGGCCTTGTCGCCGTACAGGCCGCTGCCGTTGTTCGCCAGCAGCCAGGTACGTGCCGCTTCCACGCCGGCGTCTGCGCTGGTGGTCGCGCCGCGCCGAAAGGCGAGATTGCCGGCGATGAGGAAAGAGGTGTCGACCGAGCGCACGATTGCCGTACCGGCCAGCGACATCGCGATGAGGACGATCAGCGCGACGACCAGCGCGAGTCCGTTCTGGCGGGCATGGATGGTTTTCTTCGGGAGCATGCTCATGCCGGCCTCGCTACGAGTTGGCCCAGATGACATTGCGCAGCGGTATGACGGCCTCGAAGACGCGATACCGATAGCACTGCCAGTCGGCCGGATAGGTGCCGGTATTGAAGGTCGCCCAGTCGGACCAGGCGGCCGCCACCGCGGCGCTGGTGGCGTCGCAGGTCGAACCCGTGGTCGGCTTTTCGTATTGGGCGCTGCGCGCGACGATGGCGACGCGGACTGCCTTGATGCGCCTTATGTTCGCGGCCGTCATCGGCGACGCCCAGCTTCCGGTTGCGTCGACCCAGGCCGTGACCTGCTGGCTGCCGGCGGCGGCGACTCCGTATTGCGCCTGCAGGTCGACGATCTCGGGCGCGATGTCCGCGGTCTGGATGGCGCCGGTGGACGGCCTGTTCTCGAGCCTTAGTTGTTCGGCGAGGACGCTGTAGGTCTTCCGGTAGTTCTTGGCGAAGCACTGCAGGGTGGCGCCTTGGCTGTATGCGGGCCAGGCGTTGGCGTTCTGGTAGGAAGCTGAGGGATTGTCGCCCTCGCCAGGGTTGTGCTGCATCGTCAGCGCGCTTGAATTCACGTTCGTGATGTCCATCAGCGTGCAGTTGCCGCCCTGCTGGACGATCGCCCGCGGGATGTCCTGGTTGTTGACCACGCCGTCGCCGTTGACGTCGATGTTGGCGCAGCCATAAATGCTGCTGACCTTGAGTATCGAAGAGGACTGCGGCATCGTTTCCCGCAGGGTGGTCGTCGCGAAACGGAAGTTGCGGTTGGCGGGGTCGTCGTAGTACTGCAGGGCGATGGCATCCGGGCCCGCCGTCCCGCCGTCGGTGATGACGACCGGCGCCAGCGCATTGTCGGTCGCCGTCCCGGCACCGCCGTTGTACGCGTAGATCGTGTTGCAGTTAGCGAATATCGAGCCTTCCATCCCCCAGCCGGCCATGCGGATGTCGCGCTCCATCATGTAAAGCGCGATGGCGCCGTTGATCTGGGCGTCGGAAGCGCCGGTGACCGTACGCTTCTGCCGTTCGGACACCGCGAAGGTCTGGAAGATGGCGATGGTCGCGACGATGCTGATGACGACGCCGACCATGATCTCGACGAGACTGAAACCCCGGCTGAAGCGCGGACTGGCCATTGCGTCTCCTCAGGGGTTGCCGTTGATTTGCGCGACCGTTCGGTAGCTGTGCGTCATCGTGTCGCCAGGGGCCTGCCAGGTGACGGTGACCGTCAGTTGATTGCCGGAGACGGCGGTGGTGCGCTTGCCGTTCGGCAGATTGGGCACGTCGGTGTCGCTTTCCGCGTAGCTTGCGAGATTGCCGCGGTCGACCCAGGCCCGCCCGACGCGCTCGTCGGCGATGAGGCTGGCATCGATGCGCATCTTGGCGAGCGTGGTGTTCCGCATCGATGCACCTTGAAGTCCCACGAGGCCAAGAATGCCGATCGAAAAGATGAGGATCGCGAGCAGGCCCTCGAGAAGCGCACCGCCCTTCTGCGAACGGTGGAGTTTCAGCATGATCTGGGGTCCTCCGTGTCGGTGACGTTCGGATCGCACATCCGGATCTGCCCTCCGCTACTCACGAGCACGCGCAAGTTGCGGCTCTCCGCGGCAGCCAACATGGAGGAGTCGATGTCGATCTGGGCCAGGAACGGCGTCCCGTCGTCGTTGGTCGCGGGCGAGGTCGGCGTTCTGCCCAGGCTGTTGAATGTGATGGCGCTCGCGCCGGCAGGCAGGGTGGTGACGATCGCCTTTGCCGAGCCTTCGCCGTCGGGTTTCGACTGGAGGACCGTACCCACACGGACTTCGCGCACCGTCCACCCTGTGCCGCCCGCGGTACCGGGGCTCGAGAGGGCGAACTCGACGTTCGCGTTGCGTCGGACGGCTTCGCCCCGCGCAGTCTGGAGGCCGTTCTGTATGCCTTCGGCGGCGTTGCGGATCTGTAGGTTGTGCAGCCAGTCCGCCATCGTCGGCATGCCGAGCATGAGCGTGATGGCGATGATGACGAGGCCGATGGCGATCTCGATCAGGGTAACGCCCCGTTCTCTCATTGCGGCTCCGATGCTCTAGCAGGAACCGCCCCGGCTCAGGACCCAGCAGGTCGTGCTGGACGTCCAGCCGGACGGCACGCTTGAGGTGGCCTTGGCGTTGGACTGGTCGATCGTGTAGGTGAACCCGGCCATCGTGTTCTTCCCGACCGCTTCGATCGTGTACGCGCTTGCACTGGCCGTCGAGCATGAGAACGTAAAGCTCGCGCTGGTCGTGGTGTCCTCCGCGCAGTCGGGTGCGCCCGCGTAAGTCCGGTTGTTGTCGTAGTAAGCCTCGAGGCGGACGCGCTTGCTGGCCAGGCCCGAAGTGGCCTCCGCGATGCGGCTCCGCGTGACGTAGTCCCTGTAGTTGGGCAACGCGACGCTCGCCAGGATGGCGATGATTGCGATGGTGATCATCAGTTCGATAAGGGTGAAGCCGGCCACTGGCCTCGGCGATCTTCGCATAAGTGTCACCTGATTTAGGTAGGGGTAGTCTTGCCACGGATGCTAGAACGAGCGCTTGAGCTAATCAGGCACCGCCCGACGGATGGCGCCGGACCACCGACGTGCGGTCGCTGATTCCGTTGTCGCCAAGCGGCCCGCGCCGCAAGATTTCGTTGCTATAATCCGCGCCCTTGCCGCTGTAGCTCAGTTGGTAGAGCAGCGCATTCGTAATGCGAAGGTCGCCAGTTCGAATCCGGCCAGCGGCACCATAAATAAGAAGAAAGAAGGCTTGCGTTCCGCAAGCCTTCTGCGTTTCGGGGGAGTGCCATGCAAGTCAGGGACAGCGTCTTCGTCGTCACCGGCGGTGCCTCGGGGCTTGGCGCCGGGACGGTTCGGCTGCTCGTCGCCAATGGCGGCAAGCTGGTGATTGCCGACGTCAACAAGGCGGCCGGCGAATCCCTTGCTGCGGAACTTGGCGCCAATGCGCGCTTCGCTGAAACCAATGTTGCCGACGAGGCGTCGGCGCGGGCGGCCATCGAACTTGCGGTCTCGGCGTTCGGCGGTCTGCACGGTTTGGTCAATTGCGCCGGCATCGTCGCGGGGGAGAAGACGCTGGGCAAGGAAGGCCCGCACGCCCTGGCGAGCTTCAAGCGCGTGATCGACGTCAATCTGGTCGGCAGCTTCAACATGATCCGACTGGCCGCCGAGGCGATGGCGAAGGGCGAGCCGAATGCTGGCGGCGAGCGCGGCGTGATCGTGAATACGGCGTCGGTTGCCGCGTTCGACGGCCAGATGGGCCAAGCGGCCTACGCGGCCTCGAAGGGCGGCATCGTCGGCATGACGTTGCCGATCGCGCGCGACCTGTCGCGCAACGGCATCCGCGTCATGACCATTGCCCCGGGGATTTTCGAGACGCCGATGCTGCTGGGCATGCCGCCCGAAGTGCAGGAGGCGCTCGGCAAGATGGTGCCGTTCCCTTCGCGCCTCGGCAAGCCGGCCGAATACGCGGCACTCGTGCAGCACATCGTCGAGAACCCGATGCTCAACGGCGAGGTGATCCGCCTCGACGGCGCCATCCGCATGCAGCCGAAGTAAGTAAGGGACGCCTTACACGAAGGGGTGCGGTGGGGTATCCTTCCGCGCCCTTGCCGTTTCTGGAAAGCCGTGTCCGATAACTGTTACCACTGCGGCCTGTCGATTCCGCCGGCAGCCGAATTCCCCGTCGAAATCGACGGCCAGCGGCGCGAGATGTGCTGCACGGGCTGCCAGGCGGTGGCCCAGGCGATCGTGGCCAACGGGCTCGAAGATTATTACCGGCACCGCGACGCGATGCCGGAAAGCCCGCGCGAGGCACTGCCGCTCGCCTTGCAGGAACTCGGTCTGTTCGACCACCCGGAAGTCCAGAAGAATTTCGTGCGTCCGGTCGGCGAACACGAACGCGAGGCGGCGCTGATCCTCGAGGGCATCACCTGCGCGGCCTGTGTCTGGCTCAACGAGTCGCACATCGCCAAGCAGCCCGGCGTCACGGCGGTGGACATCAACTACGCGACACGGCGCGCGCGCGTGCGCTGGGACGAACGCCGGATCAAGCTGTCGCAGATACTCGAGGCGGTGGCCGCGATCGGCTATCGGGCGCACCCTTACGATACGGCCAAGTCGGAGCAACTGGCGCAGAAGGAGCGCAAGTCGGCCCTCTGGCGGCTGTTCGTCGCGGGCTTCGGCATGATGCAGGTCATGATGTACGCGGTCCCCGTTTACCTCGCGGACGACGGCACGATGACCGCAGACATCGAGCAGTTGATGCGCTGGGCCAGCCTGGCGCTGACCTTGCCGGTAATCTTCTATTCAGCAATGCCGTTCTTCACGGCGGCGTGGCGCGACCTCAAGCTTCGGCGCGTCGGAATGGACGTGCCGGTTGCGCTGGGCGTCGGGAGCGCATTCGCGGCGAGCTGCTGGGCGACGCTGGTCGCGAGCGGCGAGGTCTATTTTGACTCGGTGACGATGTTCGTCTTCTTCCTGCTCTCCGGCCGCTATCTCGAGATGATGGCGCGGCAGAAGGCGACACGCGGCGTCGAGGCGATCTCAAAGGCGTTGCCGGCTTTTGCCGAGCGCTTCAGCGCCTATCCCGCAGACACGGTGGAGCGCGTCGCTGTCGCCGATCTCTCGGTCGGCGACATCGTGCGCGTCAAGCCGGGGGAAACCATGCCGGCTGATGGCGTTGTCATCGATGGCGCCAGCAGCACGGACGAATCGCTGCTTACCGGCGAGAGCAGGCCGGTCGCGAAGCGTGTCGGCGACACGGTAACCGGCGGCAGCACCAATGTGGGCAGCCCGCTTGTCGTCCGTATCGACCATGTCGGGGAAGAGACGCGCGTGGCGTCGATCCGCCGCCTGATGGAGCGGGCCGCTTCCGAAAAGCCGCAGGTCGTGGTGATGGCCGACCGTATCGCGGCGCGGTTCGTCGGCGCGTTGATCGTGTTGGCCGTGATTACCGGTGCGGTCTGGTTGCGGATCGACCCCGATCGGGCCTTGTGGGTCTTCGTCGCGGTTCTGGTCGTGAGCTGCCCGTGCGCTTTGTCACTGGCGACGCCGGCCGTCCTCACCGTCGCAACCGGGGCGCTGGCCAGGCGCGGTCTCCTCGTCACGCGCGGCCATGCGATCGAGACGTTGGCACGCGCAACCGACTTCGTCTTCGACAAGACAGGAACGCTGACCGAAGGGCGGCCGGTCCTGCTTGAGGTGCTCGCTACCGGGCCCCTGCCCGCGAGCCAAGCTTTGGCGCTCGCAGCCGCGCTGGAGGCAGGCTCGGAGCATCCGATCGGCCGGGCACTCAGGGATGCGGCAACTGACGCTCAGTTGCCGTCGGTCAGCGACGTGCTTGCGCGTACGGGCAAGGGAATAGAGGCGAGCGTTGGCGGACGCAAGGTCAGGATCGGGACGCCGGATTTCGTGGAAGAACTGCATGGCGAGCCGTTGCCGGCGCAGGCGGATTCCTGGAGCGTGGGTGGCGACACGGTTATCGCCCTTGCGGACGACACCGGATGGATTGCGTGCTTCCGCATGGTCGACGCACTCAGGGCGGGGACGACCGACGCGCTTTCCGTTCTTGCTGGTCACGGATTGAAACTGACGGTGTTGAGTGGCGATACACCCGCGACGGTCGCGCGGACGGCCAGCGCACTCGGCGTCGCCGACGGCGTCGGGGGCATGGCGCCCGAGGGCAAGCACGATCATATCCATCGCATGCAGGCGGCGGGTGCCGTCGTGGCGATGGTTGGCGATGGCGTCAATGACGCACCGGTGCTTGCGCAAGCCCATGTCTCGGTCGCCATGGGTGGCGGGACCGACCTTGCCCGGAGCCAAGCGGACGTCGTTCTGCTGAACGACGACTTGCGCCAGCTTGCGGGCGGTGTCCTTCTCGCTCGGCGCACCCTGGCGATCATCAGGCAGAACCTGGTCTGGGCTTTCGCCTACAATTTCCTTGCGATTCCGCTGGCAATGGCTGGGCTGATCACTCCCTGGATGGCCGGAATCGGCATGTCGGCGAGTTCGTTGCTCGTCGTCCTCAACGCACTCCGTCTGCAAGACAAGGAAGCCGCCTGATGGAAATTCTTTACCTGTTGGTCCCTCTGTCGGTGTTTTTCGTCTTCTTGATCGGCGCGATCTTCTGGTGGTCTTTGCGGAGCGGCCAGTTCGAAGACTTGGAGGGCCCGGGATACCGGATTCTTCGTGACGATGACGACGCGCCGCCTCAGACAGATGCCGGTGCCAACGCAAGTGCCGGGCCGAAAGCGACGAAAGTTGACTCAGATCAATGTTGAACTAAGGAATTGTTTCCATACTGGCTAAGTGGTTTCTTACGGTCGGGGCTTTCCCGGCTGTTAGGTAAGTCTCTCTGTTGGGGTTGGGGGTGCGCTTCGGCGCACCCTTTTTTTCGTCCAGACCTCGCTGTCAGCCCTGCTGCAAATCAACTTTCGACCTATAAACCGCACCAAAAGGATGGTTAATGGATCGATAAAAAGTTTCGCGGTGCAGCATGATTGATATGGATCAAAATCGCCCGGTTTCCGGGGAGTATCCTCGCGCCCGCAACGCTGCCAAAAGGGGTTTCGGCAGTTGTCAAAAACGGTTTCTTTTCTGTTCATATGAGGTGAATCCATCATGCAATCGCAAGCGACTTACAACTATAAAGTCGTGCGCCAGTTCGCTGTGATGACCGTCATCTGGGGCATCGTCGGCATGCTGGTGGGCGTTATCGTCGCCAGCCAGCTGGTCTGGCCCGAGCTGAACGTCATCGAGTATCTGTCGTACGGGAGGCTGCGTCCGCTGCATACCAATGCGGTGATTTTTGCGTTTGGCGGTTGTGCGTTGTTTGCCACCTCGTATTACAGCGTCCAGCGGACCTGTCATACGCCCCTGTTCGCGCCCGGTCTGGCGGCCTTTACCTTCTGGGCCTGGCAGCTGATCATCGTCCTGGCTGCGGTGAGCCTGCCGCTTGGTTTTACGAGCGGCAAGGAATACGCCGAACTCGAGTGGCCGATCGACATTCTGATCACCGTGGTGTGGGTTGCCTACGCCGTTGTGTTCTTCGGCACGCTGATGACCCGAAAAACCGCACACATCTATGTGTCGAACTGGTTTTTCGGCGGCTTCATCCTGACGGTTGCGGTGCTGCACATCGTCAACAGCGCTGAAATCCCGGTGACCCTCTTCAAGTCCTACTCGGCGTACGCCGGTGTCCAGGACGCAATGGTCCAGTGGTGGTATGGCCACAACGCGGTCGGCTTCTTCCTGACGGCCGGCTTCCTGGGCATGATGTACTACTTCGTGCCGAAGCAGGCCGGTCGCCCCGTGTATTCGTACCGCCTCTCGGTCGTTCACTTCTGGGCGCTGGTCTTCACTTACATGTGGGCCGGCCCGCACCACCTGCACTACACCGCGCTGCCTGACTGGACCCAGTCCCTCGGCATGCTGTTCTCGCTGATTCTGCTGGCTCCGTCCTGGGGTGGCATGATCAACGGCATCATGACGCTGTCGGGTGCCTGGCACAAGCTGCGCGACGACCCGATCCTGAAGTTCATGATCACCTCGCTGTCCTTCTACGGCATGTCGACCTTCGAAGGCCCGATGATGTCGATCAAGACGGTCAACGCGCTGTCGCACTACACTGACTGGACCGTCGGCCATGTGCACTCCGGTGCCCTCGGCTGGGTGGCCATGATTGCCATCGGTTGCATCTATTACATCCTGCCGCGCGTCTTCGGCCGCACCGAGATGTATTCGGTCAAGCTGATCAACGCCCACTTCTGGATCGCCACGCTCGGCACCGTGCTCTACATTGCCTCGATGTGGATCTCCGGCGTCATGCAAGGCCTGATGTGGCGCGCCACCAACCCGGACGGCACCCTGACCTACTCGTTCGTCGAGTCCGTCAAGGCGACCTACCCGTTCTGGACGATCCGCGTCGTCGGCGGCGCGATGTTCCTGGTTGGCATGGTCATCATGGCCTACAACATGTTCAAGACGATCGGCCAAGGCAAGGCGGTCGACGCTCCGGTTCTGCAACCGGCCGCCGCCCACTAAAGCCAAGACCATCCAAGGAGCTAACTAATCATGCTGACTCATGAGAAAATCGAGAAGAACGTCGGATGGCTGATCGTCCTGACGATTCTGCTGATCAGCGTCGCCGGTCTCGTCGAGATCGTGCCGCTGTTCTTCCAGAAGTCCACCACGCAGCCGGTGAATGAACTGGTCAAGCCGTATGACGCCGTTCGTCTGGCGGGACGTGACATCTACATCCGCGAGGGCTGCTACAACTGCCATTCGCAGATGATCCGTCCGTTCCGCGCCGAGACCGAACGCTACGGCCACTACTCGGTCGCCGGCGAATTCGTCTATGACCACCCCTTCCAGTGGGGCTCCAAGCGCACCGGTCCGGACCTTGCCCGCGTCGGCGGCCGTTACTCGGATCAGTGGCACCGCATCCACCTGCTGAACCCGCGCGACGTCGTTCCTGAGTCGAACATGCCGGCCTACTCCTGGCTTGATCGTCCGCTCAACGACCCGGCGATCGGCGCGAAGATGGAAGCGCTGCGCAAGGTGGGCGTGCCCTACAGCGACAAGGATATTGCCGAGGCTCCCAAGGCCATCGAAGGCAAGACCGAACTCGAGGCACTCGTCGCCTACCTCCAGGGCCTGGGCCTCGCGCTCAAGCAGAGCCGCTAAGCGCATGGACATCAACGATCTGCGTTCCCTCTTCACGGTGCTGGCGTTCGCCTGCTTCGTCGGCATCGTGGCGTGGGCCTACTCCAGTCGGCGCAAGGAGGCGTACGAAGAGGCGGCGAACCTGCCACTCGAGGACGATCCCCCGGCACCCGTGGGCGGACCCCGCGTGGATCAAGCGAAAAACTGAAAGGAATTCGACATGGATTTCAACAACACTAGCGATTTCGTCAGTGGCTTCTGGAATATGTACGTCATCGTCCTGGCGCTGGCGAGCATTCTGGGCTGCGGCGTATTCCTGCTGATCCAGGACAGGGCCAAGAGCAACGCCGGCCAGACTACCGGCCACGTCTGGGATGAAACGCTCGAGGAGTACAGCAACCCGCTGCCGAACTGGTGGCGCTGGATGTTCTACATCACGATCATCTTCGCCCTTGTCTACCTTGCGCTCTACCCGGGACTTGGCAACATGGCGGGCAGCTTCGGCTGGACGATGCGCGGTCAGTACGATGCCGAGATGAAGAAAGCCGACGAAACCTACGGTCCCAAGTTCAACAAGTTCTTGAAGATGGACGTCAAGGCCGTCGCTGCGGATCCGGAAGCGAAGGAAATGGGCCAGCGCCTGTTCCTGACCTACTGCTCGCAGTGCCACGCCGGCGATGCCAAGGGTCAAAAGGCCTTCCCGAACCTGACGGACCATGACTGGCTGTGGGGCGGTACGCCTGCCAAGATCAAGGAGACGATTACGGCTGGTCGTAGCGCAGTGATGACGCCGAAGGGCACCAAGCCCGACATGGACGCCGAACAGGTGAGGGATGTCGTCGCCTACGTGCGCTCACTGTCCGGACTGAGTGCGGACGCTGCTCGTGCGGCTCGCGGCAAGGACCTCTACCCGCAAGCCTGCGCGGCCTGTCACGGCCCCGACGGCAAGGGTAACGCCGATGCCGGATTCCCGAACCTGACCGACAAGGTCTGGCTCTACAGCAGCCAGGAAGCCGACATGATCGAGACGGTCACCAAGGGTCGTCAGAACCAGATGCCGGCTTTCGGTGACTTCCTCGGCGAAGCCAAGGTTCATCTGCTGACGGCATACGTCTGGGGCCTCGGTGGCGGTGCGAACGACGAGCAGAAGGCCGCCGAGCCCGCGCCGGTCGCCGCACCAGCCGAAGGCGAAGCCGCCACCACTGCTGACACGAAGTAAGTCGGAATACAATAGCCAGCTCGACTCCCCGGTCTCAGGCCGGGGAGTTTTTTCCAGAAGCTTGATCAGAATCTACTGAAATAGCGAACAATGAGCGCGGCCAATCAACCCTCAATCCCTCCCAACGGGGGCGACGATTCCGTCGAATCCCTGTATCAGTCCCGTAAGAAGATTCACCCGAGGTCAATTTCGGGACGCTTCAGCAAGTGGCGCCTGGCTTTGGTCTGGGTCACCCAACTGGTTTTCTACGGCTTGTGCTGGCTGCCTTGGAATGGGCGCCAAGCGGTCCTGTTCGACATCGCCGAGCGCAAGTTCTATCTTTTCGGCCTGGTTCTCTGGCCGCAGGACGTCTTCTTCCTCGCTGTCCTGCTGATCATTTCAGCGTACGCGCTGTTCCTCTTTACCGCGGTAGCGGGGCGCCTTTGGTGCGGCTACTCATGTCCGCAGACGGTCTACACCGAAATCTTCCTGTGGATAGAGAAGCTTGTCGAGGGTGACCGCAACGCGCGCATGAAGCTCGATGCCGAGCCGATGAATGGCGTCAAGGTAGCCAAGCGTGCGCTCAAGTATGGCCTTTGGGCCGCGATGGCACTCTGGACCGGCTTTACTTTCGTCGGTTACTTCACGCCGATCCACACCCTGGCCGAGTCGTTCAAGACGCTCTCCCTCGGTCCGTGGGAGTGGTTCTGGTTCCTCTTCTACGCCGGCTTCACCTACCTGATGGCCGGCCATCTGCGCGAGCAGGTGTGCCTGTACATGTGTCCATACGCCCGATTCCAGGGCGTGATGTTTGATCCCGACACGCTGGTCGTCACCTACGACAGCGAACGGGGCGAGCCGCGCGGTCCGCGCCGCAAGGGCGAGGACTACAAGAACACAGGCAAGGGCGATTGCGTCGACTGCGGTCTCTGCGTTGCGGTGTGCCCGACGGGTATCGACATCCGCAACGGTCTGCAATACGAGTGCATCGGCTGTTCGGTCTGCATCGACGCCTGCGACGAGGTCATGGACAAGATGGACTACCCGCGCGGCTTGATTCGCTACTCGACCGAGCACGCGATCGCCGAGCACTGGGGCTGGAAGGAGATCGTCGCCCATATCGTGCGTCCGCGCATCATTCTCTATTCGACGATTCTCGCGGTGATCCTTCTCGCGTTCGCATGGGGCCTCGCCACCAAGGCGTCGCTGCGTGTGGACGTCATTCGCGACCGTGCGGTCCTGGCCCGAGAAGTCGAAGGCGGCCTGATCGAGAATGTCTTCCGCCTCCAGGTCATGAACGTCAGCGAGAAGGCGCAGCGCTATGAGATTTCGGTCAGCGGCCTGGACAAGATCGAACTTGCCGGAGAGCGCAGCGTCGAAGTCCCGTCTGCCGGTGCCAAGAGCGTGACCGTCGCCGTGCGCACGCCGCCCGAGTCCGGCAAGAAGGGCTCGAACACGATCTACTTCGATGTGAAGTCGACGGTCGGTGACAGCAAGATTTCCGTCCACGAGAAAGCGACTTTCCTGATCCCATGAGTACCGTCATGAATGCAAAGCCCTGGTACCGCGAGCCCTGGCCCTGGCTGCTGATGACCGGCCCGTTCGTCGTCGTGATTGCCGGTATCTACACGGCGTGGCTGGCGATCGCGACCGCGGATGGCCTCGTGACCGACGACTATTACAAGAAGGGGCTCGTGGTCAACCAGACCATCGCCGCGAGCGAGCGGGCAAAGAAACTCGGCATCAGCGTCGGCGTACGCGTGACCGACAGCGGTTTCGTGGCGCGCCTGAAGGCTGCCGATCCAGCCTTCACGATGCCGCCCACGCTTGTACTGACGCTCTCGCATCCGACGCGCGCAGGACTCGACCAGTCGATGGTCCTGTCCCGTGAAGGCGATGCCTATTCGGGCCATCTGCGGCTGCCCAGTTCCGGACACTGGCTCGTCCTGTTCGAGGACGAAACGAAATCGTGGCGCCTGATGGGCAACGTCGTGCTGCCCGCATCAGGGGAAACGGTGATCGGCGGCGGGGAAACTGCCGATATTCGCAACTAGTGGTAACGCAAAACTAGAAAGGGGAAATCATGGCCTGGCAACTTCTCTTCGGCACCGATATCGGCCTGCTGAGCGTTTTCACCATCGCCTTCATCATCGTGATGGCCATCTACCTGATTGCCTTCGTCAAGCGCAAAGCAGAAGAAGACGCGCGCGCCGCCGGCAAGTAAGTCGGTCGCCAGCAAAGGGACGGTTCGCCGTCCCTTTTTCGTTTACCCGCCCGATGTCAGATGCGGCGGGCCGACGCCGATCGGTGGTGGCGCCAGGTTGACGATGCGCGAGAACAGATCGCGGAACTCATGATCGGGTTCGGCGCCGAAGCGTGGATCGCCGTTCTCGCCAAACGCCTCCGCAATCTCCACCCAGTCCTCCGCCGTCAGGTGCTTCTTCGCCAGCGGGATGATGACCTTTTCCTCGACGCTGATGTGCTGCCAGACTTCCTCCGCGAACTTCTCCACCGCGGTGGCGAAGACCTCGAAGCCGTCCGGTTTGTCTGCCTCGAAGTAACCGAGCGCATGCTCGAGGTCGCGCACCTGCCTTGCCCCTGAAGCGTGCTCCCGCTCGAGTTCTTCGAGCACGGTGTCGGCTTCATGCGTCCGCAGGCGCAGGCGTGCGAAGAGGTACGCGTTTTCTTTTGGATGATGCATCCGCGCCGGAAACGCGTCGATGTAGTAGATCATCGCCCACAGCAGCTTGAAATCGGGGCCTTCGCCCTTCTCGCGCATTTCGCGGACGAGATAGCGCAGCCCGTGCACCACCGCAACCAGCGAGCGGTGCTCGTCGTGAATGATCGCGAGTGCTGCGTTGAGCATGACGGTCGCTGTGGGATTACCGATAGACCAAGACCGGGATCTTCGAGTGCGTCAGCACCTTTTGTGTTTCGGAACCCAGCAACAGGCCGCTGAACCCCCGCCGGCCGTGCGACGCCATGAAAATAAGGTCGCAGCCGCCGTGATCGGCGGCGTCGATGATCGCCTCGTACGGGATGTCGCTGACGGCGCTGCGCGACTCGCAGCCTACGCCGGCGTCCGCGGCCTCCTTTTCGCAAGCGGCCAGCACGTCGCGCGCCTGCTTGTCGGCCATCTCGGCGAACTTTTCCGGCGTGGTGGGGTCGATCAGCGCGCCCTCACCGTAGAAAGCGACCGGATAGTCGGGCTTGGCAAAGAAGAACGTCACTCGGGCGCCGGTTTCGCGCGCGAATGCCACCGCTCGCTTCGCCGTGTCCGTGGAAAGCTGCGATCCGTCCGTAGGAACAAGAATATGCTTGAACATGTCACCGCCCCCCTTGAAGTGAATTTGGAATTACCATCTGGTCGCAAGGGCTGCCGTCGAGGCGGTACCCGCGCGGGCTGGCTACTTGGATGATAGCGGATTATGCGGTTGGGTCGGCGGCCCAGCCAAGGGACACACTGGGTGAAATGCCATGAACACCACCAGCAGACAGAAGGCCCCGTCGCCGCCTCAGGCGTGGCGCATCGTCAACGAGAGCGTTGAGGCGAACCTCGATCCGATGGGCGTCGCCATGCCCATTCTGCATTCGCAGTTGGCCTGGATGATGCATCCCCAGGAACTTGCCGAGGCGGCCTCGGACCTCAGCATGCGCATGCTCGCGCTCGGCGTGCACTCCTGGTACCGCGCGCTCGGCTTGAGCCATATCGACGCCGAGGCGCCGAATCCCGACGACACGCGTTTCAGCGACCCGGTCTGGTCCGAGTCCGCGACCTGGGATATCTCCAAGGAGTGGTATCTGCTGCTTACCCACTTTACGCAGAACATGCTCTACGAGACGCCGGGCCTGTCGAACAAGGAGCGGCGCCGCGCCGCGTTCTGGTGGCGCAAGTGGCTCAATGCGATGGCTCCCACCAACTTCCTGCTGACGAACCCCGTCGCCATGCGCAAGGCGGTAGAGAGCAATGGCGAGACCCTTCTCAACGGCTTCAAGATTTTCCTCGACGATCTTCGTGCCGGAAACGTGCGCATGACGGGCAGCGACGATTTCATTGTCGGCAAGGATCTGGCGACGACGCCCGGCAAAGTTGTCTTCCGCAATCGTCTGCTGGAAGTCATTCATTACACGCCGACGCAGCCACGGGTGCACGCGACGCCCGTCGTCATCGTGACGCCGTGGATCAACAAGTTCTACATCCTCGATCTCAATCCAAAGAAGAGCATGATCAAGTTCCTGCTCGACCAGGGATTGGACGTCTACATAACGAGTTGGAAGAACCCCACCGGCGACATGCGTGACGTCACCTTCGACGACTATCTGACCGAAGGCATCGGGAAGATCATCGACGTTGCACGCGCCGTCTCTGGCGTCGAACAGGTGCATGCGGTCGGCTACTGCATCGGCGGAGCCGCGCTCGCCACCTACCTGGCGTGGGCCAACCGCCACTATGCCGCTGACAAGGTTCCGGTCAGGAGCGCTTCGCTACTTACGACGCTGATCGATTATCACAAGCCTGGCGACGTCGAGGTATTCCTCGACGAGGGCAGCTTCAAGTGGCTGTCCCGCTCCATGGAGGAGAAGGGCTACCTCGACGGCAAGGAGATGGCGGCCGCCTTTCGCCTGCTGCGCTCGAACAGCCTGATCTGGCATTACGTCGTGCATGGCTACCTTTACGGCGAAAAGCCGCCGCCCTTCGACGTGCTGTTCTGGAACATGGACACGACACGCATGCCGGCGGCGATGCATACCTGGTACCTGCGGGAGTTCTACCTCGACAACAAGCTGATCAAGAAGGATGCACTGACTGTCGCCGGCGAACCGATCGACCTCGAGCGCATCGTCCAGCCGCTCTATGTCGTTTCAGCCGAGGACGACCACATCGCACCGTGGAAGCAGACGTTCCGCGTCAACGCTTTTGTCTCCGGCCCCCGCCGCTACGTGCTTTCCTCGTCGGGCCACATCCTCGGCATCGTCAATCCCGTCGTGCACCCGCCGAAGCGCGAATACTGGGTGGGTGCGGCCGAGCGTCACGACAGCCACGAGGCGTGGCGGGCCAAGGCCGAGCACCGTCCGGGCAGCTGGTGGGAGGACTGGATGGCATGGATGAAGCCGCAGTCCGGCGAGTTGCGGGCGGCGCCGCCGGTCGCTACGGAGGCCTATCCGGTGCTCGCCGACGCCCCCGGTACCTACGTGCTGGAGCTCTGACCCGTATCCTCGAGTCGCAAGTGTGGGACGTGGGCGCTTGGCGCTCGATCCGAGCGCGCTCTTCGTTTCGTTGCCGAGGAGGGGCCGGTATCGGTGATCGGCGACCGCGTGCTGGTCGGTTCCGCAGTTTTCGAGTGAACACCGCCCGCAGGCGGCCTGATATCCTGTGGGCCTTTTCCGGGGCGCCAAGAGCCTGCTCTCCGGCGCATGAGGAGATGATCGCCAATGATGAGCTTTGAAGGCCAGGACAGCGGCCGCGAGCTGCGCCGCATCGTGCGCATCAACGAGGAGATCAAGACCGTCGTCAAGACGGCTTACAGGATCAACCTCATGGCGATGAACGCCATCTTCCTCGCCAAGCGGGCTGGCCAGTCGGCGCTTGGTTTCGGCGTCCTTTCCAACGAACTCCGCCGCTTCGCTACCGACCTCGAGCAGCAGATGATCGCGCTCGGCCAGGCTACGGCAGGCAGCGTCGCCATCGTCACGGCGATGGTCAAGGAGGCGCGGGCCGTGAAAGTACTCGAGCGGGCTCGTACCGAGAGCAGCGGTTTGGGGCGCGACGTCATCGACGAGGCCTTGCGTCGGCGCCACGGCACGACCTTTTCCGAACGGCTCGAACAGGTGGCGGCACTTAATCGCAACCTCGACATGATGATCGAGACGACCGCCAGCCTGGTCGAGATGGGCGGCGTTCTGGCGCGCTCGGCGAAGATCGAGGCGGCCTACGGCGGCGGTTTCAGTCAGTCGCTGAAACAGGTTTCGAGCGATTTCGAGGGCACGATCGGCGAGATACGCAAGTCGCTCGACAGCCTAAAAAGATTCCAGTTGCGGGAGTTTGCAGCATGAAGACCATACGCGTCATCCACGAAGACGGCGCCCATAAGTGGTACGCGATCGTGCGCGATCCGAACCGTCCGGATTACCTGATCGACACGAACGAATACCTCGTCGTCTCGGGAGATGACGCCATCCTTCTCGATCCCGGCGGCAGCGAGGTCTTTCCTGCCGTGTTCTCGGCGTTGTCGACACAGTTCGATCCACGCAAGATCAGCAAGGTCTTCGCCTCGCACCAAGACCCGGACATCATTTCCTCGCTGTCGATGTGGATGGAATTCAACAAAGACATCAAGTGCCACGTCAGCTGGCTGTGGTCGTCGTTCGTGCCGCACTTCGGCGGCACGCGCGAAACCTTCATCGACATTCCGGACAATGGCACCGACATCCTTGTGGGCAATCATCGCCTGCAGGCGATTCCTGCCCATTACCTGCACTCGTCAGGCAATTTTCATCTCTACGATCCGAAGGCCAAAATACTCTTCTCGGGTGACGTCGGTGCGGCGTTGCTGCCGCCGGGCGAGGACGCAATGTTCGTCGAGAACTTCGATCGCCACATCCGCCATGCCGAGGCATTCCATCGCCGCTGGATGGGCTCAGAGCGCGCCAAGCGCGACTGGTGTACGCGCGTCTCGCAACTCGACATCGAGATGCTGTGCCCGCAGCACGGTGCAATTTACCGGGGCGACGACGTCAAGCGGTTCATCGACTGGTTCGCCCACCTCGAAGTCGGCATCTTACGCAGCTGATTTAGGGAGCGCTCGAGGTCGCGCCGCGGTCGCGCTTGACGCTGGTCAAGGTGGCAGCCACGCTCCAGACCCGAGAATTGGTCCACCCCAAACGCACCGCTCCCTTACAAGATGACCAAGCCCACGCAGCCCCTGAATCGCCACCACAAGCACTGCGACGACTTGTTCGCCGCTGCCGAGGCCTCCGCCCACAAGGGCGACTGGGCAGCCTGCGCCACCTCCGGCGCACGCTTCCTTGCTGAGCTCGAAGCCCATTTCGCCACCGAGGAGCAGGTTCTGTTTCCCGCCTTCGAGGCGGCCACTGGCATGAGCGGCGGGCCGACGCAGGTCATGCGCCTAGAGCACGCGCAGATGCGCGACCTCATGTCCCAGCTGGATGCGGCCGTCGCAGCTCGTGATCGCAACGCTTTCGCCGGCGCGGCCGAAACGCTGTTGATCCTGATGCAGCAGCACAACATGAAGGAGGAGAACATCCTCTACCCGATGTGCGACTCGTCGTTGGCGGCGGCGACGGACCTCGACGTTGCTGGCGCACTGCGCCAACGCGTGGACAGCGCATGCCCGGCGTGACCGTCATCGACGGTCGGGATCTGCAGCCGCCGGAACCGCTGGAACGCGCCCTCGAGGCCCTCGATACGCTGGAGGACGACGCCGAACTGATGCTGCTGCTCTATTGCCAGCCGCAGCCCTTGTTCAACATCCTGCGGCGCAACGGCTACGCCTGGCAGGAGACCGTCCGCGACGACGGTACCCACGAAATCCGCATTCGCAAGGCCTGATCCCGCGGGGTCGGCCTTCCTATAGTCGGGAGACGCAATGCATCCGAATCTTTCATTCGAGCAGGCGCCGCCGATATCGGTCCCTTACCGGTTCTTCATGACGGCGCCCTGGTTTGGAGTCGCCGCCGGCCTCCTGCTCGCGATTCTCGGTCCGGAAGTCCTAGAGTCGCGCTGGACATCAGGCGCGCTTGCGGCGACGCACTTGCTCGTCGCCGGATTCATGCTGCAGGCGATGTGCGGTGCCCTGCTGCAGTTCGTTCCGGTCGCCGCCGGCGGCAATGTCTGGCGCCCGCGACTATTGACCGCCTTCGTCCATCCCGTGCTCATCGTTGCGGCGGTGCTGCTGCCGATTGCGTTCCTCACGACCCGCGGCCCCTTGTTCATTGCCGCCGCGTATCTGTTCGGCGTCGCCATTGCTGCCTACGTGGTCGTCGTCGGCTTGGCGCTGCTGCGCACGCCAGGCCGCGGCCCGACGCTGCTGGCCTTGCGCTTGGCGATCGTGAGCCTCGGCGTCACCGCGGTGTTCGGCATCGTGCTGGCCACGAGCCTTGGTTACGGACGAAATCTGCCGCTGGTGCAGATCACCCATGTCCACGCCGCATGGGGCCTCGGCGGCTGGGCGCTGCTGCTGCTGGTGGGCGTCTCGTACTATGTGGTTCCGATGTTCCAGCTTACGCCGCCATATCCGGTGCGATTCACCCGCGTGCTGCCGCCGGCCCTGATCGGGGTGCTCGTTCTGTGGTCGTGGCAGGCGGGCGGCGTCGTTGCGCCGTGGCAGCAGGCGGTGTTCTTCTCGGGCATGCTGCTGGCGGCGAGTTACGCCGCGATGACCCTCATCCTGCAAGGGCGCCGGCGCCGCAAGATCCCCGACGCCACGCTGACCTTCTTCCGTGGCGCCATGGTCTGCCTGATCGCCATCGCCGTGTCGAGCCTGGCGTTCGTTCACAACGAGGATCTCGGCAACCACCCGCGTGCCGCCATCTGGCTTGGTTTGCTGGCGATCCCCGGCGTCTTCGTCTCGGCGATCTCGGGCATGCTTTACAAGATCCTGCCCTTCCTCAACTGGCTGCACCTGCAGCGTCTGGCCGGCTTCGGCGCGGCGCCGCCCAACATGAGGGAGATGATTCCGGAGGCAGCCATGGTCGGCCAGATGCGCTTGCACTTCGCCGCCCTGGCGACGCTGCTGCTCGCTGTGCCCCTGCCGCCGCTGACGCGGCCGGCTGGCTTCCTGTTCGCGGCGTCCTGTGTCTGGCTCGGCGTGAACCTTGCCGGCGGGGTCAGGAACTACCTTCGCTTCAAAGCTCGAATTCTCTCAGCCGCCGCATGTCCTGGATCGTGATCTGTTTGCCGTGGACATTGATGAGGTCGGCTTCGGAGAGATCATGGAAGATGCGCGAGAGCGTTTCCGGCGTCAGGTTGAGCCGCGAGGCAATGACCTGCTTCGATGTCGGCAGCGAGATTTCGAGGCTGCCTCCTTTGCACTCCTCGTCGAGCGGACAATGCTGCAGCAGGTAGCCGATCACACGCTGCGCACTGGAGCGCAGCGAGTACGATTCGACGTCATTGACCAGCGAATGCAGGCGCATCGACAGGCCGGCAAGAAGCCGGCGCGCGAACGAGGAATCGCTCTCGAGCAGTTCGAACACTGCATTCTTGGCGATGTGGAGCAGCAGCGTGTCGGTCAGGGACTCGGCGAAGACGGGATAGGCGCGGTCCATGAACATTACGGCCTCGCCGAAGCTCTGCTTTGGTCCCAGAATCTCGACGACCTTCTCGTTCCCCTGCGACGAAGGAAAGGCGAGCTTGAGCTGGCCGAAGACGACGACGTAGAAGCCGCGTGGCATGTCACCCTTCTGGAACAGCATCTCGCCCTTGGCCAGGCGCTTTTCGCGCGTTACCGCTGCGATCTGCGCGACCTGTTCCGGAGAGAGTTCCTGGAACAGCGGGAGCCGGCTGAGCAGTGCCGGGATGTCGAGGCGTTCGTGAGTCATAAGCGACATGCCTTGAGGACAGAAGCGGGTGGCGAAAAATACCATGCTTTCGGCGCCGGAATGCAGCCATGAGCTACGTGCTTTTTAAACACCTTCACGTCACCTTCGTCGTCCTCAGCGTGACCGGATTCTTCCTGCGCGGCGTGCTGATGATGCGCGATTCACCGCTGCTGCACCGGCGCTGGGTCAAGGTCGTGCCGCACGTCAACGACACGGCGCTGCTGGCTGCGGCGCTTGGCCTTATGGTGATCACCGGGCAGTACCCGTTCGTTCATGATTGGGTGACGGCGAAGGTCTTCGGGCTGATCGCCTACATCATCCTCGGCTCGCTGGCGCTGAAGGCGGGCCGCACCCGCGGCGCGCGCATCGGCGCCTGGCTCGCCGCGCTAGCGGTGTTCGGCTGGGTGGTGACGGTGGCGCTGACGAAGAACCCGTGGGGCTTCGTCAGTTGATCGGGTGGTGGCTGAGCAGGCGCTTGAGCCCCGCCGCCTCAAGGATGCGGATGTGCTTCTGGTGCACGCTGATCAGGCCCTCGTCCTGAAAGCGCGAGAAGGCGCGGCTCACGGTCTCGAGCTTGAGGCCGAGGTAGGAGCCGATTTCCTCGCGCGTCATGCGCAGGTGAAATTCCTGGGGCGAATACCCGCGCGCCGTGAAGCGCTGCGAGAGGTTGAGCAGGAAGGCGGCCAGCCGTTCTTCGGCGCGCATGGTGCCGAGCAGCATCATGACGCCATGGTCGCGCACGATCTCGCGGCTCATCACCTTGTGGAAATGATGCTGCAGCGCCTGGACCTCGCGCGAGAGCTGCTCGAGCTGCGCGAAGGGGATCACGCAGATCTCGCTATCCTCGAGCGCGATCGAGTTGCAGGTATGGAACTCGGTGCCGATGCCGTCCATGCCGAGGATTTCCCCGGCCATCTGGAAGCCCGTCACCTGCTCGCGGCCGTCCTCGAGGATGATGTCCGTCTTGAAGAAACCCATCTTGATCGCGTAGAGGGCTTCAAACGGATCGTGCGCGCGGTAGAGGTGGTGCCCCCGCTTGACCTTGCGGCGGGCGGCGACGAGGTTGTCCAGTTTTTCGACCTCATGTTCCGACAAACCGTACGGAAGACACAGCTCCCGCAGGTTGCATTGGGAACAGGCGGCCTTGAGTGAGGTCAAACTGATCGGTACGACGCTGGCTGCAGGCATGGTTTCTCAGACCGTTTGATCTGCGTCAATATGCCCACGAGTGAGTTTCGGCATCGTTACGTCTCGTTAATCCCGGCTGAAAAGCCAATCGGCAAGTGAGCAATTTCCAGGAACTGATTTTCGACCCGCAGGTCATCCGTCGTTTCGACGTCAGCGGCCCGCGCTACACATCCTACCCGACAGCCGATCGATTCGTCGAAGCCTTCGACGCCGAAGCGTATCGCACTTGGCTGGGGAAGCGCACGATCGGCGGCATCAGTCGACCGCTGTCATTATACTTCCACATCCCCTTCTGCAATACGATCTGCTACTACTGCGCCTGCAACAAGATCATCACGAAGGACCACGGGCGCTCGGCGAAGTACATTAAGTACCTCGGCAAAGAACTCGCGATGCAGGCCGAGGCACTCGACGGCACGCACGACGTCATCCAATTGCACTGGGGCGGCGGCACGCCGACGTTCCTATCGCACGAAGAGATGAAGCGGCTGATGGAGCACACGCTCCAGCATTTCACGCTGCTGCCAAACGGCGAGTACTCGATCGAGATCGATCCGCGCAAGGTGGACCGCGACACGGTCAAGCTGCTCGGCGAACTCGGCTTCAACCGCATGAGCGTCGGCGTGCAGGACTTCGAGCCCGCGGTGCAGCAGGCGGTCAACCGCATCCAGACGCTCGACGAGACGCGTGTGGTCATCGACGCCGCGCGTGAATTTGGCTTCAAATCGGTCTCGGTCGACCTGATCTACGGCCTGCCGAAGCAGAACGTGATCAGCTTCAACCATTCGCTCGATGAGGTCATCAAGCTCTCGCCGGACCGCCTGTCGATCTACAACTACGCGCATCTGCCGAACCTTGCCAAGCCGCAGCGGCGCATCGCCGAGGCCGACCTGCCGTCGGCCGACGTGAAGCTGCAGATCCTGCAGACGGCGATTCGCCGCCTGACGGATGCCGGCTACGTCTTCATCGGCATGGACCACTTCGCGAAGCCGGATGACGAGCTGGCCGTCGCCCAGCGCCAGGGCCGCCTGCATCGCAACTTTCAGGGTTATTCGACGTACGCCGATGCCGACTTGATGGCCTTCGGCGTTTCGGCCATCGGCAAGGTCGGGCCGACTTACTGCCAGAACTACCGAACGCTCGACGAGTACTACGACAGCCTCGATCGCGGTGTGCTGCCCGTGATGCGTGGCCTGGAGTTGACGGCCGATGACCTCCTGCGCCGCTCGATCATTCAGGCGCTGATGTGCCACTTCGAGCTCTCGATCGAGTCGATCGAGATTGCGCATCTGATCGACTTCAAGACCTACTTCGCCGCCGAGCTCGCCGACCTGCGCGAAATGGAACAGGCAGGCCTGCTGACCATCGACGACCAGTGGATCACCGTGCTGCCGCGCGGCCGCATGCTGGTGCGCGTCATCGCCATGGCTTTCGACCGCTATCTGCGTACCGACCGCGAACGCGTGCGCTACTCCAAAGTCATCTAAGCGCCGCAGTTTGCCCGAGTCGGCTTTCCTCACGCTCTTCCTGGTCGGACTGCTCGGCGGCACGCACTGCGCCGGCATGTGCGGCGGCATCGTCGGCGCACTGTCTCTTTCGGCACCCGGCGCGCCGCCGTTGCCGATCCATCTCGCCTACAACCTCGGCCGCATCGTCAGCTATGCCGTCGCCGGTGCGGTCGTCGGCGGGGTCGGCCAGGCCTTCGGCGCGCTGCTGCCGATACAGCAAGGGCTCTATCTGCTCGCCAGCGTGATGATGCTGGCAATGGGCTTCTATCTTCTCGGTGCGACGCGCGCACTGGCTGCCGTCGAGCGTGGTGGACAGAAACTGTGGGTGCGCATCCAGCCGGCGACGCGCCGCTTCATGCCGGTGCGGGGGCCGAAACAGGCGCTGCCGCTCGGCGTGCTCTGGGGATGGCTGCCCTGCGGCCTCGTCTACAGCGCGCTGACGACGGCGCTGGCGTCGGGCTCGGCGACGGACGGTGCATTGCTGATGCTCGCTTTCGGTGCGGGTACGCTGCCGAACCTGCTGCTCGCGGGTCTGCTGTTCGCACGCTTCCGTCGCTTTGCGCAAGCACGGGCCACGCGCCTGGTGTCGGGGGTGCTGGTGCTCGGCTTCGGACTCTACGGCCTCCTCAACGTCTGGCGCACATGGGCGCAGTAGAATCCGCCGCATGAACATCCTGTTCGCCTACGATGGTTCCGACGTCTCCCGGCGCGCACTGGCGTCGCTGGTCGACCACCTGCAGTGGTTCCGCGACCAGCCCGCCATCCACCTGCTGCACGTGCACCTGCCGGTCCCGGTCGGGCTGGCCGTCCAGCACGTCAGCCGGGATGCGCTCGACCGCTATTACCGCGAGGAAGGAGAAGCGGTGCTGGCCGACGCAAGGGGGCAGCTAGAAGCGGCTGGATTCGTCGTGACGCCTCATATCCACGTCGGTCATCCGGCAGAGTTGATCGTGCGCCTTGCCGAAGAGCTCGGCTGCGACCTGATCTGCCTCGGCACCCACGGCCGCGGCAGTCTCGCCAACGCGGCGCTCGGGTCGGTGGCCACCAAGGTCCTGCATCTGTCCAAGGCGCCGGTCCTGATCGCCAGGTAGCGCCCCCGAGGTGTCTCTGGGATAATTAGCGTTTGCTTATTGATCCGGAGAACAGAAAAAATGGCAGTCACCCCCCACGAACTGGTCGTCGAGGCCAAGTCCCAGATCACCGAAGTCGGCTGTGCCGACGCGCAAGCCATGCTCGGCAAGTGCGTGATCCTCGATGTGCGCGAGTACGACGAGTACGCGGCCGGCCACCTGCCGGGCGCCATCAATATCCCGCGCGGCGTGCTCGAGTTCAAGGTCGGCATGGTGCCCGAAGCCGCGAACAAGCAGGCACAGCTCCTGATCTACTGCCGCACCAGCGGTCGCGCCGCCCTGTCGGCCGTCCAGTTGCAGAAACTCGGCTACGCCAAGGTTGTCTCGATGGCAGGCGGCTACGAGCAGTGGAACACCGAGGCCCGCCCGACCGAAAAGCCCGAGCCGATCAACTTCGAGTAGCGCACGCCCCATGAGCGCAGGCAACGACACCGTGCTGGACCTTCCCCTCGCCGGCATGAGTTGTGCGGCTTGCGCAGCGCGCATCGAGAAGCAACTCAACAAGCTGCCGGGTGTCGAGGCGGCCGTCAATTTCGCCAGCGAGCGCGTGTCGGTTCGCTACGACGCCGCACAGGCGACGGCGGCGCAGCTCGTCGACACCATCCGCAAGACGGGCTTCGACGTACCGGCGGCGACCGTCGAACTGGCCATCGGCGGCATGACCTGCGCCGCGTGTGCTGCGCGCATCGAAAAGCAGCTCAACAAGCTCCCCGGCGTCGAGGCGGCCGTCAACCTTGCCGCCGAGAAAGCGCACGTCCGCTACGTGCCCGGCCTGGCGGATACCGACAGCCTGGTCGCCACGGTGGTCAAGACAGGCTTCAAGGCCAGCGTGTCGACGCAGGACACGCATGCCGAGGAGAAGGCGCGCAAGCTCGCGCTTTACCGACAGGAGTTGCGCCGCTTCTGGGTCGCGGCGGCGCTCACGCTGCCGCTCGTCGGTCAGATGCTGTTCATGTTCGGTACCGGCGCCGAGGCCCACGAGGACGTGCTGCCGCGTTGGCTGCAATTGCTGCTGGCGACGCCGGTGCAGTTCTGGATCGGCTGGCGCTTCTACGCCGGTGGCTATCACGCCTTGCGCGGCGGCAGCGGCAACATGGACGTGCTGGTTGCGCTGGGCACCAGCATGGCGTGGGGCTACAGCGCCATCGTGACGCTGTTCGACTGGCATGAGCAGCACGTGTACTACGAAGCCTCGGCGACCGTGATCACCTTGGTGCTGCTCGGCAAGATCCTCGAGGCGCGGGCGAAGGCCAAGACCTCGGCCGCGATCGAGGCGCTCGTCCAGCTGCAGCCGCAGACGGCGCATGTCCAGCGCGGCGACAAGCTTGTCGAGGTGCCGGTGGCGACGATGATTCCGGGCGACGTCTTCGTCGTGCGCGCGGGCGAGGCAGTCCCCGTCGACGGCGAGGTCGTGTCGGGGGCCTCGAGTGCCAACGAGGCCATGCTGACCGGCGAGAGCCTGCCGGTGGCAAAGAATCCGGGCGATCGCGTGTTTGCGGCGACAGTGAACGGCGACGGTCTGCTGACCTGCCGCGCCACCGGCGTCGGCTCACAGACGCTGCTCGCGGGCATCATTCGGCTCGTCGAACAGGCGCAGGGCTCGAAGGCGCCGGTGCAACGGCTCGTCGACCGCATCGCGGCGGTCTTCGTGCCCGTGGTCACGGGCATCGCGCTCCTTACCTTCGCCGGCTGGTGGTGGTTCGGCGGCGATTTCAGCGTGGCCATCGTCAACGCGGTCGCCGTGCTGGTCATCGCCTGTCCGTGCGCGCTTGGCCTGGCGACGCCGACGGCGATCATGGTGGGAACCGGGCAGGGCGCCCGGGCGGGGGTGTTGATCCGCAACGCGCAGGCGCTGGAGCTCGCCGAGCACATCGGCGTGCTGGCCGTAGACAAGACCGGCACACTTACGCAGGGACGCCCCGTGGTGACGGATGTCGTTACGTTGGGCGACATATCCGCCGACGAGGCGTTGCGCCTTGCCGCGAGCCTCGAACAAGGCTCGACGCATCCGCTGGCGGCGGCGGTCGTCGCTGCGGCGAAGGACAGGCGGTTGCCGCTGGACGTACCGTCTGACGTCGTCGCTACCGCCGGGCGCGGACTGGCGGGCGTGATCGGCGGCGTGGCCGTCCAGGCCGGCTCACCGGCGTGGTTCGAATCGCTGGCGCTGCAACTGCCGGCCGACCGGCTTGCGGCCCTGCAGGAGCAGGGGCGCAGCATCGTCGCCGTGGCGCGCGGCGGGATGCCGGTCGCTCTGCTCGGCGTAGCCGATCCGATGCGCGCCGGTTCGCGGTCGGCCGTCCAGCGCCTGACGCAACTCGGCGTCGAGGTCGTGATGCTGACGGGCGACAACGCCCGCACGGCCGCGGCGGTAGCACGCGAGGCGAACATCGCGCGCTATGAGGCGGAAGTGATGCCCGAGGACAAGGCGAAGGCCGTCGAGCGCCTGAGGGGCAGCGGCAAGCGTGTCGGCATGGCCGGCGACGGCGTCAACGACGCGCCAGCGCTCGCAGCGGCGGATGTCAGCTTCGCCATGGGCGCAGGCAGCGACGTCGCCATGGAAGCGGCCGACGTGACGCTGATGCGCAACGATCTTGCCGGCGTCGCCGACGCGATTTCGCTGTCGCGCGCGACGCTGCGAAAAATCCGCCAGAACCTGTTCTGGGCGTTCATCTACAACGTGCTCGGCATCCCGCTGGCCGCCCTTGGCTTCCTCAATCCCGTGGTGGCGGGTGCGGCGATGGCGCTGAGTTCGGTGTCGGTGGTCAGCAACTCGCTGCTGCTGCGCGGTTGGCAACCGGAGAAGCGATGATGGAAACGACGATCGTGAAGGTGGGCGGCATGTCCTGCGGCGGCTGTGTCAAGAGCGTGACCGGCGTGCTCGAGGCGTTGCCGGGCGTCACCAAGGCCGAGGTTTCGCTCGAGAAGGGCGAGGCGCAGGTCGAATTCGACCCGGCGCAAGTCAGCCGCGCCGCCTTGCTGGGCGCGGTGGACGACGCCGGCTTCGAGGCGTCCTGAACCGTCAGGACGACGGTGCTTCCATCTGCGACTGCAGGTAGTTGTGCAGTCCGACCTTGTCGATCAGCTCGAGCTGGGTCTCGAGCCAGTCGATGTGCTCCTCGGTGTCCTCGAGCAGTTCCTCGAAGAGTTCGCGTGAAACGTAGTCGGCAACCCGCTCGCAATGGGCGACGGCGGCTTTGAGGTCGGCTTGCGCCGCCCGTTCGAGTTCCAGGTCGCCATTCAACGCCTCGGGCACGCTCTCGCCGATCAGCAGCTTGTTGAGCGTCTGCAGGTTCGGCAGGCCGTCGAGAACCAGCACGCGCTCGATCAGCCTGTCGGCGTGCTTCATCTCCTCGATCGATTCCTCGTACTCGTGCTTGCCGAGGCGTCCGAAGCCCCAATTCCTGTACATCCGGGCGTGCAGGAAGTACTGGTTGATGGCAGTCAGCTCGCTGACGAGCTGCTTGTTCAGAAGCTGGATGACGTCCTTGTCGCCCTTCATGTCGGCTCCCTCCTTCGTCAGGCGGCGCCGAGCGAGAGTCCTCCGAGCGAGAACACCGGGGCGGCCGCTTGTTCCTTTTCCAGCGCCTCGTTCAGAACATTGCGAGCGCAAGTCGCACAACGACCGCAGCAAGCGCCGACGCCCAGTTCGTTGCGCAGGTCGCGCATCGTTCGGCAACCGTCGTCGACGGCCTTGGCGATCTGTTTGTCGGTTACGGCGTTGCAGATGCAAACGTACATGGCTGGGGTTTCCGGGTCCGTGCGATGGGCGACTCTGGTGTCGCAAGTTGCGAACCATTCTCATCGCCATCAAGGCTCAAGTCAAGCGCCGGTACCCGAAAATCCAGCGCCGACTTGGTCTTGCGCGCGGACGGGCTGGAGTGCGGCAGCGCAACACGGCTATAATCGCGCCTTTTACAAGGAGATAGCGCAGTGGGCCTCGACCGCGTCCCCCCCGGCAAGGATCTGCCGAACGACTTCAACGTAGTCATCGAAATCCCGATGCACGCCGAGCCGATCAAGTACGAGGTGGACAAGGAGTCGGGCGCGATCTTCGTCGATCGCTTCATGTCGACGGCCATGCACTATCCCTGCAACTACGGCTACATCCCCCACACCATCGCCGGCGACGGCGACCCTGTCGACGTGCTGGTGATGTCGCAGTTCGCCCTGCCGCCCGGTGTCGTCGTGCGCTGCCGCCCGGTCGGCATGCTCAAGATGACGGACGAGGCCGGCGACGACGCCAAGCTGCTGGCGGTTCCGGTCGACAAGCTGACGCCGATGTACCGGGACATCGAGAGCCCGCGCGACTTCCCGCAGATCATCCTCGACCAGATCTCGCATTTCTTCGAGCACTACAAGGACCTCGAGCCCGGCAAGTACGTCAAGGTCCAGGGCTGGGTCAGCGTCGAGGAAGCCAAGTGCGAGATCATGGACGGCGTCCAGCGCTACGAGAACGCCAAGGAAAAGCCGGCGTTCTGAAGCCGAATCCATGCCGGCGCTCAGGATTGCGATAGCGCAGATCAACTGCACGGTCGGCGATCTCGCCGGCAACGCGGCGGCGATTCTGGACGCCGCCCGCCGCGCACGCGCCGCCGGGGCCGACCTCCTGCTGACGCCGGAGCTCGCGCTCTGCGGGTATCCGCCGGAAGACCTGCTGCTGCGTCCGGATTTCTACCGCGCCTGCCGCCGCGAACTCGATGCGCTCGCGGCCGCCACACCCTTGCCGATGGTCGTTGGCCATCCGGAAGAGGAGAACGGACGACGCTACAACGCCGCTTCCTTCGTTGACGGCAGCCAAGTCCGGGCCACCTACCGCAAGCGGCTGCTGCCGAACTACGCGGTCTTCGACGAGGAGCGCTATTTCGACGTCGGCGACCGCGCCTGCGTCATCGACTTCAAGGGGACGCGCCTCGGCATCAACATCTGCGAGGATGTCTGGGACGTGCCGGCCGCCGCCGCCGCACGCGAAGCCGGCGCCGAGGTGCTGTTGGTACTCAACGCCTCGCCCTTCCACATGCGCAAGCAGCAGCACCGCCACGAAGTGCTGCGTACGCGTGCCCGCGAAACGGGCATGCCGATGATCTACGCCAACCTGGTGGGCGGCCAGGACGAACTCGTCTTCGACGGCGCCTCGTTCGCCATCGCGGCAGACGGCGCGCTGCTCCAGCAGTCGCCGGCCTTCGTTCCCGACCTGACGATCGTCGAGGTCGACGGCGGGCGCATCCTTCCCGGCACGGTCGTCCCGGCGCTCTCGCATGAGGCCGAAGTCTACGAGGCCCTCAAGCTCGGCGTGCGCGATTACCTCGGCAAGAACGGCTTCCCGGGCGCGCTGCTCGGCCTCTCGGGCGGCATCGACTCCGCGCTGACGCTGTGCATCGCCGTCGATGCGCTGGGCGCCGACAAGGTGCGCGCGGTGATGATGCCCTCGCCCTTCACGGCGCAGATGAGCCTCGACGACTCGCGCGCGCTGGTCGAGAAGCTCGGCGTGCGCTATGACGAAATCCCGATCTCCCCCGCGATGGACACCTACGCGGCGATGCTCGAGCCGCTGTTCGCCGGCCTGCCGCCGACGGCATGGGCCGACACGACGCCCGAGAACATCCAGGCGCGCATCCGCGGCATGGTGCTGATGGCGCTCTCGAACCGCACCGGCCGCATCGTGCTGACGACCGGCAACAAGAGCGAGATGGCGGTCGGCTACGCCACGCTCTACGGCGACATGGCGGGCGGCTTCGCAGTCATCAAGGACGTCCTCAAGACCTTCGTGTACCGGCTTGCGCGCTACCGCAATACGCTTGGCGACGGCCCCGTGATTCCCGAGAACATCATCGTCCGCGCACCCTCGGCGGAACTGCGGCCGGACCAGACCGACCAGGATTCGCTTCCACCCTACGAGACGCTCGATGCCATCATCGAGGCCTACATGAGCCAGGACATGAGCCCGCGGCAAATCGTCGCGCTCGGCCACCCAGAGGCCGACGTGCGCCGCGTCGTGCGCCTGCTCAAGCTCAACGAATACAAGCGCCGCCAGGCGCCGGTGGGCATCCGCATCAGCCAGCGCGGCTTCGGCAAGGACTGGCGGTTTCCGATAACATCGCGCTACGCGGACGAGTGGTAACCGAACGGCATCAAGGGAGCTATGCAATGAAGAAGATCGAAGCCATCATCAAGCCCTTCAAGCTCGACGAAGTGCGCGAGGCGCTTTCCGAGGTCGGCATCACCGGCCTGACGGTCACGGAGGTCAAGGGCTTCGGCCGCCAAAAGGGTCACACCGAGCTTTATCGCGGCGCCGAATACGTCGTCGACTTCCTGCCGAAGATCAAGATCGAGGTCGTCGTCGCCAACGAAACCGTCGAGGCCGCCATCGAAGCCATCGTCAAGGCCGCCCGCACCGGCAAGATCGGCGACGGCAAGATCTTCGTCACCGCCGTCGAGCAGATCGTCCGGATTCGTACCGGGGAAACCAACGAAGCAGCGATCTGACCTAGCGGTTCGCTGCCAGCAGCACGATCACCGCACCCGCGCCGCCTTCGGCGGTGCGCGCCTGGCAGAAGGCCAGGACTTCCTTGCGCTGGGCGAGCCAGCCCAGCACCAGCTTCTTCAGCACCGGCTCGCGTCCCGGCGAGCGCAGCCCCTTGCCGTGCACCACGCGAACGCAGCGATGGCCGTGGCTCAGGCATTCGGCGAGGAATTCGCCCGTCTCATGACGCGCCTCGTCGCGGTTCATGCCGTGGAGGTCGAGCGCCGACTGGATCACCCAGCGGCCGCGCCGCAGGTCGCGCAGCACCGACGGCGCCATGCCCGGCCGCAACCAGGCGGCTTCGTCGCCGCCTTCAAGAAACAGGTCGGGCAGGGCAGGAGCTTCGAAGGACTCGGCCAATGCAGCGCGCTCGTCGCGGCTGCTTTGCCGTGGAATCGCCGGGGCAGGCGGCGGTTCGTGATGCACCCGGTCGCTGGCGAGCGGCACGGCGCCGGCCACCGCCGCTTCGAACAGGCGGCGGGCTTCCTCGTCCCTGGGCGCCCGCCCGGCCACTGTGGCCCCGCGGTCAGTGCCCGAGACTGTCCAGGTAGCGCTCGGCGTCGAGCGCGGCCTGGCAGCCGCTGGCGGCGCTGGTGACGGCCTGCTTGTACACGGGATCCTGCACGTCGCCCGCGGCGAAGACCCCGGGGATGGAGGTCGCCGTGGCGTTGCCCTTGCGGCCGGCGCCGGTGACGATGTAGCCGTTCTCCAGCTCGAGCTGGCCGGCGAAGAGGTCGGTGTTCGGCTTGTGGCCGATGGCGATGAACACGCCCATCAGCTTGATCTCTTCGGTCGCCTCGGTCTTGACGTTCTTGATGCGCATGCCGGTGACGCCGGTCTTGTCGCCGAGCACTTCGTCGAGCACGTGGTCCCACTTGATCGTGACCTTGCCGGCCTTTTCCTTCTCGAACAGCTTGTCCTGCATGATCTTCTCGGCGCGGAACTTGTCGCGGCGATGGACGACGGTGACGTGGCGGCAGATGTTCGCCAGATACAGCGCCTCTTCCACGGCAGTGTCGCCGCCGCCGATCACCGCGACGTCCTGGTTCTTGTAGAAGAAGCCGTCACAGGTCGCGCAGGCAGAAACGCCCTTGCCGGAGAACGCCTGCTCCGAGGGCAGCCCCAGGTACTGCGCCGAGGCGCCGGTGGCGATGATCAGGGCGTCGCAGGTGTACTCGCCGGAGTCGCCGATCAGGCGGATCGGCTTATCGGTCAGCTTGGCCGTGTGGATCTGGTCGAAGATGATTTCGGTGTTGAAGCGCTCGGCGTGCTTCTGGAAGCGCGTCATCAGGTCGGGGCCTTGCACGCCATCGGCATCGGCCGGCCAGTTGTCGACGTCGGTCGTCGTCATCAGCTGGCCGCCCTGGGCGAGGCCGGTGATGAGGACGGGGTTGAGGTTGGCGCGGGCGGCATACACGGCGGCCGTATAGCCGGCGGGGCCGGAACCGAGGATCAGAAGGCTGGCGTGGCGGGTGGTCATTGGGCGCACTCGAGACGGTTGAAGATGGCGGAAATTATAGCGGCAGGCCGCGTCCCTCCCCGATTGGCAGAGGCAATCGGCCGGATAGCCGGCGCTTATCGGCCGTTTTCGCCGGATCACGGGCCGATCGCTTGGCTAGCATCGAACGCCGAATGAACACGATCGCCCGTCCGCTCGACACGCGGGCACGCCCCAAGCCGCCCGCCGAGCCCCTTCCCGAGAAGATCGCTGCCGTCGTCCACGAGGCGCGCTGGCTGGTCGTCGGTGCCGCCGGCGTTTACCTGGCGCTGATCCTCTGGGGCTATTTGCCGTCCGATCCCGGTTGGTCGCACGCCGCCCAAGTCGATATCGTCGCCAATCCCGGCGGCCGCTTCGGCGCGTGGCTGGCCGACCTCCTGCTTTACGTCTTCGGCTACTCGGCCTGGTGGCTGCCCGTATTCCTGACGTTCCTCGTCGCCTGGGGCTACCACCGGCTCGAGGGACTGCTTAAAGGCGACCGCCGTCCGCTGGCGATCGCCACCGCGGGCTTCGCGCTGGTGCTGCTGTCGAGCGCGGGCATCGAGGCGATGCGGTTCTGGAGCATCGAGGCTTCGCTCCCCCTGTCGCCGGGCGGCATGCTCGGCATCGAGGTTGGACGCCTCGTCGGCGATACGCTCGGCTACACGGGCGGCACGCTGATCCTGCTGGCCCTGTTCTTCGCCGGCTTGAGCCTGTTTACCGGGATATCGTGGCTGCGCGTGGCCGAAGGCACGGGCGCGCTGCTCGAATCCGCGGCAACCGGTTGCCTGCGCCTCTGGGAAACCTGGCAGGACCGCCGCTACGGCCGCGTCGTCGCCGAGAAGCGCGAGGCCGTGGTGCAGGAGACGCTCAAGAAGATCGAGGCCGAGCCGCCGGCGCCGATCAAGATCGTCGAGCCCGCCGAAATCGTGGTTCCGATTGCGCCCAAGGCGGTCGCCCGCGCCGAAAAGGAGCGCCAGGTGCCGCTGTTCTTCGATGCGCCCGGCGAGGCACTGCCGCCGCTGCACCTGCTCGACGCCGCCAGCCACAACCCGGCCGACCTGCCGGCCGCCGACACGCTGGAATTCACCTCGCGCCTGATCGAGCGCAAGCTCGCCGACTTCGGCGTCGAGGTCAGGGTTGTCTCCGCGCATCCCGGCCCGGTGGTCACGCGCTACGAGATCGAACCGGCGACCGGCGTCAAGGGTGCCACCGTCGTCGGCCTCGCCAAGGACCTCGCGCGCGCGCTCAGCCTCGTCAGCATCCGCGTGGTCGAGACCGTGCCCGGCAAGTCCTGCATGGCCCTAGAACTGCCGAACCAGCGCCGCCAGACGGTGCGCCTGACCGAAATCATCGGCTCGCAGGCCTACCACGGCATGCACTCGCCGCTGGCCGTCGCGCTGGGCAAGGACATCGCCGGCCTGCCGGTGTGCGCCGACCTCGCCAAGATGCCGCACCTGCTGGTCGCCGGCACCACCGGCTCTGGCAAGTCGGTCGGCATCAACGCCATGATCCTCTCGCTCGTTTACAAGTCCGAGCCGAAGGACGTGCGCATGATCATGGTCGACCCGAAGATGCTGGAACTCTCGATCTACGAGGGCATCCCGCACCTTCTGGCGCCCGTCGTCACCGACATGAACAAGGCCGCCAACGCGCTGCACTGGTGCGTCGGCGAGATGGAGCGCCGCTACAAGCTGATGAGCGCGATGGGCGTGCGCAACCTGTCGGGCTTCAACAGCAAGATCAACGAGGCGAAGAAGAACGGCGAGCCGATTCCGAATCCATTCCCGCTGGTGCCCGAATCGCCCGAGCCGCTCGAGCCGATGCCGCACATCGTCGTCGTCATCGACGAACTCGCCGACCTGATGATGGTCGTCGGCAAGAAGGTGGAGGAACTGATCGCGCGCCTGGCGCAGAAGGCGCGCGCCGCCGGCATCCACCTGATCCTCGCCACGCAGCGGCCGAGCGTCGACGTCATCACCGGCCTCATCAAGGCCAACATCCCGACGCGCATCGCCTTCCAGGTGTCGAGCAAGATCGACTCGCGCACCATCCTCGACCAGATGGGTGCCGAGGCGCTCCTGGGGCAGGGCGACATGCTTTATCTGGCGCCCGGCACCGGCCTGCCGAACCGTGTTCATGGCGCCTTCGTTTCCGACGAGGAGGTGCATCGCGTCGTCGATCACCTGAAGAAGATCGCCAAGCCCGAGTACATCAAGGACATCCTCGCCGCGCCGCCGGCCGAACCTTCGGAGGCCGCGCTCGGCGACGGCGGCGACGCCGAGGCCGACCCGATGTACGACCAGGCCGTCGAGGTCGTGCTGAAGACGCGCCGGCCGTCGATCTCGCTGGTGCAGCGGCACCTGCGCATCGGCTATAACCGCGCCGCGCGCCTGATCGAAGCGATGGAGAAATCCGGCCTGGTCTCGCCCATGAACGCCGCAGGCAACCGCGAAGTGCTGGCGCCCGAGCAGGCCGAGTAGGGCTTCTGCGACCTGCGGGGGCGACACGGACCCGCGAACCGGCGATAATCCGGCCCCATGCGAATCAAATTCATCCTGCCGTTGTGCGGCCTGCTGTTGGGCGCGTCCGCGCACGCCGCCGGTCTCGACCAGCTGCGCGCCTTCCTCGACCAGACGAAGACCGCGCGGGGCGTGTTCGCCCAGAGCGTTGCCAGCAAGTCCGGACGCAAGCCGCAGCAGTCGGCCGGCACCTTTGCGCTGCAGCGGCCCGGCAAATTCCGCTGGCACTACGAGCGGCCTTACGCGCAATTGCTGGTCAGCGACGGCGACAAGCTCTGGAGCTTCGACCCCGACCTCAACCAGGTGACGACGCGCAAGCTCGGCAAGGCGCTCGGTTCGAGCCCGGCCGCGCTGCTCGCCGGCGGCGACCTCGAGGCCCACTTCGTGCTCAAGAATGCCGGGGAGGCCGAGGGGCTGGAGATGGTCGACGCGACGCCGAAGGCAACCGACTCCACCTTCGAGCGCGTGCGCATCGGCTTCGAGGACAACCTGCCCAAGCTGATGGAAATCCGCGACAACTTCGGCCAGGTGACGACCCTGATGTTCACCGAGTTCCACGCCAACCCCCAACTGTCGAAGGACCAGTTCAAGTTCGTCCCGCCCAAGGGCGCCGATGTCGTCGGCGAGTAGGGCTCGGTTCCGATGAGCGATCTGTTCGCGGTGAAGCCGCACGCGCCGCTGGCCGAACTGCTGCGGCCGCAGACGCTCGACGAAGTCATCGGCCAGACGCATCTCGTCGGCCCCGGCAAGCCGCTGCGCCTGGCCTTCGAGTCGGGCACGCCGCATTCGATGATCTTCTGGGGCCCGCCGGGCGTCGGCAAGACGACGCTGGCGCGGCTGATGGCCGACGCCTTCGACGCCGAATTCATCGCCCTCTCTGCAGTGTTCTCCGGCGTCAAGGACATCCGCGAGGCGATGCAGCAGGCCGAGCTGACGCTGGCACAATCGGGCCGCCGCACCATCCTGTTCGTCGATGAGGTGCATCGCTTCAACAAGGCGCAGCAGGACGCCTTCCTGCCGTACGTCGAGCAGGGCGTCGTCACCTTCGTCGGCGCCACGACCGAGAATCCCTCGTTCGAGGTCAATTCGGCACTGTTGTCGCGCGCCGCCGTCTATGTACTGAAGAGCCTGACCGAGGACGAACTGACGCAGCTGTTCGAGCGCGCCCGCGCGCAGGCGTTTCCCGGCATCGCGGTCAGCGACGAGGCGCGCGGCCGCCTGACCGCCTATGCCGACGGCGATGCGCGCCGGTTGCTCAACGTCCTCGAGCAGATTCGCACGGCGGCGACGGCCGCCGGCGTCGCCGAGGTCGACAACGCCTTCCTCGAGGCGGCGCTGGCTTCCGACCTCCGTCGCTTCGACAAGGGCGGCGACGCCTTCTACGACCAGATCTCGGCGCTGCACAAGTCGGTGCGCGGCTCGAATCCAGACGCCGCGCTCTACTGGTTCGTGCGCATGCTGGACGGCGGCGCCGATCCGCTCTACCTCGGGCGGCGCGTGGTGCGCATGGCGTCCGAGGACATCGGCCTCGCCGATCCGCGTGCGCTGGAAGTCTCGCTTGCCGCCTGCGCGACCTACGAGCGCCTCGGCTCGCCGGAAGGCGAACTCGCCCTGGCCAACGCCGTGCTCTACATGGCCGTGGCGCCGAAATCGAACGCCGCCTACGTCGCCTATAATGCCGCCCGCGCCTTCATCGCCAAGGACAAGACGCGGCCTGTGCCCGAGCACCTGCGCAACGCGCCGACCAGGCTGATGAAGGAACTCGGCTTCGGCCGCGAGTACCGTTACGCACATGACGAACCCGAGGCTTACGCCGCCGGCGAGAACTACCTCCCCGACGGCATGCCGCGGATCGAGTGGTACAAGCCGGTGCCGCGCGGGCTCGAACAGAAGATCGCCGACAAGCTCGCGCACCTGCGCGAACTCGACCGCAAAGCCAAATCGAAATAAGAAAGCCGCAAAGCCATGCTCGACATCCAACTCCTTCGCTCCAACGCCGCCCTCGTTGCCGAACGCCTCGCCGCCCGCGGCACGTCGTTCGACGCCGCCGCCTTCGAGGCGCTCGAGGCCGAGCGCAAGACGCTGCAGACGCGCACGCAGGACTTGCAGGCGAAGCGCAACAGCCTATCGAAGCAGATCGGCATGCTCAAGGGCAAGGGCGAGGATGTCTCCGCCGTGATGGCCGAGGTTGCAGGGCTGGGCGACGAACTCAAGGCGGACGAGGAGAAGTTCGGCGAACTGCAGGAACGCTACAACGCCTTCGTTGCCGTCATTCCCAACCTGCCGCACGAGAGCGTGCCGGTCGGCAAGGACGAGACCGGCAACGTCGAGGTGCTGCGCTGGGGCACGCCGCGCGCCTTCGATTTCGCCGTCAGGGACCACGTCGAACTCGGCGAGACCATCGGCGGCCTCGACTTCGAGACCGCCACCAAGATTTCCGGCAGCCGCTTCTCGTTGCTCAAGGGCGGCATTGCGCGCCTGCACCGTGCGCTCGCCCAGTTCATGCTCGACACGCACACCGGCGAGCACGGCTACACCGAGGTCTATGTTCCCTATCTGGTGAATCCGGCCAGCATGTTCGGCACCGGCCAGTTGCCGAAATTCGAAGAAGACCTGTTTCAGGTGCCGCGCAGCGACGGTACCAAGCTCTACCTGGTCCCGACCGCAGAAGTGCCCGTCACCAACATCGTTCGCGACGAGATCGTCGACCTGGCCAAGCTGCCGCTGAAGTTCGTCTGCCACACGCCGTGCTTCCGCTCGGAGGCCGGCAGCTACGGCAAGGACACGCGCGGCATGATCCGCCAGCACCAGTTCGACAAGGTCGAGTTGGTGCAGATCGTGCATCCGGAGAAGTCGTGGGAAGCGCTCGAGCAGCTCACCGGCCACGCCGAGGCGATCCTGCAGAAGCTCGAACTGCCCTACCGCAAGGTCGCGCTATGCACCGGCGACATGGGCTTCTCCGCCGCCAAGACCTACGACCTCGAAGTCTGGCTGCCGGCGCAGGATACCTATCGCGAGATTTCGTCCTGCTCGAACTTCGAGGCCTTCCAGGCGCGACGCATGCAGGCGCGTTTCCGCAACGAGAAGAACAAGCCCGAGCTCGCGCATACGCTGAACGGTTCCGGCCTCGCCGTCGGCCGCACGCTGGTGGCGATACTCGAGAATTTCCAGAACGCCGACGGCAGCGTGACGGTTCCCGCGGCGCTGCGCCCCTACATGGGCGGAATCGAGAAACTCACTGCGGCTTGACCACTGGCACGTAAGGCGGCTCGAAGCGGCTCAGGACGTCGTAGAAGTTGCGGATGTTCTCGACCATGATGACCGCCTCACCGCCGCGCGCGCGGCCGCTCTTGAGCCGCTCGTAGTATTGCGGCCGCGCCAGCAGCGGCAGCACCTTCTTCATCTCGTACCATGACGCCGGATCGCGCTTCAAGCTGCGCGCGATTGCCACGGCGCCGTTGAAGTGGCCAGGGCCGATGTTGTAGGCGGAGAGCGCGAGCCATAGGCGGTCCGGGTGCGGCGCTTCCTTCGGCACGCCTTCCATCAGGTCGACCAGGTAGCGCGCGCCGGCGAGAATGCTCTGCCTTGCATCGAGGCGGTTGCTGACGCGCAGGTGGTCGGCGGTGTCTTCGGTCAGCATCATCATGCCGCGCACGCCGGTGAACGAAGTCGCCAGCGGGTCCCAGGTGGACTCCTGGTAGGCGACCGCCGCCAGCAGGCGCCAGTCGATGCCAGTCAGCAACTGGGCCTCGTGAAACAGGGCGCGGTAACGCGGCAGTCGCGTCTGCATCAGCTGAAGGAACTGCGCCATGTTGTTGGCGCCGATGCGCTTGATGTGACCGTAGTAGCGATCGCGCAGCCGCGTCATGCTGCCATCGGCCTGCGCCTGTGCCATGAAGGTATCGGCCCGGGCACGCAGGATTTCGTCCTCGCTGCGGAATGCCCAGCCATAGACGATGCTGTCGCCGAGGCCCTGGGCGATGCTCAGGTCCGGATAGTAGTTCGTCGCCACGGCAAAGTGCAGCGAGTCGGTCGCAGCGAGGTCGGACAGGCGATCGTTGACGCGGGCCAGCACGTCGATGTCGTGTCCCTCCAACTCGTTGAGCTGCGGAGGAGGCGTCAGGGTGCGGAGGACGGGCACCAGGGGCGAGGCTCTGGGCACATCGACGACATGCAGTGCGAGATCCTCCGGATCGTCGAATGGTGCGGCGTCGCCATGCTGGACGATGAGCGGCTGGGCCTTGTGCAGTGCCGCCGAGAAGCGCAGGTCCGGAGCCGCCTCGATCGGCATGGCCGCCGCCATGTGCACCTTGCCGTCTCGCAGCAGTTCGCGCATTTCCGCAGTGCTGCCCGCTACCACCAGGCGCAGTGCAACCTTGAGTTCAGCGGCGAAGGCCGTAAGCAGATCGTACTCGAAGCCGCCGCCCTGGCCGATCTCGGGCGGGGGCTGGTAGAAGACCGGGTCGTCGGGAATGGCCACCACGAGTTCGCCCGCCTTTTCGGGCGGATCCAAGCGCATGCAGCCCGTAAGCAGCAGCGACAGTGCGATGCAGAGGCAGGCGAGCCGGACCATGAGGCGGTTCTCCGGACAGCGAGCTGAAAATTCTCCCGGGGGTGTGGTGCGCGAGGCGGCGCTTCAAGGTAGAATTCGCGCCCCGGAGAGGTGGCAGAGTGGTCGATTGTACCTGACTCGAAATCAGGCGTACCGAAAGGTACCGTGGGTTCGAATCCCACCCTCTCCGCCAGTTTTACCCTTGTGCGGCCTGTCATTGCGACGGGCCGTTTTCATTTCTGCGGCTACAACTTGCGTCGGCGCAAGCTCCGCATTCTCCTGGACAAAAGGGGCGAGGAACGCCCGTTTGTCTGCATCTTTTTCGGTTACCAGTTCTGACGCAGCGACGACTGTCCACGGATCAAGGCCGAGGACGCTAGCGAGTTTCGCGCAGGCGACGGCGGGTAGTCCGCGTCGACCGTTCGCGGCGGCCGATAAATTTTGCTCGGCTAAGTCCAGCTGCGAAGCAAGCAGACGCTGGCTTCCAACGATACCGACAGCGCTGGCGATCATGTCGTGTAGTTGCATCTTTATTCCCTTGGCGTGTTGACTTATCAAAAATGATTGGGTAGCGTGCGCTCCTAATCAGGTTTGATAAACAGTCAAAAACGATTAACGGCGCCACTCTGCCTGTACCGGCGGAGTGAGTCAAGGGGATCAGGGATGGGCAAGGAAGTATTGGCGCCAAGCCAGAGCGAAGGCGAGCAGCAGGGCGGCGAATGCCAAGTAGCTCACAAGGTTGGCGCGTCTGCGTGTGAATCCAGCGCGCGTCATGTAGGCGAACACGCCGACTCGCATCAGGCCGGCGAGGACGATGGCAACTGCCACCGGCCAGACCATTCCGATGATCTGATCGGTGAGGCTGTGAAGGGACGCTGTAGCGGGATTGACGGCGGGTGTGGTCACTTCAATCTCCGAAGTAATGACATGCGATTCGCGAGTCTAGCGCGAGTGGCGTTTGAGTGTCGTGGAACGCTTGGCGTCGTGGTCGGCTTCGCGCTCGGCGTCTCACTCTCGGTCTCGCTGTTCGCTGGTGAGGTAGATCGCTTCTTCTCGACGCCCGAGGGCTTGCAAGCGTGTCGAGAACTGATCGCCGGGGAACGTCGGTGAGAGCCGGCCGGAACGCCGAGGCTTGTGTATTCGTCGAGGCGTTCTTCCCGGAGCGCGTCTTCGCTTTCGGCCAATGGTGCGAAGGCCACCGCCTCCCCGGCCGCTGGATCCGCCGGGAGTGCAGATCCGAAATTCTGGAGTTCGCCCGCAAGGTCAAAGAGGCCGGCGGGCTGTTCTACCTCGGCAGCAACCGCTACGAGTACGAGAACACGAATGGCTTCGAGCGGATCGAGGCACGCGGCTACGTCAATCCAGTCGCAGCTCAGCGACTCCTGGTTGAGGGCCAACGGGCGCAGCAGGAATATGCGGCCCTCTGCTCCAGGAAGGCGGCGGCCGGCGAGCCGGGCGCAGCACGGGCGACGGCCGCCGCCGAGGGGGCCGAAAGGCTTTACGTGCTAGTAACACGTAAAGTTAGTCCCACGGGTGAAACAAACGACGCCGGAACGGCACCTCGCGCGGTCGGGCCATGCGGGGGCTGATTCCGGTGTTTGTCGACTGGGTCACTATCCGCCAGGATCATGGCGAAGGCGGGGCTCCCCGCCTGAATGGCGGTCGCTATATGGCGATCGACGCCGACGGCGCAGTCGACTACGTGGTCGAACGGCGCGTGGGCGTCGAAGGGTCCTTCGACAGTCGTGTCGACGTCCGGTCCGATGGGTCGGTGGTCGAGTTCAGCGGAAACATCGCGCGCTACAACCGGCGAGACAACCTCTTCGGCTACGACTGGCCCGAGACGGTTCGCCGCATCAATTCCCTGCTGAACCTCTACTCGATCCCTCCTTTCACGGCCGGCAAGTTGTACCGGTTCGCGGATCACGGATGGACATGGACCGGCGCGCGAGTCAGCCGGATCGACGCGACGATGAATCGCGCATGCTTTTCGGAGCAAGGCGCGGAGGTCGTGTTGCGGGCTCTGGCGTCTCAGCATGTCGGCCGGCAAAAGGGCGTGCTGTCGGTCGATGGTGGCACGGTCGAGTACGGGCGTGGATCGAAATACGTCTACGGCAAGTGCTACGCAAAAGCGCAAGAGCTTCGTAAACATCGCCGTCGCAAGAGTGGGGCGCATGTCGATGACGAAGTCATCGCCTTCTGTGAACGCTACGGCGTACTGCGCGAGGAATTCACGCTTAAGAGCCGGTTCCTGACCCAGCGGCAATTCTGTTACCTCGGGGCGATCAACCAATCCGCGTTGATCGACATCTTCATGGAACGAACTCAGTTCAGGAGGTTTGAAAAAGTGACCTTCGAATCTTTCGATGATCTGCCGCGCCATCTGCGCGCGACCTATGCCTCGTGGCGTGATGGCCTACCGCAAAACGTCAGCCGCACGACGTTCTACCGCCATCGCCAAGAGTTGTTGAGCTTCGGCGTCGATATCTCGGTGCCGAACAACGTACAGATGCTGCCGGTGCGTGTTCGCACCGTCGATGTCGCGGCGCTCGAGGCGCCGGATTGGTATCGCCAGAAATTCGGCTGACGTTTCTAGGGACCGGGACTCGCCGAACCGGATACCACCCTCAAAGGCGAAAAGGAGAGATGACATGGCTGTTGAAAAAGTGAAAGTGACCGGCATCAAGTTCTTCAAGGGCAACGTCGAAGGCACCGACTACGACAACGGAAACATTTTCGTCGAAGAAGCTCTCGACTTCACGACCGGCCGGGCCAAGGGCTTCGCAACGACGATGTACAAGTGCGGCAAAGCTGAGGTCGCGCAGGGGCTCATGCACAACGAGTTCCCGTTGATCGCCGAAGTTGAATTCCTGCGCGTGACGAACGGTGATACGACGAAAAACATCGTGGTCAGTGTCCGTCCGATCGAGCGCGTGGTGGAGCCGGGCGACAAGCGGAAGGCGGCCTGAGTTTCGCATGCGAAACAACTGCAGCTGCTGCGCGATGCGCCTCGATGCGTGCCACCTGTTGGCGCTGCTTCGTGTTCGTCGTCGCGCACCAGCTGCAGCTCTCTTCTCGCTCGGCGGTGGATACCTGGACTGGCGCTGATTTCTTTCTCGTCGCGAGGCTGGCCCGATCGCGGTGGGTTCCTTCATAGGGCTACGGAGATTCAAGATGAAAGCCATCAAGCAAATCCTGCTGTCCATGCTGGCGTTCGCGCTGGCGCTGTTCGGCGTCGGCGCTCACGCCGCTGTCCCGGCCGCCATCACCACGGCTGTCGGCGACATGCAGACGGACGGCGTGACGATCGCGACGGCGGTGGTCGTGGCGTTTTTCGCCGTGTTCACCATCAAGTTCCTCTGGCGTTCGAAGTAAGCCAGGAGCTGGCCCATGGGCTCTTTGGTCGGGTCAATTTGCTATCAGTCGACCGCAGAGGCGACGGATGCGTACTACTCGGCCAAAGAGCCCAGCTATACCGCTGGCAGCACGTCCTACCTGTCGTATTTCGAAAAGATCGCCGGCACCTGGACGATCGTTCGCAAGTCCATCGCGTCGAACGGGTCCGTCACGAATCTCACCAGCTCGACCGCGCCGACGTTGACGTTCGCGAGCTGCACACCTGAGGAACACTTCCTCGATGGCATGACGATCGGCTGGGGCATCGCCACGGCCATGATTGCCGCGTACTGCATCAAGTTCCTATGGAATTCCAAGTAGAGCTGCTGCTCGGCGCGCTCTCGGTGCTGCTGCCGATCTGGATCATTCTCAAATGAAATCCGTGCGCCTGTTGTTGGTGTCGCTGTTGGCGGTGTGGTCGCTAGGTGCGACTGCAGCCGGCGAGTATTGGGAAACGCCGAGTAGCACCGGTCGGCAATTCACGGACAATCCGCCTAGTCACTGCTTGGCGCGAACGGCGGAGATTGGAAACATCTATCCGGCGGAAACCTATTGGACGAATTCGCCATATCCAAATAGCTACAAGTGCACGTCGTTTTCATATACGACGCGTTATTACTACCCGCGCACTTGTGACCCGGGTATGGCATGGGATAGCACGCAAGCGATGAACCCGGACTATGCCGCACAGTGTGCGACCGCTTGCGAGTTCGACCCGACGATCACGGCGAGCTCGCCCGCGTGTGTTCCGCCTCAATCGTGTCCAGCTGGGCAGTCGTGGGCGTCGCCGTCTAATTCATGCGTTCCGAACGCGCCGGAACCGGAAGGCGGGGCGACGGATGAAGTCGGCGTCGAAGTGTGCCGGCCGCCCACGGATTGTTCCTCTCCGTCGAATTGGGATGAGTGGTCCTACACCACGAACAAGGACGGCTGGATATGGAAGGCGTCCGATCCGCACCAGTGCGTGCAGATGGGAACCGGCTCGGTTGTCTGTAATACTCAAATCGTCTATGCGGCGGGCGGTCCTGCGACAACGTCCACCGTGGGGTCCGTACCTGTCGCGTCGGGGACTAGCTATGCGCCACCTGTCACGGTTTCTTGCCCTACTGGCTACACTCTCAACAGCTCCGGCGTTTGCGAGCAACCTCCAGTCGCAGGGACGCCAACAACCGACACCACGCCCGGCAGTACCGGAAGCCCGGGCGCAGTTACCTGCCCAGTCGGTTACTACGCGGACGGCAGCGGGGGCTGCAAATCGAGCGGCACAGGAGCCCCGAACGCCTACGGCTGCCCCGAGGGCTACACCAAAGCAGCAGACGGGAGCTGTCAGGGTGCCGGAGGCGAAATTCCAGGAGTATTTGGCCCGGACGCGACGGGCGCGAACAAGGTAAGCAGCTGCGGCGGTCCTGGGCAGCCGGCGTGCAAGGTCGATACAGGAACGTCCCTCGATGTGCCGGTAGAGGAGGCGATTCAGGGGCAGACCAGCGGAATTAGCGCGATCACGCCGGTCGTGATTTCCGCGCCTGCAGCGCAATGCCCGGCAGACGTTCAATTGCCGCACGGCATTACCTGGTCCTGGGCGACGGTCTGTGATTTCGCGGCATTCCTTCGTCCGTTCGTCCTCGCCTTGGCTTGGCTGGCGGCGGGCATGTTCGTCCTCGCGGGAGTCCTCTGATGGGAAATCTCGGTGCATGGTTGGTGGCGATCGCGGGGCCGG
>Ga0209066_10000640_pt1 | contig 50116 bp, 51 predicted proteins | sample All_14_2_FD_187198 | JGI IMG/M metagenome (GOLD analysis project Ga0209066, IMG submission 187198) | Freshwater microbial communities in response to fracking from Pennsylvania, USA - Allegheny Zone_MetaG_DW_15 (SPAdes) (version 2) ... | reverse complement strand
GCGGGCTGGGCGGATACAAACAGGGCGGCCAGAACGAAGCCTACCATTAGTAGTGCGATTTTTAGATTGTGCATCAGGGCAAGTGGCCTTATGGTCATGGACTAAGCGATACGGTACTTGCCCTATTTATCGATTGAACCAAAGAAAGACAACTCATACAGGGCTGAGTAACGGTAAAAGGTTTTTAAAGGATCGGTCTTCGTATCCCCAGAGTGGGTATTGATGACAGGATCGCCGGCGGACTACCCCTGACGTGCTGGCGCCAAATGCGGCGCTGCTTCCACGACAGACGCGGTACTCGCAGGAAAGACGATCAACGAGTGATACGCGGGCGTTACGGCGCTCCGTCTTGTGCGTGTTGGTCGCTTGCGCGTATGACATGGACGTCTGCTGCCCCGCCAGGAGACTATTGAATGACTAAAATTATGCTGATTGACGCGGCTCAACCCGAAGAGACACGCGTCGCCGTCATGGACGGCAAACGCCTTGATAACTTCGACATCGAGAGCGCTTCCAAAAAACAACTCAAAGGTAACATTTATCTGGCCAAGGTCACGCGGGTCGAACCCTCGTTGCAGGCAGCCTTTGTTAGCTACGGCGGTAACCGCCACGGGTTTTTGCCCTTCTCGGAAATTCACCCCGATTATTACCGCATTCCGGTTGAAGACCGTGAACGCCTGATTGCCGAACAGGAAGAATTGAGCCGCCAGCTGCAACAGGAAGCCCAAGCCCGCGAAGAACGCGAGATTGTGGAAGCCGAAGCTTTGGCCCAACGCATTGCTGCAGGCGAAGAGACCGAGGCAATTGCTGAAGATGCGGAAGCCGATTTTAACGATGACGCGGAACCCACGCCGCCAACCGAAGCTGAAATGGCAGAGGCTGATGCCCGTGCTGATGCTGCTGATGAAGCGGAGCAGGCGCGTGACGATGCACAGGCCGATGCCGATGCCGAAGGCGATGACCTTAATGCGGTGGATGATGCCGATGCCGGTGATGACGCTGACAATGATAACGAACAAGAAGGTGCTGACGAGGGCACCGTTGATAGCGAAGGCAACCCTGTTGCCGCCGCTGAAGGCACTGTTGAGGGCGAACAGCCCCGCCGTGGTGGCCGTGGGCGCGGGCGCCGTCGTGGCCGTGGCCGCGGGCGTGGCCTTGAGCGCGGGAAGTCTGACCAGCTAGTCGACCGTGATGGCGGCCGAGAAGGTGGCCGTTCCGAAGGTGGGCGCTCGGAAGGTGAAGATGAAGAAACGGCGATGACACCGCTGTGGAAGCGCATGCACCGCAATTACAAAATTCAGGAAGTTATCAAACGCGGCCAGATCATGCTGATTCAGGTTGTGAAAGAGGAGCGCGGTAATAAAGGCGCTGCCGTTACATCCTATATCACCATGCCGGGCCGTTACTGCGTGCTTATGCCCAATTCGCCACAATCGGGCGGCGTATCACGCAAGGTTGCCAGCCATTCAGACCGCCGCAAAATGCGCGACCTGCTGGACGAGCTTCAAGTGCCGGGCGGTATGTCGGTCATTCTGCGTACTGCAGGCGTTGACCGCGCACCGGAAGAAATCAAACGCGATCTCGATTATCTGATGCGCCTTTGGGATAAGGTGCGCGATACGACCATGCAATCGACCGCGCCTGCCTTGATCCATGAGGAAGGCTCGCTCGTCAAACGCGCGATCCGCGATTTGTATACCAAAGAAATCGGTGAGATTGTTGTCGAAGGGGCAGAAGGCGCCAAAGTTGCGCGTGAAGTCATGTCGATGATGATGTCTGACCACGCGAACAACGTACGCGAATATAAAGATACCGTGCCGCTGTTCATCAAATACGGGGCCGAACCGCAGATTGATGCCATCCATTCCAATACCGTGACCCTGCGTTCCGGTGGGTATTTGGTTATTAACCCGACCGAGGCGCTGGTGTCGATCGATATCAACTCGGGCCGTGCCACACGCGAACGCCATATCGAAGAAACAGCCGTTAAAACCAATTTAGAAGCTGCTGACGAGATTGCCCGCCAGTTGCGCCTGCGTGACTTGGGCGGCCTTGTTGTCATTGACTTCATCGACATGGAAAACCGCCGCAACAATGCGATGGTTGAAAAACGGATGCGCGATGCTCTTTCGACCGACCGTGCCCGTGTACAGGTTGGCCGTATTTCGTCATTCGGCCTGATGGAGCTTAGCCGCCAGCGTCTGCGCCCGTCCCTTACTGAAACGCACTTCCATACCTGCCCGCATTGCCGCGGCCTTGGTATCGTGCGGACGACAGAAGCCATGGTGCTGGCCGTATTACGCGCCATCGAAACCGTTGGCATGGAAAACCGTGCAAGCGAATTGCAAATAACGGTGACCGAACCGGTTGCAACCTTCCTGTTCAATGCCAAGCGCGCGTCGCTTGCCATGTTGGAAGCCCGATATGACCTTTCGGTGCTTATCAACCTTGCTCATGATATTGACGACGACCAAGGGTTTATCCTTGAAGTCGGTCGTTCACGTCGTGCGGAACGCCTTGGAGCCGTTGATGCGATTGTCGAAGCTGATCTGGCTGAAGACGATGCTGATATGCACGTTCATGACGAGCAACCCCGTAGCCATGTATCGAATGATGCCGAAGGCGCACCCCGTGCTCCGCGTAATGCCGAGGAAGGCGAAGACGGCGCACGCCGTGGCCGCCGCCGCGGCCGCCGTGGTGGCCGCAACCGTATACGCGAAGGTGGCCGTGATAGCCAACCACGCGAAGCGGGTGCTGAAGGCAATGTAATCGATCAGGACGAACCAGAGATTGACGATAACATCGGTAATCGCAAATCGGCCGATGACGATAGCGATATCGACACGAACCCAGGCAATGGCGGGCAACCCCGTGCCGAACGTACCGATGCTGACGGCAAAAGCCGCCGTGGGCGCCGTGGCCGTGGCGGACGTGGTGGTGCTGGCCGTGAAGGCGGCGCACCTCGTGATGGCAATTCGCAACCGCGCGAGCCACGCGAAGGGAATCGTGGTGGGCGGGAACGTACACCGGGTGCCGGTAATCGCGAAAATATTCCGGCTTCCAACGGCAACCGTTCCGAGAATGATGGTAATGTGCAGCAAGCTGCACCGTCGGCACCACGCGAACCACGGGAAACCCGTGAACGCGAACCGCAGGCTGCCCGTGCTTATGAAGTGGTGAACGAGGCCCCTGGCGAAAAGAAAAAAGGCTGGTGGAAGAAATTGACGGGGTAAGTCCCTCCGCATTTTTCCTCGACGCCGCGAAGCGGCAGGCCGTAGGAAAAATGAATAAATAAAAAAGGCCCCCTAACTGGGGGCCTTTTTGTATCCGGTGTCTTTGATTATGGGCGCAAGGCCGATGTTGGCAAGTTGGCCGTTGTGCGCAGGCGGCGCAGGAAGAGTTCTTCTTGAGCTGTCAGTGTGCCGTTATGCGATGCACGCAGGTAGCCTTCAGTTTCGCGGTAAATGCTTGTCAAGGCTGCACGGCTAGGTGTGCCACCATTGACTTCACCCACCAGTGCATTGACCTGATTAGGTGTAGCACCGCGTGCAATAAGCGATAGCTGGGCAATACGCGTCGCATCGGCTACTGGGCCTGTGCCTTGCACTTGTAATACTTCAACGCTGACAGGTGTTGCGCCAGCATTGAAGCGGTCGATTATATTGCCAATGGGGTCGCTGTCGCTTGCGGCTGGTACGCCGGTCACAACAATTTTACCTGAGATAGACGCCACTTCGACCCTATAGTTCATGCGGGCGAGTTGCTGTGCCAAAGCGTTTGAATCAGGCACATTAACGCCAACAGCGCCAGCTGCGGCATCAACACCCTGTTCGGTTGCTGTGACGCGTGGTTGCTGCTCAACCGTTTGGGGGGCTCTGTACAGAGGCCTACCATCAACGCCCCTGCCTTGCAAATGTGCCGCGTTCATCTGCTGCTGGATACGGAATGCGCGGCCATCAAACTTGACGTTATCGGCATCCATGTAGTCCTGCATATCTTGCATTACATCGCGTGCAAAGGTGCCGTGAAGACGGTCAATTGTCATGCCGCGGATACGGCGTAGATCGTTGCCGTCAAATACCCCGCCTTCGCTGATATTCGCACGCAGATCATTCAGGGCGCGCAGGTTACCTTCGCGGGCATCCGCGATCAAACCTTGGAACAGACGTATATCGGCCGGACGTTTAATTATACCGGCATCAATGAGGCGCTGGGTTTCTGTTAGCATATTTTGTACCGCAGGGCTGCCCTGTACGAAGGCAGCCACTTTTGCGCGGTCGCCTACGGCCATTGCGATGTCGTCTGCACGAATTTCAGCGGCACTTAACGGCGCTGTCGTACCATCAGCATTCAGTTTTACGCGAACAGCCGCATCGGAGACGGGATCAGCCCCGTTGACTGGTGCATGTTGGACAACAAGCGTACCGCGTCCTGCAATTGTGCTCGGTGTAAAGGTTTCACGTGTGCCATCGGCCAGTACACGGATACGTGTGCCATTGGCTTCAACAATCGTATGTGGTTCGATTGCGGCGGGACGTGCGACAACAACAGGCTGGTCGCTCGTATGATCAATAACCGCGGCTGGCTGATCAACACCTGCACGGATTGTATCGTTCGGGGTAACAACTGGTTGGGCAGCTGTTGCCACATTTGCATGTTGGTTGAGGCCAAGCACACCGGCTACTTTGGATGATACCAGTTTGCCCACTTCCTTGATTTTGTCGGCGTATGCGGATGCAAAACCGCCAGCGACACCACCCGTGACCATGGCCACGAAGGTGTTGAAGTAACGGTCATCTTTCAATGCCCCGCCAATGGCACCGAGCTTACCCATGAAACCAAGCGGTTTGCCCGTGTCTTCAATAGAGAGCTTGTTTTGTGCGCGCATTGTTTTGTAAGCATCAACCAGCGCTTTCGGGCCAAGAACGAGAGATGTAGCAGCAATAGCTATACTTTTGCCTGTACTAAAATCAAATGCTGTTTTGCCAACAGCGACCATGCCTGCTTTCAATTCCTTGCCGCGGTATTTAGCGAAGTCCTTGGTCAGGAATTTATTTTTGGCTTGCGAGTACGCTTCATCGGCTTCCAGTGCCTTGTTGAAGTGGTAGCTCATTGGGCTGGTAATAAATGCGCCTATCAAAACACCGGCTGCTGCCGCTGCAATAATCGGGCCTGCGCCAGCACCCACAACGGTGCCGACAACTGCGCCTTTAACGACAACGCCGAAATATGCTGAGATAACGACCGTAGGCCATTTTTTAGCAATTGCACCGGCAACCGCGCCAGTAAATGCTGTGGCCGTGCTAACCGCGCCGACGCCGAAGGCAACGACTGGTTTGATTTTCTGGCCGATTTTGAATGTGTATTCGCTTTTTGGTGCACGCGTGCGGTTAGGCATTGGGCCAAGATCATCAGCGGCCAGCTCTTCAGCTTCGGCGCCTGTTTTAATGGCGGGGCCTTGCGCGTCGGTTTCATCGCCAAAAGCTGGGCCTTTAGGTGATTTATCTTCAATGTCACCGATGCTGTCCAGATTGAGCCTAGGCTCAATGCGGCTGTTGCGTTTTTCATTCATGACCGATGTATCGCCGATGGTGGACAGCTTTTTGAAATTGTCACGCAGGGCGTTGAACACGTCTTTTGAGGTGTTCTTGCCTTTCTCGTTCATGGTGCCCACGGCTTTAAGCGCGCCCAATGTTGCAATCAAAGCGCCTGATTTAAAGAAAAGGGCAGAGCGTGGTTTATCAATACCACTGCGCATCCCTTCAAAAATTTGTAGGGCGTCAGGGTGGCGGCTGGCAGCGTTTTCAAGGCGTGTCAGCACCGCTACTGTTTGCTGCGGCGTCATGCTCAGCTTTGTTTCGCATAATTGTGCAAGCCCGCCGCGGATACCTTGCCAAGTAGCAGTATACATTGGTGATGCTGCTGATAGGGACGAGAAAAACTCGAATTTTTTGTTGGCTATATTGCCGGTTTTTTCGATGAACTGGCCTTGCAGTTCGCGTTGTTCTTCAGTCAATGAGTCAGCATCGAAATGAGACAAGTATTCACTGACCGGATCGAAGGTCTGGCTGATCAAGTTTTCGGTGGCATAAGTATACAACGTGTGATCAGCTGGGCTGTTAAGGGCTGCTGCGTCGTTTACCGCGTAGACATGCTTGTAAAGCAGTGGCAGCTGGGTGCGCAGATGCTCGTGCAATTCGCTGTCGGCTGGCAGCAATTTCATAGCAGCTTCCGCAGCATCAAAAGCGGCCATGTTGAGGTTGTAGATACCGTCGTTTAATTCGGGTACGTGTGCCAGACGTATTTTCATTTCGACTTCGGCGTCAGAAATGAAATGCGTGGTTTTACGAATGCGTTCGGCTAGCTTGTCGCCACCCTCGATTTGTTCAAAGAAGCTTGTGGCTTCAAGGTCGGCCAGATTGCGTTTGAGTACATCTGATACTGTCTGGTCAGGGCCACCGCGTTGCAATTCTGTTTCCTGAACCGGCATTTCGCTTAAGACGTCGATTACGTTACGCAAAGGCACGTATTCGGATTCAAGTTTTGCAACTGTTTCTGCGTCGGCTGGGTCTACTTGCTGGAGGTCGCGCTTGAGAAGGCCTTCATGGAACAGCAATATACTCACAAGTTGCTGATGTTCTTTTACATTCAGGGTTTCAATGGCGGCGACAGCAGCCGGTGTTTCAAATACAGCCTCCGCTTCTGGCTTCGCGAGGAATTCACCCGAGGTGATATCAGCTTCGAGAGCCGCTTTGACATCAGCTTCCAGAGCACGGAAATCAATGTCATCGACGCCTTGTTCTTTTGCCTGTTCAGGTGTTGGCAATGCAGCCACGGTTACGGCTGGATATTTGGTTAGAATACGGCCATGGACTGCGAGGGTGTGCAGGCTGGCATCTGATTTTTCGCGAAGCTCTGTGACCAGTTCGTTCCATTGATCAAGTTCGCTTGTTTCGGCTTCGCTTAGGCCCACTGTCTGGGCTTTGGCTTCGGCGGCTTCAATTTCAGGGGCCACATCAACATAAGCGCTATGCGCTTTTACGAGGTCTGTCAAAGCGCGGTATGATGCTTTGGCATTGTTATCGAACATCTTGTTGATTTTTTTGCCATCAAGGCCTGCCGCAATACTGGCAACCATGCGCACGGAATCTGTATGTTTGAAAACTTCTTCGGCCAAGGAGTCAAAAACAGCGTCGGTTTTATCTTTTTCGCCACGTGGTAATTGTTTTTCAATGAAGGCATGAAGTTTGGCACCGATGGCGCTGAAACCTTCGTTAAAGAAAGGCGTTGCATCGGATTGGCTTTCGAAGAAAGCGTCACGTGCATCCATGATTGTATCGGTCAGGATTGCTGCGCGCGTGCGTATGGCTTCATCGGTGCTGCTGGTTTTGAGCAATTCAAGTACAGGGCCGATAACGCGGGTGATTTTGCCGTTGATGGCTTTGCGGCTATCCAGCACGGCATTCGGGATCGTCAGGTCAACCACGCTGCCTTTACGGAATGCCGTATCAATAGCGCCTTGTGCACCCTTAAGGGCTTTGAAGCCGGTTTTGAGGGCTTGCTGGTCTGACAACGTGTTCAAAGAATCGTAGGCAAAGGCGTAGCCGTCTTCAACGGCGGTTTGCAGTGCTTGGAGTTTGGTCATCAGCTCGCGTGTTGTGTCGGTCAAGGCTAATGCACTGCTGGAGGTTTTGATTTCTACCGCGTCATCGCCGCGTTCTGAAAGATCGGCTACGGCATCCTGCAGTGAATCTGTCAGGGGCGCATCGGATGCGACTGTTTTATTACTTCCAAGCTCTGCCAAAAATGCCTCGGTGGCGGCGGCATTTCTTTCGGCGGCAGTCGGTTGGCCGGCTTCATCGCGTACGATGTCAGTCAGGGTGGGGATGAAACCATCAGGGGCGCCCTGTGCGGTATCTGTATTGGCTGGCTGTTGACCTGCTTGGTCCAGTGTTTTTGCCGCTTCGGTGCTCATAGTCGTCATCACCCTTCAAAATCTTTTTGTTTGTTGTATCTACCGCTCGTATTTTTTAATTCCGCGTATCTTTTACGTCGGCAACATATTGAACTGTATCGGGCATTTCCTCGTTGGGTTGCCCTTTGAATGTGGCCATACCGACTGCATCGTGCAGGCCCAGCATGGCTAATTCGGCGTCATCCATATCGCGTATCTGGCCCAGTATTTTCGTGCCGACACCAATGTCGATTCCGCCGTTTACTATATTGAGGAAGGTTTTTCCTTCCGGCAGTGCTTCAGGGATGATGAGGATAGGGCGAGCAAGCTCATCTACCATCACAAATGCTGTATCAAACATATGAACCACCTTTTCAGAACTGAAAATGCCTTTTGGGCTACTTATGGCGTCATCCTAGCTGGCAGAGCTTAAAATTTTCATAACGAAAAAGCAAGTAAAACTTTAAGACTTGATTAACTTTTGCCTAACTGTGCTGTCGTTGCATAGAGTCTACGCCATTGATCTAGAATGGCATTTTTATCAAAAGCCTGTGCGTAATGTTCCTGACCTTTTATTGCCAAAGCAGCCCTTAAGGGCGCATCTACCCTTAATCTTTCCATGGCTTTGGCCAGTGATGGCACATTGTCAATCGGGGTTACCAGCGCATCAATGCCGTCTTGCACATAGTATGACGGTCCTTGCGACGCGGTTGTGACTAATGCGCGCCCAGCCGCCCATGCTTGCATGAAAGAATTACCAAAGGGTTCATGACGGGAGGGGAATACAAACGCATCACAAGCCGCCAGAAGGGCCCAACGGTCATCGCGCCAGCCCAGAAGGCGCACGCGGCTCTCAAGCCCTAGCGCCTTGATCTGGGCTTCAAGGGCGGGTCGTTCAGGGCCTTCGCCCGCAATCCATAAATACGCATCGGGCACCAGTGCAAACGCATCCAGCAGTGTATCGAAAGCCTTGTTGGTGTGCAGGCGGCCCAAGGTCAGGAATAAAAAAGCGTCTTTCGGGGTGTTTAGCGCGGCGCGGTCGGCAGGCTGGGCTGCGGCATCCATTTCGGCAAAGTTGGGTATGAACGTGATTTTAGCGGGGTCAGCGCCTTTTGTTTCCATCCAGCGGCCGATATCGGGCGCGTTGACGACGAATTGGTCGACCCCTTTGTAGTATTTGAGGTTGTAATACCCGCCTAGTCGCGCAATCCATTTAAACGTGCCGCCTTTGGGTAGCTTTTTGGCTGCGCGGTTCATCCATGTCACGACAATCGCTGGTTTGATGTCATCAATCAGTGCGCGCAAGGCGGGTTTTGTTTTGAAATCGAAGATGCCACCGAAGGGCAATATCGTCATGGGAACGCCCGCAGCTGCAAGCGCTTCGTCGCGGCCCGATTGGCGGCAGGCCACATGCACATCGAAGCCGGCGCGTTTTTGCGCTACGCACAACTCGGCAAAAGCGGTTTCCGCGCCGCCTTGGGCTGCGCCTGCCATGACATGAAGAATTTTCATCGTGGCCCATAAAAGCTGCAAAGCCCTTATCTGGCAACGTAATTATTATTGCACCGCAATTTTGCTGTGTTATAACTTGTATATGATTAACAATCGCAGCCTCATTCAAGTTCTTGCGCTTGCTCTCGCAGCAGCGGGCCTGGCTGCGCGTGCCGTAAGGCTATTCCGCGCTTAATCTCCCCCTCTTTTTCAAAAAGTCATTATCGCAAGACGCCACAGGTGCATCTTGCGGTTATCCAAAAACCATAACCTTAGGGTTGTTTTCATGTCACTTAAGCTATCTACGCGTTCCGATATTCCTGTTTTCCGTGTCCTTGATATTTTGCGTGTCGTAAACGAACGCGTCGCCGCCGGTGAGGATATTATTCATCTTGAAGCAGGCCAGCCATCTGTCGGTGTGCCAGCCGCAGCCCTTGAAGCGGCTATGAAAGCCGTTATGCACACGCCGATGGGCTACACTGAAGCCACAGGCATGCCAGCTCTTAAAAATCGTATCGCGCAATATTACACGGATGAATACGGCGTAGCGGTTGACCCTAAAAACATCATCATCACGATTGGCGGTTCATGTGGTTTGTCATTGTCGTTTCTGGCAACGCTTGATGCTGGTGACACGGTCGCCATGGCGGCACCGGCATACCCTGCTTACCGCAATATATTGAAGGCGCTGGGCTGCGTGCCAGTCGAGATCCAGTCGACACTGGCCGACAATTACCAGCCGACCATTGCGTCGCTTGAGGCGCTGGCTGAAAAGCCTAAGGGGCTGATCATCGGCAATCCGTCGAACCCGACGGGCACGATCATCAGCAAGGACGAACTGGCCAAAATCACCGCATGGTGCCAAACGCACGGTGTGCGCCTATTTGCAGATGAATTGTACCAAGGCATCACATTTGGCGAGAAATGCGACACGGTTCTGCGCACCAGCAAGGAGGCTATCAGCATCAACAGTTTCTCGAAATATTTTGCGATGACGGGCTGGCGTATTGGCTGGGTAGTTTTGCCTGATGATGTGGTGGACCGCGTCAAACGTCTGTGCGAAAGCCTGTTTGTAGCACCGCCCACACTGGCGCAGCATGTGGCCTTGCATGTGTTTGACCACATGGATGTGCTTGATGGGTATGTCGCGCGCTATAAGGAGAACCTAGAGATTTTGAATACCGAATTGCCCAAAGCCGGCTTTACAAAATTGTCGAAAGTGGGCGGCGCGTTTTATATGTACGCCGATATTTCAGACCTGACGGATGATTCAGAAGCCTTCTGCCGCAGTCTGCTGGATCAGGCGGGGGTGGCTATGACCCCGGGTACTGACTTTGATCTTGAGCGCGGGCACCAAACCGTACGCATGAGCTTTGCAGGTTCAACCGAAGATATTGCTGAGGCCTGCAAACGCATCACGACATGGATGCGCGGCTGGAATCATAAACAGAAGATGGCTGTTTAAAAAAGGGCTGTTATTTGTGTTCCCACACGTCGCCGCGCGCAAGCAATTGTAGCGCGGCGTCTTTTTGCAGCCATGCCTTGGCGTCGGCATCACCTTTTAAATACGCATCCCAGAATGCGTTCGAGATGGCCATGATGGCAGGATGGTGATTAGGGTTGCGGGTTTCACCCTTGGCTGAAAGCATGCGTTCGGTAAAGGCTGAATGTTGTGCCGCGAATAGTACAAGCTGGTATTTGTTACCTGCGGGCAGGGCTTTATACACCTCAAGCCGTTTTTCAGCCGACATGTTGCCGATGGGCGATGTGTCTTGCGTGCCGGTCATGACCATCCAGGGCAGGGCCACGCTTGAGAAGGCGGATGTGGCATCGCCGCGTTGCGGAGGGCTTGGGCTTAGGGCCAGTGCGGCCTTGATGCGCGGATCGGTCAGTTTACTTTCGCCGTCAACGGTTTGGCCGCTGACCATTTGCGTGGTGATCGCGCCGAAGGAATGGCCAGCCATGCCGATATGCGCGGTATCGAGGCGGCCGAATAACGGGCTGCCTTCCGCCGTGTTCCAAGCGTCAAGGTTATCGAGAACGGCTTTGACATCCATCACACGGGAGATAAGGTTTTTAGCCGATGCAGCCTGTTTCATGGCGAAAAAGGCTTTGATGCGGCCTTGATCTTTCCAGATGTTTTCATCGCTGCCTGCGTGCTGCAAAAACACGGCCACGTAGCCATGCTTGGCCCAGTTCTGGCCCAAATACCCGTAGTAGCCGTCACGCGCCCCGCCAAGGCCGTGGCTGAATAAAATAACAGGCGCTGGTACGCGGGTGACAGGCAGGTACACAAGGGCGGGAATTTTTACGCCGCGTGCGCTGTCGGTTGCTTCCAGATCAACAGTCTTGATGTTAGCTGCAACGGATGTGTTTTGTGGGTTGTATGCAGCAGCATTCGCGACGATAGGCGCCGCATATATAAAAGCTGTGACGAGTAGAGCAATAAGAAGCCGTGTGGTTGCGGCGACACGCATGAGGGGCTTAGGCCTTGGCCTTGGCTGTCATGGGCGTATAGATAACTTCAGCCAGCGCTACGTCTTTGTGGCGCAGGGCGGGGGCACTGAATGCAGCAACATCAACGGAATCGTGCGACATGAAACCGTTATCGTTGCCGAAAACTGGTTGATAGAACATGGGACGCGCTGGTGTGGTCATCTGTTCAAAGCCTTTTGTAAATTACAAAGTCATATTCTATGCCTACCGTGGTGCAGTCTTGACCACGGTTGCGGGTAATTTCTTGCCATTGGGTTGGGTCCAATTCAGGAAATACTGCGTCACCATTATAAACGTTATGGATATGGGTCAAGTAAAGGGTTGTTGCAATCGGTAACGCCTGTGCATAAATCTGCGCCCCGCCGATGACCATAATTTCGCTGACGCCCAATGTTTCAGCCATTTTTATAGCATCATCCAGTGATGGGGCCGTGGTCACGCCATCGGCTTTCCAGCCGGGATTGCGCGTAATAACTATATTGGGGCGGCCGGGTAACGGCCGACCGATTGAATCGAAGGTCTTGCGGCCCATAATGATGGGCTTGCCCATGGTTGTGGCTTTGAAATATTTAAAATCCTCCGGTATGTGCCACAGCATTTTATTGCCATCGCCTATCACGCGGTTATCGGCCTGGGCCGCTATGAGGCTTATGGGTATGCTCATATAGCGACTGCCGCCTTGATATGTGGGTGGGCTTCGTAGCCGACCAGTTCGAAGTCTTCAAATTTGAAGGCGAAAAGGTCTTTTACATCGGGGTTTATTTTCATTTGCGGCAAGGGGTAGAAGGGGCGAGCTAGCTGTTCTTTTGCCTGCTCGATATGGTTTGAATAGAGATGCGCATCACCGAAGGTGTGAATGAATTCGCCCACTTTCAGCCCTGTTACCTGCGCTACCATCATTGTGAGCAGCGCATAGGATGCGATGTTGAATGGCACCCCTAAAAAAATATCGGCCGAGCGCTGGTAAAGCTGGCAGCTGAGTTTGCCATCCGCCACATAGAACTGGAACAGGCAGTGGCAGGGCGGCAGGGCCATCTGGTCGATCAGGGCCGGGTTCCAAGCTGACACGATCAGGCGGCGGCTGTCGGGGTTCTTTTTGATCATGTCGATCAGGTTTGTGATCTGGTCAATCGCGCGGCCATCGGGTGCCGGCCACGAACGCCACTGGTAGCCGTAAACGGGGCCGAGATTGCCGTCAGCATCGGCCCATTCGTCCCAGATGCGGACGCCGTTGTCTTTGAGGTATTTGATGTTGGTGTCGCCTGCCAGAAACCACAGCAATTCGTGCACGATGGATTTGAGGTGCAGTTTTTTGGTGGTGACCATGGGGAAGCCGTCAGCCAGATTGTAGCGGGCCTGATACCCGAATACTGACAGCGTGCCCGTGCCCGTGCGGTCTTCTTTCTTGGTGCCGTGTTCGAGCACGTGGCGCATCAGGTCATGATATTGTTTCATTGCTGGGTGTCTCCGGAATCGGGTGGTGTCGGGTCAGTATAAAGGGGTGACTATGCGCGGGGCGATTACGGCATAGGTAATCCACAGCAAAGTGGATATTGGCCTATCCGGCGCAATATTTGACATAAAGTAATTATATGTTGTAGCTTCGCGGCCATGACGAACCCTACGCCCATTGATGTACAGAAAATTTTTGCAGCCGCCGTCGGCACAATTGACGATGCGGGCGGTGCTGACGCCACCTACCTCGATAATGGCCCTGCCGCCAAACGCATTTTGTGCGATTGTGACGGTACACTGTTTGATGTACGCGGCACAGGCGCGCAGCAACTGAATGAGGAGTTGTTCGCCTTTTTGTACATGGCCAAACAGAACGGCTTTAACGTTACCATCCATACCAATACGCTGGCGGGCAATACCGACCGCGTGAAGCTGTTTTCAAAAGTTCATTTTGGTGACCCGATGGCTTTTGAAGTCGTGGATAAAACCGAGACGAACGGCGTGCATGCTGCTATCATTTTTGATGACGACCATAGCACCCATGGCGCGAAATCGCCTAATAAATGGGAACCGCGCGACCCAAGGATGCTTGCCCTTCTTGAAACCATGCGCCAGGCGAACCCTGCTTTCAAGGTTAATAAACCGTTCAAGGTTTTTACTGGCCTCAATCCCTGATTTGATAAATCACCATGAATGCCCTATAATCATTCTGTCAGCCCTTCGGGGTTGAAGATGACGCTGAACGCGGATGCGGAATAAGCGTTGTGGACCCGGGGGCAGAGCCCGGCGGCTCCACCACAAGCCCCTAATGGGGGTTTTTGTGGGGCCGATTTAGGATCGACACGCGTGGTAAAGGTGTTTTGCGGTGTTCGGAATGACGTCCCGCCGATAAATGGGGTCAAAACGCAATAGTTGCCAATGATAACAACTTTGCTCCGGTAGCGATGGCAGCGTAAGCAGCCCTAGTTACCAAAACCTTCAATCCCATACGTCCTAGCTGACGTATGGTGGGGTGCGGGCCGACCTAGCAACAGAACTGGCCCATTTCTGTTTTACTCCGGTTATTGTATATTTTTTGCGCTCGTACGATCACGTACGGGTTTATTTATGTGTGACCCGCCATGGCTTCTGCTTCCCGTATTCTGATTGTTGAAGATAATGATTTTGTACGGATGCAGATTATGCGCTTTCTGGTTGATGCCGGTTATGCCTGCTTTGAAGCATCGGGGGCTGAGCAGGGGCTTGAGCAGATGTCGCCCGATGTGGCTGCGGTTATTGTCGATGTGCGTATGGCACCCATTGATGGGTTTGCGTTTATTGCAGCCATGCGCGAACATGGTTATGCCCCTCCTGTCATTATTGTGACCGGTGATCAGAACCCCGATATTCTGGTGCGTGCATCAGCGTTGGGGGTTGTGAACGTGTTGGCAAAACCGGTCCAGAAAGATAGACTTTTGGCCATGTTGGCCCGTGCGGTTGCCGCAACCCCGCACGTATAGGCCAAGAATAACCCCGGTCGCGCTGTTTCTTCTTCACAAACGTCTGATTTTGTACGATAACATAACGATAATCTGGTGCGGGAAGGAACCCGCATGCGCTTGAAAACGTATGGTCTCTAGAAGGCTTGCGATTTTCACATTTTTATGACGGAGCAGGGTATGATCGACAAGGTTGCAGCCGCACAGGATAATGAAATCACGCCGGCGGTAACGCCGCGCGATGTGAAGCCGGGTGCCGTGAAATCGGGTAAGCCGGGTGGTAAGGCATTGCCGTTTATCATTTTGGGTGCCGGTGTAATGGTTGTCGCTATGGTTGTGGCGCTATTGCAGATGAACCATGTATTTAGCCCTGGCAAAAAAGCAGAGGCGCAGGCCGACCCTACATTTTTGACCCAATATACCCGCCAGTTACATACCGCAGTTTTGCGCCTTGTTATCAACGGGGTTGATACGGCCTTATTGCAATTCAACGCACCCAGTGAATTTACAGGCCCTCAGTATGCGGCCTTCCAGCCTACGCATGGCGTTTTTAATGTATCGGGCGGTGGCGCTACTTTCCTTCAGGTACCTGCAGCATTGCATGCTAACAATAAAGTTGACCAAAACTGGATCTTTAATATGGACTATATGATCCCGATGCTGGGGTCTGACAATGCGGGCGGTGCCGGTAATGACCTGATTGCCTTCGCAGACGACCTTTCGCAAAGTGTATGCAGCCGCGCCAATAACGATATGGGTTTCGGGCCTTCCATCCCTGTCATAAAAACCCCAATTGCACTGCATAATAACCGTTCGGCCACGGCGACGGTGCCTGATGTGCCTGTTGCGACTGGTGCGTCACTGGATGACGGTGCGTCACCCAACTGGTTCCGCGGCAAGACAGATGGTTGCTTCCAGAATGGTGCTAACGGCAATTACGTTTTTTATTCGGTTCTGGCCGAACGCTAATTAGCAGAAAATTATTATAAAAAAAGCGGCGGGTTTACCTGCCGCTTTTTTTGTCAGTCGTGTTTGCGGTGTTCTTGATGCGTATGGTTGATGTGCCAGAATTTTTCCATCGCGAGATAGGTGAACGATGCTGTCCATGCAATAAGCACCATGCCGTTCAACACCTCGGCTGCGGCTAGCATGCGTAGTTCATGGGTGGGTGTCAGGTCACCGAAGCCAAGCGATGTGTATGTGCTGGACGAGAAATAGAGACAATCAAGGAAGCTTTCATAGGTAAGGCTTACGGTATGGCCTATGCCGCTTACGGCACCAATATCCGAGAAGTTTTCAATAAGAAAAAAAGTGATGGCATAAACCCAGATGCAAACGATATGGATCAGGAAAATAGGGCCTATAAGTGCCAGTACGCGCAGGCGGGCAGGTATGGTCATTCGAGGGAGCCTGGCCCACACAATCCGCATAATCTCGTAGGCAATAAGACAGCATGCCGAAATTACTATGATGCTCACAGCCAGAATTACAAGTAATGCGTACATTACACAGCCTAAGCGCTAAAGGTTTTTTGTAGCCGTGCAACTTCCGCAGCCACACGCTCGAATTGGTATTCTATATCGTTAACAATGTCGGCGCAGGATTGCAATTCGCGGGCCTGTTCTTGCAATTTTTCTGCTACATCGCCCAAGGCCATGCAGCAAGCTGAGCGGGCAGCACCTTTCAGGCTGTGCGCAGCTTCCTCAAGCTCGAACGGGTTGTTCATGTCGAATGCGGCGCGGATACGCTCAACTAACGGGCTACACATTTCAAGGAACATGCCGACCATACCGATGGTTTCGGCATCGACGGCACCCATTTGCAGTTTCATGGCCTTGAGGTCGATTACGGGAGTTGCATCGCCAGTACTGGGGGCAAACGCCATAACTGCTTGCTCGCGCGCTTTGATCGGTTGAGGGGGAATATTCAGGCTGTCATCACTTAAGAGGCCCCAGCGAGCGAGCAAGTGCCTGAATTGTCCTAGTGAAACGGGTTTCAACAGACATTCATCGAACCCTTCTTTCAGGTAGGCTTGTTTTTGTGTCATTTGCACATCGGCCGTTAAGACCACAATTGGCAAATGGCCCAAGGCCGGGTTTTCAGCCTCGCGTTCGCGTATTTCGCTCACCAGCATGTAGCCATCTATTTCCGGCATATGGAGGTCTGTGAAAAGAATCCCGTATTGCCCCGTTTCAAGTGCTTCCAAGGCTTCGCTGCCACCATTCACGAAATCGGCTTCAATACCGCCGATCGTATTGAGCTGGCGGCGTAAAATATTGCGTACTATTTCCGTGTCTTCGGCGATGAGGAGGCGGCGGGGGCCAAACAGTGGAGCTACACCTTTTTGTTTGGCGTTGTCTTTTACAGCCTCGCCCAAGCCGAGGCGGCTGGCCGGTTTTGAGAGGTAGGTTGCGCCAAGCATGCGTGTTGCGTGTTGCAGGGCGTAATCATCGTGCACAGTGTACATGACCAGCCCTGTAATGGGGCGGATGGTCGATATATCGCGCATCAATTCCAGCCCAGTGCCATCGGGTAGGCCCTGATCAATGACGGCCACGTCAAATGGACGACGTTTGATAAGCTCGAGCCCTTCTTGATAGGTACCGCAGGCTTCGACATCGGCCCCCATGGATTTGAGAGACGATACGATTTCACGTTGCCCTTGCGGATGGTCTTCAACCACCAGAATGGCCAGTCCCTCAAGCGAGGGGAGTTTTACGTGTACATCGGCTGTGCTGACAGCCTGTGTGGGTATTTCAAACCAGAAAGTCGAGCCTTCGCCAATTTTTGATATGACGCCAATATCACCGCCCATAAGCGTTACCAGTTTTTTGCAAATCGACAGGCCTAGACCCGTACCGCCGAATTTCCGGGTGGTGCTGTTGTCAGCCTGAGAGAAAGGCTGGAACAGTTTTTTGCAAACTTCCTCAGATAGTCCGATGCCGGTGTCTATCACTTCGAAACGCAGGGCAATGCCATCGGGTGACGCAGGTTTGACTTTTTGTGTTTTAGTGGTGACGCGTAGTTTTACTGTGCCTTCGCGCGTAAATTTGAGCGAATTGCTCATGAGGTTTATGATAATTTGCCGAAGGCGTTTGGGGTCGCCTTTGATAACAAAAGGTACCCCCTGCTCAATGTTATCTTGTAATTTGACACCCTTGCCGTGGCGTTTGATTGACATTGCTTCCATGGTGCCGCGTACCAACATGCGCACAGGTACTTCAAATGTATCAAGCTCCATGCGGTCGGCATCGAGTTTGGCGAGATCAAGCACATCGTCGAGAATTTCGAGCAGCCCGCCAGCCGAGCTTTTGGCAGTGTTGATCATGTCTTCGATATTGGGCGAGATTTTTTCCTGCCCGATAAGTTCAAGGAAGCCGAAAACAGCCTGCATTGGTGTGCGGATCTCATGGCTCATGGTAGCAAGCAGGTTTGATTTCATGAGGGCCGCGGCCTCGGATGCGCGTATCGATTCGCGCATTTTTTCTTCCGATTGCCTGATGGTTGTCATATCTACCAGCCAGAGGGCATAGACCTGTTGGCCTTTGTAGGCCATGTACTCACCGCTAATTTTGAGGCGGCGTGTCTGGTCGCTATCTGGCAAATGAATGGTCACTTCCTGCTCGAAGGAACGGGGGTGGTTATACAGTACAGCTTCCAGTTCGGGGCCCAGCAGCTCGGCCATAGGTTGACGGCCGATGATGCCACGGTGGCCGATCAAGGGCCCAAAGGCCGGATTTGCATAGGTAATGGTGTAATCCCGGCGGCTGACGAGGCAAAAGCCGAAGGGGGCCGTATCGATGACCGAAAGGAAATCAGTCTGTTGGCCATCAGGCATAAGTCATACCATTTTTGAATTGGACGAGGATGATCGTTTCCATTTTACATGATGCGGGCGTTTCGTACAGCTTGCCTGTACTAAAGGCCGGACGTTAAAGGCTGGACAGGGGCAGGCGCTAATGGTCTTATCTGCCCAGAGAATAAGGAGAAAATTATGGGTTATACAGTTGCGGTTGTAGGGGCTACGGGCGTTGTCGGGCACGAGATATTGTCAACGCTGGCCGAGCGTGAATTTCCGGCCGATAAAGTGATTGCGCTGGCATCGCGCAAATCATCGGGTCGCGAAGTTTCTTATGGTGAGAAAAAGATTTTAAAGGTCGAGGCGCTTGATAACTTCGACTTCACGGGCGTCGATATCGTACTGTCATCGGCTGGCGCCAAAATTTCGGCTGAGTTTGCGCCTGCTGCCGTTAAGGCGGGTGCTGTCATTATCGACAACACGTCGCATTTCCGTATGGACCCCGATGTGCCGCTGGTGGTGCCTGAAGTGAACCCCGAGGCTATTGCCGGATATACGAAAAAGGGCATTATCGCCAACCCCAATTGCTCGACTATCCAGATGGTTGTGGCTTTGAAGCCATTGCATGATGCTGCCAAAATTAAACGTATTGTCGTTTCGACTTACCAGTCGGTCTCGGGCGCAGGCAAAGAGGGCATGGACGAGTTGTTTGAGCAGTCGCGCAAATTTTTCGTATCGGACGAAATGAAGAGCGAGATTTTTGCCAAGCAGATCGCCTTCAATGTTATTCCGCAAATCGATGTGTTCATGGATGACGGGTCGACCAAGGAAGAGTGGAAGATGATGGTCGAGACCAAAAAAATCATGGGTGGTGAAATCAAGGTGGCTGCGACTTGCGTGCGCGTGCCGGTATTCATTGGCCATTCGGAAGCGATCAATGTCGAGTTCGAGGACGAGATGACCCCGCAGATGGCGCGCAGCCTCTGGAAAAAGGCCAAAGGTATCAGCCTCATCGAACGCCAGAGCGACATGGAATATATTACGCCTGCAGAAATTGCCGGTGAAGATGATGTTTTCATTTCGCGTATCCGGTCCGACCAGACGGTCGATAACGGCATTTCCTTCTGGTGTGTCGCAGACAATTTGCGTAAAGGCGCTGCGCTGAATGCTGTGCAGATTGCAGAAGTGCTGGCGCAGAAATATTTGAAAAAGTAATTGCGTTACGTTTTTGGATTTTTGACACGCAGGGTGAGCATGGCTTTCCCTGCGTTTTTGTTGCGATGATTCCTGCGACATTTTGAACCAGTATTCCGTCGTTTTTTATGCATCGCAATACATGTTCAAAGTGAAGTTCTTTTAAGCGAAAGCATGGCTTGGGGTTTTTGCAACACTTAAGAAAATGCAAAGAATCCTTGCAAGTGATGTGACAGTTTGTCTAGGTTTGCGTCGAAGTGATAACGAGTAGGATCGATTCTACAATGAGCGTTCCATTCCCATTACCCCATGTTGTTTTGACCGATATCCGGGCCAGTAACCCGCGTGAGGTTTTACGACGCATGGCGGAAGCACTTGAGCTTTCGGAAGCCGTGCCAGCCGACCTGATGACGGACGCGTTGGCTGCTGCAGAAAAAGCGGGCGGTAGTGCGATTGGTGATGGCGTTGCTGTTGTGGCTATGCGTATCTCGCCGGAAATTTCAAGGAAGCGCCTGTGCGCGTTTGCAAGGCTGGCGCGTCCAGTGCCGTTCCGCGGCGTTGAGAATCATCCGTGTGACATGGTGTTTGTCATGGCAACGCCTGATGATCAGTCGCAAGCGCATCTGCGCGATTTGTCGGTTATCATCCGCGCACTGCGCGATGCAGACCTGACACGCCGCCTGCGTGACGAAATGGTCCATGAACGGATCTTCAATCTGTTCCGCGCCCGCGATATCGCGTTGCGCGCAGCAGCTTAAACAAGCTCAGCCTTTATTACTGGACCGATACGGGGAATAGGTTTTTTTGCTGGGCTACCAGCATGGCCATGCGTTCATCGTGTTCGATGCCGAGGGGTGCGCCATCAGCTGAATGTACGGCGTAGACTGTTTGCCCATCGATTTCGATTTTTTTGACATAGGCCATCACGGCCATGCCAAAAGCTGCAAAGTCGGCTGTGTGGGCCAATTTCAAAGTAACAGAGTGATTATTCATGACGCCCCTCCACATCTATAACTTCTTCGCCTGATTTAGCGGTCTGGATTTTAATTTTCTGTACGTTGCTTTCAGGCACAATGCGCTTGAGATCAATATGCAGTAATCCGTTGTCTAAAGTCGCACTGCCTATTTCAATTCCATCGGCCAGCAAAAAGCTACGCTGGAACTGACGGGCGGCAATGCCACGGTGCAGGAAAACGCGCGTATTATCGTCGGCCTGCTTACCACGAATATTAAGCTGGTTGTTATCGACTTCGGCTTCCAGTTCATCCATCGAAAAGCCTGCAACGGCCAGAGTAATGCGTAAGCCATATTCGCCAATTTGTTCAATATTGTAAGGGGGGTAGCCATCGCCGCCGGATTTCTTGAGGCGGTCAATGGAGCGTTCGAAATGGTCGAAGCCGAGAAAGAGAGGGCTGTCGAGTAGAGTCAGGCGCGTGTTCATATCGTTGGTCCTTTTAAAAAGCGACTTCACAATGGCTGGCCCATCAAGGCACCAGCCTTCACTTTCCATTATATAGGACTTTAGTCCGAAAAGACTAGGCCGATTTTTGAGATTTGTTTTTGGTGAATATGCGGCCGCAATATCCGCAGCTGACCGTGTCTTTGCGGTCAAAGCTGTAATAGACCAGCGGGTGCCCCAAAGGGCCTGAACCGCCGTCACAGCAAACTTCGTCGGTGGAGGCGGGGACGATGATGGTTTCGAGTGCTTTTTGCGTCATGGCGGGGCCAGTTATGGGCAGGTGTTGTTTACGGTTTGCTTACACTTTGTGCGTATAACATGACTGTAAACCCCGTTTTTTACAAGGTCCATGAAGTCATCCCCCCAACATAGCCATGTGCAAGCCGTTTTTGCCGACCATCCGGTGGCGGCTGCGCGGCCCGAGCAATATGCCGAACTGGTGGTTGATGCCAAAAAGCTGATCGCTGCCTGGCGCCAATCGCTCATGGCGCATGAATTGCTGGATGGTAACGGATTCATCAAGGGCGATATGGAACTAAGCGAGGGCCGGCTTGAAAAGCGTATGGTTGTACGCAAGAAGCTAGGTGCCGGCGAGGCCTTGGAAAAACCTATTCTAGGTGTCGGTATTTTTGACAATGTCGAGATCGGCGCGGGGTCTGACACCATTGCAACACTGGTCATGGAAGGGGTTACAATTATTCCCGTGCATGTCAGACGCTCCCAGATACGGGATTTCGAGGCCTTGAAGGCCTAATTGAAATTACCCGCCGGATGCGGTTTACTGGCCGCATGACCGACCACACTATAAAACTCACCAATTCCCTTGGCCGCCACAAGCAGGTTTTCGTGCCCCTCAACCCCGAGAATATCGGTGTCTATGTGTGCGGGCCGACCGTTTATAACTATGCCCATATCGGCAACGCGCGCCCTGCCGTGGTGTTTGACGTGTTGCGGCGTTTGCTCGCGCATATCTACCCCAAGGTCACGTATGTATCGAATATCACCGATGTGGACGATAAAATCATGGATGCTGCCAAGGCCAGCGGCGTGCCTATTGAAACCATCACGCAAAAATTTACCGATATTTATAACAATGATATGGCGGCGCTGGGTGTATTGCGCCCTGACCACCAGCCGCGTGCGACCGATACGATACAGGAAATGATTACGATGATCGAAAAGCTTGTGGCTCGCGATCACGCTTATGAGGTGGACGGCACTGTGCTTTTCCATGTGCCCTCATTTACAGCTTACGGCCAGTTGTCGGGTCGTAACCGTGATGAACAGATTGCAGGCGCGCGGGTTGAAGTTGCATCGTATAAAAAAGACCCAGCCGATTTCGTGTTGTGGAAGCCCAGTACACTCGACCAAGTGGGCTGGGACAGCCCATGGGGCCGCGGGCGGCCCGGCTGGCATATCGAATGCTCGGCCATGTCGGAGAAACTGCTGGGTGCCGATTTCGACATCCATGGCGGTGGGCTGGACCTCACGTTCCCGCACCATGAAAACGAAATCGCGCAAAGCATATGCGCGCATGACCATAGCGGCTTTGCCCGCGTATGGGTGCATAACGGTTTTGTGATGGTCGAGGGTGAGAAGATGTCAAAATCCATCGGCAATGTGCTGCTTGTGAACGACCTTTTGAAAAAAGCACCCGGTGAGGCGATCCGTTTTGCATTGCTGCGCACGCATTACCGCCAGCCTTTCGACTGGACGGATGCAGGTTTACAGGAATCCAAAAATATCGTGCGGTCGATGTATGCCGCGCTGGGCGATAATGATGATACTAACCCGCCGCCACCTGAGTTTATGGAAGCGATGTGCGACGACCTTAACACATCGCTGGCTTTGACCATTCTGCGTAACAAACTCGCGCAAGGGGATGTGAAGGGCGTTAAAGCCGCAGGCGCCATGCTGGGTATTCTGCAATCAAATCATGCGGCCTATGCCGAGGCGTTGCAGGCCAGCGCAGGCATTGATGCGGCTGCGGTCGAGGCTTTGATTGCCGAACGCAACGCCGCGCGTGCGGCTAAAAACTGGGCGGAATCGGACCGTTTGCGCGATGCGCTTTTGGCCATGGGCGTGACGATTAAAGACACGCCGCAAGGCACCACATGGTCGGCCTGATACGGGCTAGATTTTAAGGGACGTTATGCGCCAGTCGAGGCCTTCGCGCGTCAATATCGCGGTGGGCTGGCCTTTGGCGTTGTGAAGTACGAAATGCGATGTATCTTGCCATGAGCCGCGCAATGCCAGTTCATCCATACTCGTGCTTAGGCCCAACTGGTCGCGACGGGTTTTATCTTTCAGAACGGTTATCATGCTGGCAGGCGATACGATGCTGTCAACAAAGGCACCGGCGATGTGTTTTGCGATAATACCGCTGATGGATGGGTCTTTCTGTGCGGCATCAGGGGCCATTTTTTGAGCCATGTTGACAGCCATGTTCGCCTTGAGTGCATTGAAATCGACATACTGCGCCACTTGCGCGGGGTCTTCATTTTCGAGGGCCGCCGTCAGTGATTGCACCGCGCGATAGGGCGAAAACCAGTATAGCCCGTAGCTGAGCAGGAGGATGAACGCGATTTTTCTGATGGGTCCGAAGATCATGCGAAGAGCCTAGCATAGAAAAAACCCTGTGACGACATCATGCCGGCACAGGGTTTTTTGGAATATTGAATTATCAGGCGGCTTTGGTTTGCGCGGTGGTCGCAGCCAATGCAGGGTCTATCCAGCCGATATGGCCATCGGGCCTGCGGTAGACGACGTTGAGCGATTCCGTTTTTGCGTTGCGGAACAGCATAAAGTCCTGATCGGCAAGGTCCATGCGCATCACTGCTTCCGATACCGACATCGACGAGATGCTGGTTGTAGCCTCGGCCACGATTACAGGCTCGACTGCCGCGATTGTTTGGGTTTCTTCATCGTGGTTGTGTTCGAGTGTGTAATCACGCGCTTTGATGAATGATGCTTCCGGTGTTTTTTCGAGGCGTTCATGGTGGTCGCGCAGGCGGGTTTTATAGCGGCGCAGCTGTTTTGAAACGCGTTCTGCACATTCGTCGAATGCGACATATGGTTCGACGTTTTCGGCGCTAGCCTGAACCTTCACGTCATGCCCCACATGGAAGGTTGTGTTGACGCGGAAAAGATGCGGCCCTTCGCGGCTGAAAATAACAGTCACATCGGTGACACGGTTGAAAAACTTCTGTTTCAGATTTTCGAGTTTTTCTTCGATATGCGCGCGCAGGCTATCGCCTACATCCACATTGTGACCTTTGACGGACAATTGCATGGATGAACTCCTGATCTTTGTGTGTTTTTGAGATAATCACTTTAACCCATCACGAGGGTGAGAAAAAGTGATGATATTGATGTTAACCAAAACACCGATAATTCAAGTGTGGCGTTGCAAGATTAATGAAAGATTAATTTCCGAGCGCAGCTTTATTGCGCTTTGTGCGGCGGCGATGAGCCGATGACCCGATACCCGCAGCTTCCCTGTATTTGGCAACCGTACGGCGGGCAATATCGATACCTTCAGCTTTTAATTTATCTGCGATATCGTCATCAGATAATACGGCATCCAATAATTCCTGATCGACCATAGTTTTTATTTTGGCCTTAACGGCCTCGGCTGCCAGTTCGGCCCCACCGGATGACGAGCCAACGCCGGAATCAAAGAAATATTTGAGTTCAAACAGCCCGCGCGGCGTGCCAATGAACTTACCCATGGTTACACGGCTCACCGTACTTTCGTGAACACCCACCACTTCGGCAATGTCGCGCAGGGTCAGCGGCTTTAAAAATTCAACGCCGAACAGGAAAAAACCGTCCTGACGTTCAATGATTTCGGATGCGACTTTCAAAATGGTCTGCGCACGTTGATCGAGTGCGCGCACCAGCCAGTTGGCCGATGCAAGACGGTCGTTGAGGTAACGCATATCGCCTTTTTCGACATGCGCGTTCATCACGATATTGGCATATTCCTGATTGACGAGTACGCGGGGCAAGGTGTCGTTGTTCAATTCCACTTTCCAGCCGCCGCCCATATGTTTGGGGATGGGGCGCATCAGCACGTCCGGCAGGGCCGTTTGGGCGATCGAATGGTCGAAGGCTGCGGCAGGCTTGGGGTTTAGTTCGCGGATTTCGCGGATCATGTCGCCAATATCTTCAATATCGACGCCACATATGCGGGCGAGGCCCTTTAAATCACCGTCGGCCACTTTTTGCAAATTGGCGAGGCAGGTTTGCATGGCGGGGTCGAGCCTGTCGCGTTCGGCCAGTTGCAGGGCCAGACATTCCGACAAATCTGCTGCGAACGCGCCTGCCGGGTCGAATTTCTTCATGGCCTTCAAAAGGCTGTCGATACGTTCTTTCGGGCAGCCGAGTTGCTGGGCCAGCGATTCAGTACCTTCGCGCAGGTAACCCGCTTCATCGAGCCGGTCGATCAATAGCGCACCTATCATGCGGCTGGCCGGGTCGTCGGTCATGATCGTCAATTGTTCGATCAGGTGTTCGCGCAGGGTTTTTCGGTCGGTTAAACGGTCTTCAAAGCCGGTGTCATCATCATCGAAGCAGACGCTGCCGCCTTTGCCTGTATTCGCCCAGTCCGACCCCGTATCAAAACTCTCGCCCTCGAAGGCGCTATCCATCGGGTCACGGTCATCATTATTGGCGGCGTCTTTTTCGGCAATTTCGGCTTCGCTATCACCGTCGTTCTCGCCTTCACCTTTTTCAAGGAAAGGGTTCTCGGCCAATTCGTTTTCAAGGTAGCCCGCGAGTTCAATGTTATTGAGCTGGAGCAGCGATATGGCTTCCCGCAATTGCGGGGTCATGATCAGCTGTTGCTGGTTTTTAAGTTCGAGGGCGATCTTTGGTTTGAAATCCGACATTCTGGAATCATACCATTTTGGAAGAAAACTACAGGGAGAATTTTTCGCCCAGATAAACGCGTTTAACGGCTTCGTTGGCTACGATTTCAGCCGGTTTGCCTTCGGTTAGCACCTGCCCGTCATGAAGAATATAGGCGCGGTCCACAATTTCGAGGGTTTCACGTACGTTATGGTCGGTAATCAGTACGCCGATACTGCGTGTTTTGAGGTAGGCAATCAGCATACGGATGTCGCTCACGGCAATTGGGTCGATACCAGCCAGCGGTTCATCGAGCAGCATGTATTTGGGGCGGCAGGCAAGCGCGCGTGCAATTTCAAGGCGGCGCCGTTCGCCACCAGACAGGGCGACCGAAGGCGTGCGGCGCAAATGGGCAATTGAAAATTCTTCGAGCAGTTCTTCCAGAAAGCGTTCCTGGTCTTTATGCGCGAGGTCACTGCCCTGCAAAACGGTGCGGATGTTGTCTTCCACGTTCAAGCCGCGAAAAATGGAGGCTTCTTGAGGCAGGTAGCCCACGCCCAGACGGGCGCGGCGATACATGGGCATACGAGTAATATCTTGCCCGTCGAGCAAAATGTTACCGGCATCGCCATGCAAAAGCCCTGTCATGATGTAGAAAAGCGTGGTTTTGCCGGCGCCGTTAGGGCCAAGCAGGGCCACCGATTCGCCGCGTTCGACGCGCACCGATACATCGCGCAGCACAGGGCGCTTCTTGTAAGACTTGGCAATATGCAAGGCAGACAAGCCCGGTTCGACGGGGCGCAGACGCGCTTTGGGTTTGGAGGGCTGGGCCATTGATTGGCTAAAAATCCTTAAGAACGTCTCTTTTTTACAGGAGGTAGGGCTATTCCGTCAAATCGGTAGGCTTATCTATTGATTATTCAGGATAAAATACCCCGCGCACACGCCCGTCATTGGTGCTGTTGGTTGGTGCGCCTGTTACGGGGGCTGGGCCGCCATAGATGCGGCTGACATTGGTGTTGAGATCAACTTCACCGCGTGCACCGGTAATCAGGTTCTGCCCGCGTTCGATACGGACATTCCCATTAATTATCGCCTTGTTTGTTTCGGCATTGTAAACGCCGTTGTCGCCATAGAGCGTGTCAGTCGGTGTTTTGATGACAACATTGGTGACGGCTTCGAGTTCATGCAATTTGGTATTGCCAGTCGCGGCATCGTTTACGAAGCGGCCGATCAATTTATTCGCGGTGATGACATCATCGCCACGCACGGCTTTGGCGTTGCCCAAAGCGGTCATCTCGCGCTTGGATGCGCTGTAGGTAAGTTTATCGGACGCGGTGATTGTATCGGTTTGTGTTTTAAGCGACAGGTTGTTGCCCGTGAGTTCTGAGTAACCCGCTTTCACATCGTAATAGCCTTGCTGGCCTGTGGCGCGCGACCCGTCAGATAGTACCAGCACGTTGCCATCTGCATTGATGCGGTCGATCGTCATGCCTTTGGCCGAACCGCCTTCCACGTAGTTTGCGGTAAGCGTATCGCCGTGTAGTTCGGTCGTGCCCTGTTTGGCAATTGCATTGCCGCGCGCGATGTATTGATGATTGTCGCGCAGCCATTCAAGGGTGTTGTCGGCGGTGATTTCAAGTGGCTGTTTTTTTCCTGCGGCTTTGGTTGAAGCGGGAATTACAGGCGCAGATACTGTTGTGTTTTTTGGCGTGAGCCTGATGAACTCGGATGCGCCGTCTTGTGCAAAGGCTGCGTGGCCGCATGTCAAAAGAAGGCAGGCAAAAACGATGCGCAGTTTCATTGGGTACCGCCCTTCGGATTGATGGAATTGCCGGTTTTCAAAATCAGCTTGACCGGACCTTTGAAAATAGTGGTTGCGCCGCCGTTAGTCATGGTCATGCTTTGGGCGGTCAGATGCCCTTGCGGGCCATCAATTTCAACCGGTGTGGATGCCGATACGTTTGATGTCGCAAGATCTATCAGCATAGTTTGTGTTTGTAGGGTTGTGCCATCGGAGCGTGTGAGCACGACGTTTTCATTCAATTCCAGCACCTGCTTTTCCTGCTGGTAAATTCCGCCTTTGGCGTTGGCTGTCATGGTGACATCGCCATTCATTTTAAGTGTGCCGCTGGGTGTCTGAAGAATGACGTTATCGGGTGTTTTGCTATCTTGTACGGCCTCGGCGGCGGTAATTGAAAAGGGGCGGCCCTTGCCGTCAATGCTGCTGAATTTGGCGTTGGCCAGACGGTTTTCTGCAGCGGCTTTTTCAAGGGCCGCGCGGTCAACGGGGGCGGGTGCAAAACGATTTTGTGAAATTTCGATCTGGATTTTGGGCCATATCATCAGAATGGTCACAATGACGACAGCCGATATCGGCAAAATCCAGCGCAGCTTCGTGACGAACCCGGAATAGGCTTTATCGGACCGCGACAGCCCTTCACCTTTGCTGTGGTCATGCAGTGCGTTGAAACGGTTGTCTGTATCAGCCATCACGCCAGTTTATGGATTTTTTCAGATGACGCCAGCCTGAAGGCAGGCCTGTAGGCGGATGAGGCCGCAAATCTGCTCGCCGTCCATCACCAGCAGGCTGGTAATAGGCTGCTTGAAGCGCTTGAGCATCATATCGACAGCTTCGGCAGCCAAGGCTTTGGGTGCGATTGTCTTTGGGTTGGCTGTCATCAGTTCTCCTGCTGTTTTTGACAGCAGGGTCGGTGACATATGGCGTTTCAAATCACCGTCGGTGATGATGCCGACTATTTTGCCTTGCGCATTTTCGACCACAAGGCAGCCGAGGTTTTTCTCGGTCATCACAAGCAATGCTTTATCCATGGTTGTGGTGTCGTGCACCAGCGGAAGGGTTTCGGGCCCGTCCATCAGGTCTGATACATATTTGAGACGCTGGCCGAGTTTGCCGCCCGGATGGAAAACGCGGTATTGGTCGGGCGTCAGGCCTTTGCGGTCAAGCAGGGCCACAGCAATCGCGTCACCCATGGCCATGGTTGTGGTGGTTGATGTGGTGGGAGCCAGGCCGTTCGGGCAGGCTTCGGGTGCGTCAGGCAGTTGCAAAACAAAATCGGAGTGCTGGGCCAAAGTGGATGCGGGGCGTGACGTAACAGCAATCAGCGGAATGCTGAACCGGCGGGTGTAGGCGATGATATCGGCCAGTTCGGGGGCTTCACCGGAGTTTGACATGGCGATGACGGCGTCACGGTCCGTGATCATGCCAAGGTCGCCATGGCTGGCTTCGCCGGGGTGGACATACTGGGCGGGGGTACCGGTTGATGCCATTGTGGCGGCTATTTTGCGCGCGATGTGCCCGCTTTTGCCCATACCCGTGATGATGACGCGGCCGCCGCCTGTGCTTACCTTTTCTAGAGCATCTATCGCATGGGTAAAGCGGCTATCGAGGCTTTCTGCCAATGCGCTCAACCCGTCGCGTTCAGTCAGGATGGTAGCGCGGGCTACAGCTAACGTATCTTTTGTCATGGGGTCAGTGCTCGAAAATATCGGGGTCTTCCCAGCCCAGCAGGTCCAGTTCACCGCGGGTGGGGAGGAAGTCAAAGCAGGCCTGTGCCAGTTCGGTGCGGCCTTCGCGGGCCAGAAGCGCATCCAGCTTATCCTTCAGGGCATGCAGGTAAAGCACATCGCCCGCCGCGTAGCTCTGTTGTTCCTCGGACAGGGTTTCCTGCCCCCAGTCGGATGTTTGTTGCTGCTTGCTGATTTCTATTCCCAGAAGGTCGCGCAGAATGTCTTTCAGACCGTTACGCTCCGTGTAAGTACGGGTCATTTTGGCGGCAATTTTGGTGCAATAGACGGGTGCGCACCGTACGCCGAGATATTTGTAGATGGCCGCGACATCAAAGCGGGCGAAATGGAATATTTTTAGAACTTTGCGGTTTTTAAGCAGGGCCTTGAGGTTTTTGGCGCGGACATAGTCGCCGGGGGCCAGTTTGACCAGATGGGCATTACCGTCACCGGAAGAGATCTGTACAAGGCAAAGGCGGTCACGCACGGGTTTAAGACCCAGTGTTTCCGTATCAACGGCGATGGATGGGCCTAAATCAAGCCCGTCCGGTAAGTCGCCCATGTGAAGGTGAATGGTCATTAGACTTGTGATCCTATCATCTAATGGCGCATTTGTGCCAAAAAAAGTGGTGCCCAGAAGAGGACTCGAACCTCCACGTCGTTAAACACACGGACCTGAACCGTGCGCGTCTACCAATTCCGCCATCTGGGCAGCGAAAAAAAGTTCTGTTTCCTTAACCCGCATTGTCAGACCTGTCAATTGCCTGTTAAAATATGCGCCGTCATTCATTTTTAGGGTTTTTCATGAAAGTTCTTGTTTTAGACCGCGACCGCGATGCCTGCGACCAACTGCAGTCCATTTTGACTGGCATAAAGGCGGAAGTGACTGTTGAGCCCATCAAAAATACTGCCATGGAACTGGTGAAGCAGAACCAATATGACGTGATTTTCTATGATCCGTCGCCGCAAAACGAGATGCGTCCATTCATTATGGGTATTCGCCGTTCGCTGAACGCCTTCCCGCCCATTCTGATTTTATCGCATCAGCTGGACCGCAAACAGGTGGTGGCCGCGGGTGGTAACGATCTGGTGCTTAAGCCGCTTGACCGTGACGACGTGATTAAAAAGGCCCAGGCAGGCGAACGTATTTCAAAAATTGCACGCCTGATGGCTGATGAAGCAACCGACTTTCCAAGTAAAGAAGGTATTATTGCCAAATCGGCTTTCAACCAGTTGTTCATTACCTGCCTTGACCGATCAGACCGCCATGCCGAGACATCGTTTCTGATTTTCATCAGCGTTGAAAATCTGGCCGATATTGAAAAAGCCGATGGGCCGGAGGAAGCTAAAAAAGTGGCTTATAACCTGCGCCGGACGATAAGCCGTACGCGCCGTACGTCAGATATTGCGGGCCAGACTAAAGAGGCTGAATTCAGTATTCTGTTACTGCCGCCATCGCGCGACAATATAAAAGAGGACGAGCATTTTCTGGCCGTCCAACGTATCGTCGAGACATTGAAATCGAACATCGATATTATTTCGAGTGCGCCCACTAAAGCGCAGTTGAAGGTCTGGCTGCTTGAAATTCCAAGCGGGAATGTTCTGGCTGATCATACGGTCACTCCCGGTGCCTGAAATTTCGAACGATCCTGATAACGCCGTGCGCGCACGGCTACTTCAATTCGCAAAAAATGCTGGTGCACAGGATGCCGATGTTATTGCCGTACGTGCCCAGAATCTTGATGTCAGCGTGCGTAAAGGTGTTATTGAAGACGCCAGTCGGGCCGAGAGTTTCGGCATCGGTTTGCGTATATTCAAGGGGCATAAAAGCGCCTATGGCTCCAGTGCCGATGCGAGTGATGAAGGCCTGAAACGTCTGGCCCAGCAAGTGGCCGACATGGCCGATGCCGTACCCGAAGATAAATTCGCAAGGCTTGCCACTGCCGCTGAATCAGCCACCACATGGCCCGACCTTGATTTGTGCGATGATGCGGCGCCGCTTGATGTGAAGGCATTGGCCGCCATGGCCAAACAAGCGGAGGACGTTGCGCTTTCTCAAAAAGGTATTACCAATAGCGATGGAGCGAGTGCGGGGCAGGGTGTCCATTGGCTGGGTATTACAAGCAGCAACGGCTTTAATGGCGCTTACGCACATAGCAGCAGCTTTTTGTCGTTAAGCGTTATCGGTGGCAAAGGTGATGCCATGGAAACCGACCATGCGTCTACCAGTGCCACTTATGCCGCTGACTTGGAGGCGCCCGAGGTTGTGGGCCTGCGGGCGGCGGCACGTACGGTTGCGCGTCTTAACCCGCGCACCGGCAAAACCGGTTCTTTCCCTATTGTTTTCGACCGCCGTGTGTCATCCAGCTTGTTACGCACTTTGTCGCGTGTTGTGTCGGGCCCGCGTTTGGCCAAGGGCACGAGTTTTATTAGCGGAAAGCTGGGCGAGAAAATATTTTCCGACAGCGTTACTGTTATAGATGACCCGCTAAAATTGCGGGGTCTGCGGTCTGGTCCGTTTGATGCCGAAGGGTTGCCGGTTATGCGGCGCGCAATTGTCGAGGCCGGTATTTTAAAAAGCCTGTTCCTTGATTTGCGTTCGGCGGCGCGGCTTGATTTGCCACCAACGGGGCATGCCACGCGCGGCCTTTCTTCCCCGCCCGGGCCTGCGCCTTCCAATTTGTGGATCGAGGCTGGTGCACAATCGGTCGAGGATATGGTCGCCGCGATTGGTGACGGGTTTTTGGTGACTGATCTTATGGGGGCCAGCATCTCGTTGTCGACTGGCGATTATAGCCGGGGTGCATCTGGCTTCTGGGTGGAGGGCGGTAAAATCGCCTACCCTGTTTCGGAAATGACAATTGCAGGCAACCTGAAAGACATGTTCTTACGTATTACGCCTGCATCAGACCTTGAATTCAGGGATGGGATCGATGCGCCAAGCCTGCTCATCGAAGGTATGGTTACAGCTTCAAGGTAGCTTGGCAGATAGGCTTGGTTAAGTGTGCGAATAAGGGTAGGATTGTGGATAAGTTTTCCGCCTTATTTATCCGGTTATTCAAAACTATGTCTGTATTCTTCCACAAACTGCGCTTCGTGCTGGCGCTGCCGGTTCTGACCCTGCTGGGGTGTGTGCCCATGCATGCGCATAAGTCTGCCGGTTCGGAGGTGTCATCAGGCGCGGCCAAGGTCGAAGTTGTGAATGCAGCGGTGACGCCGGGTGTGAATGACACACTGGAAGTTGTTATTAGCGGTGAAGATGATTTAAGCGGTAGCTACAAGGTGAGTGAGGCGGGCGACATTACGCTGCCTTTATTGCCCGCACCGTTGCATGTCGCGGGCCTGCCCTTACCTATTGTGACACAAGCCATTATTGATGCCTACAAAGACGGCTATCTTGTTGATCCCAAGGTGAATGTAACGCTGTACGTTAAGGCTGGTGGCCAATGAATGCGCCAATACACAGCGATTATGGTGCCGTATTGCGTGCGCGCACCCATGTATCGGGTAATGACTTTGCATCGCTTGTCCGTGGGGTCTGGCGTCGTAAATCGGTCCCGCTTTTAGGGTTTCTTGTGGGTGCTGCAATAGGCTTGGCAGGCCTGCTTGTTACGCCCCCTCTGTATAGTGCCTCAGCGCGCATCATGATCGGCTCGCATGGCGATGGTATGGGGATGCTTCGGTCGGAGATGGAGATTATTGAATCGACGCCCGTGTTATCCAAGGTTGCCGGTGTTCTGAATTTGTATAAAGACCATCGTTTTACTAAACCCAATATTCTTGAAACAGCAATGCATCAGGACATGGAAGAAAATGCCGTACGCGACCGCGTTTTACGGCGTTTGGCAGGTATGGTCCATGTATCGGCCGTTGAGGGTACCAATATTATAGACATGACAGTGCGTCACCCTGTGCCTGACCGCGCGGCACAAATTGCCAACGTGGTTTTGTCATCCTATCAGGAGCGTAAAAATGACGAGCGCTTCGAGCAGTCGCGCCAATTTTCTGCGTGGATGGGTAAGCATCTTGAAGAGATAAAGGCGCAAGCGGAAGATGCGCGTAAAAAACTGGAAGACTTTCAGGTCAGCAATAGTGTTGTGCCGCAAGGAATGGTCGACACGACTGCTGAGCGTGCGCAAAATATTACCAAAGAGATAGAGCGTACGCATGCGCAAATCGCTTCGCTTGAAGCGCGGTTGGTGCAAGAAGCCAAACGTGGTGGCAAGTTCGCGGAGCCGCGAGGTCGCCTGAAAGCGCTTGAAGCCCAATTGGCTGAAATGGCCACGCGCTACGGCGAGAAACATCCGAAAATATTGGGTTTGAAGGCTGAGATTGCCCGCGTACGTTCGGCTTCGTCTGGGCGTACAGGCGCATTATCGGATACGCAAAAGCAGATCGACGCCGCGAAAGACCGCCTGCTGGCCTTACGCGTGCAGGTCAATGATATGGCAGCCGATTACGACACGCAAAGCGGCATGCAGCTAAAACGCCGCACGCTGGAAAGCGAGGTGCTTGCAACCCAGCATCTCTATGAAAACATGGCTGTGAAATATCAGGACTTGCAGGCGCAGACAGAATGGCAAGACGGCGGCATGAAGGTTGTGAGCATGGCTACTATTCCTTCCAAGCCTGACCAGATGCAGCGTTTTCTTGTTGTACTTTTATTGGGTGGGCTTGGCTTTTTAGGCGGGCTTGCGGCGGTTTTTATCCGCGTACTCTGGAGTACGGGTTTTAATACTTTAAGCCAGCTTGAAAACATGACCGGCTACCCTGTTTTTGCAACCATTCCCGCGGTTGATTCTCGTGGTAGTGCCGTGCATCACAGCATCATTAAAAACCCCGCGGCGCTGTTGGCTGAATCGTTGCGATCACTGCGCGTGTCGTTGCGCCTTCGTACAGCTGACGGTGTTCGTCGTCGTGTTATTGCTATGACATCGACGTTACCAAGCGAGGGTAAAACATCTCTCGCCGTTATGCTCGCGATTGTTGCTGCCAAGTCGGGCGAGCGTGTGATCGTGGTTGATTGTGATTTGCGCCGCCCGAGCCTGCACAAGGCGTTTGGCATAGGTAATGCGCGTGGCCTGCAGGATTATTTGAGTGATAAATCGGGCCTTGATGAAACGATTTACCGCAAGGATCCATCAGGTGTACACCTGATTACAACCAAGGCTGTACCGTCCTATTCGCTTACGCTTTTGACATCAGGGCGTATGGAAAAAATGATCGCTAACCTGCGTGAGCAATACGATCTTGTCATTCTTGATACGCCATCCTCTCTCGCATTCGCAGATTCACGATTGCTGGCGCATATGGTCGACCAGACGTTGTATGTGGTCGCCTGGAATAAAACACGACGTGATAGCGCTATTGTCAGCCTTAAGGCTTATGCCGATATGGGCTATACGGATTTGGCGCTCGTTCTGAACAAGGTGAATCTTGAAGAGTATTTGCGCGATAGTGCCTCTGCCGTGATTTACCAATACGGACAGGAATCTGGCGAGGCCTTTCCCCATGCGGCTTGACATTCGCGTTTTATAACGGCATTATAGGATAATCTTCCTAGAGAAGTTGCGCCCGCTTTCCAGCGGGTTTTTTTATGCCCAAAACCAAGGAGAACAGCCAATGACGACCCTTCCACTTGATACTGAACAATACCCTATTCCCGCCCTGCGCCTAAAGGTTACGGGCGGCGCGCATGTGATTGCAGCCACCGCTACTACCGCCCGTAATACCACGGCCTTTGATGCCAATACGCGTGTTGTATCGCTATATGCCACGGGGCCTGTCTATGTACGCTTTGGCGGTGCATCGGTGACAGTTGCGACGACAGACCATTATTTTCCCGCCGGTATGTATTACGATTTTGCAATTGGTGGCGGCAAAGTTGGTGTGTTTACCAACGTCGCTGTACTGCGCGCCGATACGGATTGCACAGTTTATGTATCGGAAAAAGAGTGATTAGCGGCCGATGGCCGTGCGTGCACGCAGTGCTTGCGTGAGTGTGCCGTCGTCAAGGTAGTCAAGTTCGCCACCAACTGGCATACCGTGGGCAAGCTTGCTTACACGTACACCCGATTGTTCGAGGCGGTCGGCCAGATAATGTGCTGTTGTCTGGCCGTCTACCGTGGCGGCCAGTGCTAGTACAACTTCGTGTACGCCTTGGGCTTCCAGCCTTTGCAGTAGTTCATTGATGCGCAAATCGTCGGGCTTGATGCCGTCAATCGCCGAAAGCACGCCGCCCAGTACATGATAAAGCCCGTCGAACGCGCGTGTGCGTTCAATCGCCCATATATCGGCAATGCCTTGTACAACGCATAGCACGGTCTGGTTGCGGCGCTTATCGGCACAAATAGTGCATGGGTCGCAGCTATCGAGGTTGCCGCAGGCATGGCAGGTGCGCACATTGGTATAGGTTTTTTCCAACTGCATCATCAGCGGCTTCATCAAAGTTTCGCGGTCCTGCAACAGCGTCAACGCGAGGCGGCGGGCCGATCGAGGGCCTACACCTGGCATACGCGCCAATATTCGTATCAGGTCGTTGATATCGCTGCTGCTCATGTTTTTTTCTCTGGCAGGCGATCGTAATGGATGTGGGCGGTGTCGAGCTTGCGCGCCTCCAGCAGGCTGCTCACGCTTTCGACCATAGCAGCGGGGCCGCATATATAGGCGATATATCCTGATAAATCAGGTGAGAGGCGGGCGATGACCTTATCGGGCGTATCATCGCCCAGCGCGCGCAATATTGTCACTCTGCCTGTGGCCTCAAGGGCTGTAAGTTCAGGTGCGCAGTACACGTCATCGGCATCACGGAAGCCGAATACCATCGTAATGTTCTGGTTGTTTTCTTTTTGCGCCAATATGTCTTGCGCCAGAGCCAGCATGGGGGCTACGCCTGTACCGCCAGCCACCATGATAACTGGTTTGCCTTGCACGTATGCGGTATCCAATACGCCATAAGGGCCCATAAGGGTAAGGACATCGCCTAATACGACATGTGCAAGCTTATGGCTCAAACCACTCCCTGTGTTGCGGATATGAAAGGTAACCTTTCCATCAACTGTGGGTGCATTGGCTATCGAGAAAGGGCGAGGCGCATCATCGCCAACGCTGATTAATGCGTATTGGCCTGCACGAAAGGGGAAGCGATTTTCGGGCGTTAAAGTCAATAGCCGGATCGTCGATGTACGGTCGTCAATTGCCAAAACGGTAGCTTGTGTGGTCAGGGTAGAAGAATCCATATCTACCAGTTTAGTTATTCAGTTGGCCACGACCAGAGGGATCTTTGAAAACGAACAAAGCCGGTGCAATAGCACCACCAGCCCTGAAATTGTTGAGGGTAATTTCGGTGGCAAGACCCTGACCATCGATAATGCGCCATGATTTGAGCTCAAATGGTGATTCGCTGAAGCGCAGCTGTATTTGTCCGGCTGCAGGGTCTGCGCTTTGCGCCACGGTGATTTGGGCGAGGTCGCCCATGTTACGTACGCTCAGGACACGCAGGTCGCCATCGAGCGTCGCATTTTTACGGAGCAGGAAGTCAGCCAGTGTGGTGCCGATAGGAGCGCTGGATGCCTGTTTTTGCTGGTCGTCATAGAAATGGATGAACGTGCCGTCGGCTACGATGAAATCTTTGGTCGGTGCATCGTATTCGAAGCGCAGGCGACCGGGGCGGCTTATGTAGAAATTGCCTGAAAGCTGCGTGCCGTCATACCCTGTTTGCGTGAAACGGGCCTGCCCTGTTTTAAGGGCGCCAAGCCATGCTTCGGCTTTTTCGACGCGGGCGTCTTTAGCGAAGGCCAGCGCGGGCAGCAGGGTCAGGGCGAATAACAGGGCGAATATGGCTTTTTTCATCCTTTAGAAATAGCGGACAAATGGGGCCAAGAAAAGACGTAATAAAGGGCTTTCAAGGGCTATTAACGCTCGCCTATCAGCACTTCGCGTTTGCCGACATGGTTGGCCGATGAAATGACGCCTTCTTTTTCCATCTTCTCAATCAATGTTGCTGCGCGGTTATAACCGATCTGCAGGTGACGCTGGATAAAGCTGGTTGATGCCTTGCCTTCACGTGCCACGATAGCCACGGCCTTGTCGTATAATTCGTCACCACTTGAGCCAAACAATTCGCCCGTGCCGTCATCGCCGTCATCATCGCCACCTTCGGTGACGGTTTCGAGATATTGGGGCGAACCCTGCGCGCGGATATGGGCTACGACTTCACGCACTTCCTCGTCCGATACGAATGGCCCGTGTACGCGTTGAATGCGCCCGCCGGGGGCCATAAACAGCATATCGCCCATACCTAGCAATTGTTCGGCGCCGCCTTCGTTCAGAATGGTGCGGCTGTCGATTTTGGACGTGACCTGGAATGAAATACGGGTCGGGAAGTTGGCCTTGATGATACCGGTAATAACATCAACTGATGGGCGTTGTGTGGCCATGATGAGGTGGATACCTGCGGCCCGCGCCATTTGTGCTAAACGCTGCACGGCATTTTCAACTTCTTTGCCGGCGACGAGCATAAGGTCGGCGAATTCATCGACAATAACGACGATGAAAGGCAGTTCAACCAGTTCGATCGCTTGCTCTTCGTAAATAGGTTTGCCGGTTTCGGGGTCGAAGCCGGTCTGGATTTTGCGGGTCAAAACCTCGCCTTTCGCCAATGCCTCTCGAATGCGGGTGTTGTAACCATCAATATTGCGTACGCCGAGTTTGGACATGGCGCGGTAACGCTCTTCCATTTCATGGACGGTCCATTTCAGGGCCACGATGGCTTTGCCGGGTTCCGTGACTACTGGCGTGAGCAAGTGGGGGATGTCTTCATAGATCGAGAGTTCAAGCATTTTAGGGTCGATCATGATGAAGCGGCATTGTTCGGGCGTCATTTTATAAAGTAGCGACGTGATCATGGTGTTCACGGCCACCGATTTACCTGAGCCCGTGGTACCGGCCACGAGCAAGTGCGGCATACGCGCCAAATCTGCAATGACGGGAGCGCCACCAATATCCTTGCCTAGAACCAAAGGCAAACGGTGCTTTGTATCCGCGTACGCATCGCTGCCTAGTAGCGTACGCATGTAAACCGTGCGGCGCTTTTTGTTGGGGATTTCAATGCCGATGACGTTGCGGCCGGGGACGACGGCTGCGCGCACGGAGAGTGCTGACATCGAGCGTGCGATGTCATCGCACAGGCCGATTACGCGGGATGATTTGGTGCCCGGTGCTGGCTCCAGTTCGTACAACGTTACAACCGGACCTGGGTGGATTTTGACGATTTCACCGCTTACGTTGAAATCTTCCAGTACTTTTTGAAGTAGTTCGGCATTTCGGGTTAGTGCACGTTCGTCCAGATCCTCGTTGTTCGGTTCGTCGGGCTCTTCTTGCAGAATATCGATATCGGGGAATTGCCAGTCGCCATCCTGCGTTTGAAGGGAAAGTGAGTTCTGGTGCTTGGGTTTGGCGACCGGTTTCTTCTTTTCCGGCTTCTGGACTAGGCGATCATTGGATGGACGTACGGCGCGCAAGGTCGGTGCATCGTCATCATCTTCCTCTTCCTCGTCTTCGTCTTCCATATCTTCATCGTCCTCGGCCTCAACAGGGGGGGCTTTACGCATATTGCCTGATGTCGTGGCTTTGCGGCGGTGGGCGGGCTTTTCAATCTCGGCGTCTTCGGCGTTATCGAACCAGCTGGCGATATTCTGATAAATGCCAGCCGAGGTCATAGCGACCCAAGCTGCAGCAGATAGAACGCTACGGCCAAAGTTACCCCATGTTTCAGATGGCAGGCCGAGCGAGAGCGCGCCAAATACGATGGTTGCAACGCCTGCTACGCCGGCTGTTAGCCCGAATGCCGCCCCGCCCAGCCATTGCTGGAGGAGGTTGGCAGCGCCCGAGAGCAAGCCTGCGCCGGCAATGCCGCCCATATATGATAACGGTTCCCACATGGCGGGAGCTGGCACGCGGGCCAAGGCCATGCAGGCCAGGGCGGTCGCGCAGATTGTAAAAAACAAGCGCAAAGGGGTACCGAACACGGTTTCGGTCCGACGCAGGACCATAAACCCCTGAATAAGCGCCAGTATGGCGGGCACTAGGCCTGCGAGGCCGATAGACTGGATAATGGTATCGGCTACATAAGCGCCTAGTGCGCCGCCCATATTGAATGGCGCGTCGGTGCCGGTGTTGTTGAATGACGGGTCGGACGGGGTGTAGGACAGCAGCGCCAATGTGGTGAAAACACCTGCGGCCAGCAATGTTAACCCCCATGTATCGACCAGACGGGCGCGGAAAAAACGTGCGACCGTTTCAGGGATCATGCGGGAGCGTGGGGCATTACGGCGGTAACCCGCCTGATTGACGTAAGGTGCGCGTGCCATTTTTCGTAATTTTTGTGGATATTAATGGGACAAAACAAAAACAGGTAGTTCCAAACCGGACCCTGATTGCCCGAATCATACTGGAAATGCCTAGGTTCATCAAGAAAAAGGCCTATTCATAATATTAACTGTTTCTTAAGCATTCCTAAGCAAGAATGAACACAATCAGATGTGGTCCCGTTCGAGGATCACCATTCAACAAGGTCAGGTTTTTTGGGTTTACGAGTGATCAACGTGCAAGGAGCGCGCATGACTGCAATGCTTATGCCCATGGTAAATTCGTATTTTGCGATCTACACACTGGAAAACCCCGTGCGGGAGCCTGTTATCGGCCGTGCCGCCCGCGGCATGAACTGGGATTTACACGCAACCGCCACAGACCGGACGATGGCCATTTCACACGCCCGCATGCTGGCGATGCAACCCGGTGTTTCAGAAGTGCATGTCAAGCAGGTGACGGAACACCTGACCAGCGGGCTTGTGAGTGTACGCGATGTAAAGCGCTGCAAACGCGCCAGCTATGACCGTTTCTTACGCTGGGTCACCCTGCCTGCACTGGCTGTCGTCAGCGCATCGGCTTTTGTTTTAGCCGTGTTTTTTTGATTTGACCGTTTTACGGAACGGATGCAACGGGAATGTACCCAATAGTTTGATGTCAGTCGCATAAAAAGCCAGTTCATCAAAGGCGCGCTTCATAGCATCATCGTCCGGATGGCCTTCGACTTCACACAAAAATTTGGCTGCTGAAAAGCCTTCGCCCAGATACGATTCAATTTTCGTCATGTTAATGCCGTTGGTGGCAAAGCCGCCCAGCGCCTTGTAAAGCGCAGCGGGGATATTACGTACGCCAAACACGAAGCTGGACATAACCGGGGTTGCCGATAATTTTGGGGTTTGTGGTGTTTTGGAGAGGATGACGAAGCGGGTCACGTTATCGTCACGGTCTTGCACATCACGTTTCAATATTTGTAGGCCATAGATGCCGGCAGCCAGTTCGGATGCGATAGCAGCCTGTGTCGGGTCGTTATCGTGCGCCACTTTGGCAGCGGCGCCTGCCGTATCTTCGTGCACCACGGGGTGGAGCTTCATCTCGCGGATGATTTTGCGGCACTGGGGCAGGGCCATGACATGACTATGGACGCGTTTGACCTGCCCGATTTTGGCGCCTTTGGTGCCTAAAAGGCAGTGACGAATGGGTTGAAAATGCTCACCGATAATGAACAAGCCGCTGGCGGGCATTAAATGGTGTACGTCGGCCACGCGGCCGGCCAAAGTGTTTTCGATGGGGATCATGGCCAAATCGGCCACGCCTTTGGATACGGCTATAAAGGCGTCCTCAAAGCCCGAGCAGGGCATGGTCTCGGCCTTCGGGAAAATGGCACGGCAGGCCAGGTCCGAATAGGCGCCGGGGGCTCCTTGAAAGGCAATACGGCGCGGGGCGTCAGGTTTGCCGGATTTTTTAGCGGTATCTTTGACTGGAGTCATTTTCAAAACCTATTTGCATGGGGTACTCTTGTCTGCCATAAACGAGGTGATTCATCGACTAAAAGTTTCACTTATCATCGCTTTTGGCCGGTACGCCTAACAAATAAGCCTTTGCGAAACAACCAATAAGACAGGTCACTCATGTCAGGTATGGAATTTAACAAGCTGTTTGCCGCCGCGCTCGTCGCTGGTGCATCGGCCATGCTGTGCGGCTTTGTTGCCAAACAGATTATCCATGTAGAAAAGCCGCACGAAAACGCATTCAAGATTGAAGTCTCGGAAACGGAAGCAGGCGGCGCCCCAGTGGCTGAAGCTGTAGCCGAGCCCGTGCTGGCACTGCTAGCGACTGCCGATGTGGCCAAGGGGCAGGGCATTGCAAAGGTGTGCGCAGCTTGCCATAGCTTTGGTAAAGGTGAACCTGCACGCGTAGGCCCCAATCTCTGGGGTATTGTTGGTGCCAAGCACGCCCATTCGGAAGGTTTTGCTTATTCAGATGGTTTGAAAGCGATGCATGATAAAACATGGACGCTGGCCGAGCTGAACACCTTTTTGTGGAACCCGAAAAAGTATGTGGCGGGCACTAAAATGACTTATGCCGGCATGAAGAAGCCTGAGGACCGTGCCGCCATTTTAGCATGGCTGCGTACGCAGGCCGATTCGCCCGTAGCTTTGCCTTCTGAAGCCGAAATAGCAGCCGAAGCACCAAAGCCTGCCGCTGACGCTGCGACGGCCGCGCCAGAAGCTGCCAAAGATGCGGCTAAAGATAAGAAGTAAACGCTTCGAGGCGTGATAAAAAATGGCCCCTTATCGGGGCCATTTTTATTTTACGGGTGCACCGTATGTAACACGGTGGATCTGGTATAGAACCGCTGTAAGCGTAAGCAGTGCGCCTGCCTGATGCAGGGCTGCCAATGGCAGGACCACCCCGCTTACAAGGGTTGCGATACCAAGCCCCATTTGTAGGAAAACGGTTGCGCCTAATACGGGCGATGCCATGCGCCAAGCAAAGACCGATACGACTAGAAAGGTTACGAATGCGAGCCAGCGATGCGTGAATTGGACAGCCGCGTGATTTTCAAAAAGGTTTAGCCATGCTGGTGTCGTATTCCACATTTCGCCTGGCATAAAATGGCCACCCATTAAGGGCCATTCGTTATAAATTAGGCCTGCATCAAGCCCTGCTACGAACGCACCCCAGACCATTGTAATTGCCACCAGAAATAGGGTCAGCCTGCCATGTAGACGCAAATTGGGCGTGGATATATGCGGGCGCATGACCAACGCGCCGTCACGTCGCCAAAGCGTAAGTGTCATCCATATCATTACGGCATATAAGAACACCGCGAGGCTTAGATGCGTTGCCAGCCTGTAATGCGAGACGGCAGGGTCATTGATGAGACCGCTTTTTACCATCCACCAGCCTACAGCTCCCTGCAAACCACCCAGCGCAAGTACACCGAGGAATTTAAGTTTGTAGCCCGATGCCACTTGCCCGCGTAGCCAGAACCACGCCAGCGGCAGTGCGAATACAATACCGATCAGTCTGCCCCATAGACGATGCAACCATTCCCAGAAGAAGATTTTTTTAAAATCGTCCAGTGTCATGTCGCTGTTTTTTTTCTGGAATTCAGGGCTTTGCTGGTAGCTTAAAAACTCATCCATCCAGGCATCGTGGTTTAACGGCGGGAGGGCACCTGTTACAGGCTTCCATGTGGTCATGGAGAGGCCGGATTCAGTCAGCCTTGTAATCGCGCCTATCATTGCCATCATGAAAACCATGACGGCACATAGTAAAAGCCAGTCTGCGCAACGTTTATCGCTTGATGTCGTCATGTTAACCAAAGTCAAAGTCTTGCCATTCGATTTTAGATAAGTATTGTCCTTACAATGAAAGACAATAGCAACTTCACAACTGATGTTATTATCGTGGGCGCAGGGCCGGTAGGGCTTTTCGCGGTATTCGAGCTTGGGCTTTTAGACCTTAAAACCCATGTGATTGATATTCTGGATAAGCCGGGCGGCCAATGCGCCGAGCTTTACCCCGAAAAACCTATTTATGACATTCCAGCCTTGCCGATTGTCACGGGGCAGGAGCTGACGGACCGGTTGCTGGAACAGATCAAGCCCTTCAACCCTACCTTTCATCTGGGCCAGATGGTTGAAAGCCTGACACGCGATGGCGATGCTTGGGTATTAAAAACCGATGATGGCGTGACGTTGCGCGCGCCCGTGATTGTAATTGCGGCGGGCGGCGGGTCGTTTACGCCGAAAAAACCGCCGATTGCCGGCATCGAGGCCTATGAAGGCATATCCGTATTCTATGCCGTGCGCCGTATGGAGCAGTACCGTGACCGCGAGATTGTCATTGCCGGCGGCGGGGATTCCGCCCTTGACTGGGCTATCAACTTGCAGCCGATTGCCAAAAAACTGACTTTGGTCCACCGACGTGACGATTTCAGAGCGGCACCCGATTCCGTTAAAAAAATGCGCGAGCTGGTGGCCGAAGGCAAAATGGACTTGGCGATTGCCGCCATCAGCGGCCTCAAGGGGGCTGACGGGCAGGTAACAGCCGTGAGCACTGATAAGGGGGATATTGCCTGCGACCGTCTGCTAGCCTTTTACGGTTTAACCATGAAGCTGGGGCCGGTTGCCAATTTTGGCCTGAATTTACATGAGAACCTTATTAGTGTTGATACTGAAAAGTTTGAGACCAGCCAGAAGGGTGTTTTCGCTATTGGCGATATCTGCCACTACCCCGGTAAACTGAAGCTGATTTTATCAGGCTTCCATGAGGGAGCCTTGATGGCGCAGGAAGCCTTTAGAATCTGCCGCCCTGATCAGAAACTGCGCTTCCAGTACACCACATCATCCAGCGATTTGCAGAAAAAACTTGGCGTTGCCTGACGTTGCGCTATCTTGTGCCCATGCAGAAGATGTCCGCGCCGTTTTTTCCTGTTCTTGAATCGTTTGTTGGTGGAATCCGCCTGCTGGTCGAGAACCGGCGTTTGATTTTATTGCTTTCGTTCTTCCCGTTCGTTCTTGCGCTTTGTACGCTTGTATTTATGCGCCTGATTGGCGACCAGTTGCCGCTATTCTTGTTGCCCGTTGTGCAGTTACCATCGAGTTTTGTCACAGGTTTGCTATGTGCATTGATGCTGCGTTTTCTGGTGCTGGGCGAATACCCTGTGGCTATTGCAGGTGATGCTAGGGTTACACGTAACCGTGCCATCTCACATTCGGCTGTGGCCTATGCCGCCATTTCGTATTTTGTCAGCGGTATTTATGTGTTGACCCTTAAAGGGCAGGCTTTAGCCAAGGTAAACCCCGAGGCGGTAGCACCCTATATGCCACTGGCATTATTCATGCTTGTCGCTGTCATGTGGGGGGCGCGCTGGTTTTGGCTGCATATACCTTTGGCGCTTGACTGGTCGGTTAATGATATGTACGCGCGCATTGGCAAATGGCGCGGGTCTTTCGGGGTTTTTTCGATATTTGCGATATGCTCCCTCGCGGTTAATTTTCTTTTATCTATCTTCCGTACGACCATACATCTGGCCTTGGGTAAAATCAGCTCCGGCATGACGGCAGCGTTCGATGATTCTATATTGGCCTGCGCTAATGTATTGCTGGCCGTGCTGTTTACCGTGACCAGTATTGCCGCATTAAAAATTATGACGGCCCGTGAGACCGAAGGCCGCAAGCCATGAAAATCAACGTGACTGACCAAGACGGCAACCGCCACGAGCTTGAAGGTGTTGAAGGTTGGCGGATCATGGAGATAATCCGTGATTATGGTCTACCCATCAAGGCTGAATGCGGTGGCTGTTGTTGCTGTGCCACCTGCCATGTGTATGTGGACGCTGCATGGCTGCCAAAGCTGTATGCGCCTGTGCCGGAAGAAGAAGATTTGCTGGCTGATGCGTATGACACCAAGCCTAATTCGCGCCTGTCTTGCCAGCTACTCATGTCGCCAGAGCTTGATGGCATAGAAGTAACTTTAGCCGATAGCTCCAAACCTTAAGATTACGCTTACTTCACGCTGCAGGCTTTGCCGATGGCTTCATGTGCGCCGCCGCTGCCTTTAAGCGAGAAGTTATCGACCGTTTTGGTGCCGCGGGCAGATTCGCCTTTGATGACCATTTTCGAGCCTTTGCGCATGCCTTCGCTAATCTTGTTATCGGTGTCGGCATCCTTGGCCCAAGCCATGTCCTTGTTGGTGAACAGGGTGTAGGCCTTGTCGTCAATCTGCAGCGTCACGCTGGCGCCTGGCTTGTAGGTATAGCCGGATATAAAGCTGAATACATTTTTAGTATTTTCGGACGGGCGGTGGGTAATGAGCGCGAATACCTGATCGCGCTTTTTATAGGCGCCTTCCGATTTTTTAGGCTGGCTCGCCATGTAGCAGACAGTGCTGCCGTTTTCCTTGAACGTGTATGCCGTCCAGTCGCCGTGGGTGGAGATCAGCTTCGGTTCGTCAGCGAAGGCCGGTGCGCTGATCGCGAAAAGGGCGATTGCGAGGAGGCGGGCGAGTGAACGGACGGTCATGGGGTGTATCCTTGTATTCAATGTGATGTATGCAGCGTAAGAAAATACCAGAGCTATGGCAAGATAGAGGCGCGTTTTACGCGCAATAAAATTACGTCTTTTCCCTGCGCGAGAAACGGCGGTGCAGACCGAAAGGTTGCATTTCCAGCTCTTCCGTGGGGCCGCCCTCACGCACGGGGCGGGGGGCGAAGCGGCCGGTAGATACCAGCCTATCGTACATGACCAGCGCGCCGGCCACGCCGACATTGACGCAGAATTTCATGGGGATTTTTATGACATGGTCGCACAGCGCCAGCATCTCGGGGCTTAGGTTGCCCATTTCAGGGCCGAGCACGTATGCCGCCTGTGCGGGGTGGTGGAAGCTTGGCAGGTCGATAGCATCGGGCAGGAATTCTATGCCGACCAGTTTGCAATCACGCGGCAGCATCATTTTGCCGATGCCGTCAAAATTATAGAAGGGCATGTGCAGCGAAGATGCTGCCGTGTCGGATGCACGAATTTCATACATGTCGACATTTGGCGACACGGTGAAAAAGAACGAGGCCCCGAACGCGTGCGAAGAACGAACCAGCGTGCCAAGGTTCGCACCTTTGGAAATACCTTCCACACCCATACCGAAAAAGCCGCGCGACATGGTTATGAATGCGTCCGGTCAAGGTCTTTGAAGCGCGTGTATTGCGCATCGAAATACATCTCGACGATGCCGATAGGGCCGTGGCGCTGCTTACCGATCACGCATTCGGCGATGTTGTGTACGGCATCCATTTTCTGTTGCCATTCGGCCATTTTGGCGGCGTCTGAATCGTTCGGTTTCATGCGTTCTTGATAATATTGTTCGCGGTAGACGAACATGACGACGTCGGAATCCTGCTCGATCGAGCCTGATTCACGAAGGTCGGAAAGTTGGGGGCGTTTGTCTTCGCGTGATTCAACGGCACGGCTTAACTGCGAGAGTGCGAGCACGGGGATAGAAAGTTCTTTCGCGATGGCTTTGAGACCGCGCGTAATTTCGGATACTTCGAGCACGCGGTTTTCCGATTGTTTGGAACCCGTGCCGCGCAGCAGCTGTAAGTAATCGACCACCAGCAGGCCCAGGCCATGCTTGCGTTTCATGCGGCGTGCGCGTGTGCGCACGGCCGTGATGGTCAGCGCCGCCGTGTCATCGATATATAAGGGCACCTGTGCGAGATGCGTCGATTGTTCGGCCAGACGGTGGAAATCCTCTTTCGAGAATTCCCCGCGACGGATGCGGTCACCGGAAATTTCGGCGAGGTCAGATAGCAGACGCGTGGCCAGCTGGTCGGCCGACATCTCGAGGCTGAAGAAGCCGACAATAGCGCCTTCCTTGCCGCCTGACTTGCGATAGGCATCGGCCGCGTTAAACGCGAGCGTTGCGGCTAGAGCCGTTTTACCCATGGACGGACGACCTGCCAGAATAAGCAAGTCGGATGGCTGGAGGCCGCCGAGTTTTTTATCGAGATCACGCAAACCTGTGGTCACGCCCGTGACATGGCCATCGGATTTAAATGCTTTTTCAGCTAGTTCGATGGCGGCGGCGGTGGCGTCGCGCATGGTGATAAAACCGCGTTCGCCTTGCCCTGTCTCGCCCATCTGGAACAGGCGGGCTTCGGCTTCTTCCAGGCAGTCCTGAGCCGATGTATCAATGTCGGCTTCGAAGGCATTGTTGACGAGGTCGTTACCAACGGAAATAAGTTCACGCCGTGTGTGCATGTCGCGAATGAAGCGTGCGTAGTTGGGCGCATTGATGACGGTGACGACCGATGCCGCCAAGTCTTGCAGATACTGCGCGCCGCCGCGTTCTTCGAGTTCGGCGTCTTTTTCAAAATAGGGGGTTAGCGTGACAGGGTCGGCATTCTGGCCGCGATCGACCATCTTTGTAATCGCATCATAAATGCGTTGATGTACGGGGGCGAAAAACTGGTCGGCGCGTACAAGATCGCCCACGTTTTCAAGCGCGCGGTTATCAACCAGCAGTGCGCCCAGCAGTGCCTGCTCGGCTTCGATATTATGCGGCAAGATGCGGAAGCCCGGCGTCTCCATGGAGGAGGCCGTGCCGGATGCACGTGGTAACGCTATCAGATTGTCAGAGACCATGAAGCGACCCTAGCCTATTCCCGCAGCGGTTTCCAGATTTTGTGGAGGGCATTTTCAGTTTCGTTTCAGCTTGGCCCCTATAAATCCATAATGGGGTCAAGGGAAAGCCTGTCTGCCCTCGCTAGCATAGACCATGTACTTCGAATTTAACTTTATACTGCATGAAAAACACACGATGTCTTTCAAAAATATAACCAAAAGTGCCGCATTAGCAGGTCTTGCTGTTGTATTCATGAGCGGTGCCGCTTTTGCTGGCGCTGACAAACTGACCCAGGCGCATGATTCCTTGACGGCAGCTGCCGCCGCCGTTCAAGCCGCCCGCATGGACATCGAAGATTTTTGAAAAAAGGCCAAGAAAAAGCCCCGCGTAAGCGGGGCTTTTTAATGATGTATGAAGCGGCCAGCAATTAGGCAGCGGCTTCTTCCGTTGCGTCTTCAGCGGCTTCCGGGGCTTCGGACGTTGCAGCTTCCGCTTCGTCTTCGACTTTTTCATTGCGGCCGTCAGTTTTGACGAGCGCTTTACCGGTTTTCTTCTGGATTTCGGCTTCTTCGGCAGTACGCGCGATGTTGACCGTGATCTGCACCTTCACTTCAGGGTGCAACGAGATTGTCACAGGGAAAAGACCCAGTGACTTGATAGGCTCGTTCAGCACGACGTGGTGACGGTCAACCGCCACTTTGGTCATTTGTGCTGCGACTTCGGCGATATCGCGGGTCGAGACGGAACCGTAAAGGTTGCCGGCTTCGGATGCCTGACGGATAACGGAGACAAACAGCTTTTCCAGCTTTTTGCTTTCTTTTTCGGCGGCTTCACGCTTTTTGGCGTTGGTCGCTTCAAGGGCAGCTTTTTCACGCAGGAAGTAAGCACGGTTGGATTCCGTCGCGCGCAGTGCTTTGTGCTGAGGCAGCAGATAGTTACGTGCGTAACCATCGCGGACTTTCACTTCTTCACCGAGTGCGCCGAGGTTTTCAATTTTTTCAAGAAGGATGATTTGCATGATTAGCCTTCCTTCGAGTTTTCAAAGCTGTTGAAAGAACGTTCAGGACGTGGACCACGTTCCGGACGGTCGCCATAGCTGCCGCGTTCCGGACGATCGCCGAAGCTGCGTTGCGGTGGCAATTCATCGCGGACGTAAGGCATCAGAGCCATGAAACGGGCGCGTTTGATGGCTTGGGCCAGTTCGCGCTGTTTCGGGGCCGAGATCGCCGTGATACGGGATGGCATGATCTTGCCGCGTTCAGAAATGTAACGCAGCAGGGTCTTGGTGTCTTTCCAGTCGATCTTCGGCGCATTGTCACCGGAGAACGGGCAGGTTTTCTTACGACGGAAGAATGGGGCGCCAGCGCCGCCACGACCGCCTTCGCCGCCACGGGAATCGTTACGATCGCCGCGTGGTTCGCGTTGTGGTTTATCAAAAGCCATTATGCGGCCTCCTTCACAGGGGTTACTGGTGTTTTCTCAGCTGCGAAAGCTTCGATGCGGACCGACATATAACGCAGGATGTCTTCGCTCAGGCGCATGTTGCGCTCAAGTTCGTGAAGAGCGGCCGGTGGTGTGTCCAGTTCGAACAGCACGTAGTGGCCCTTGCGGTTTTTGTTGATGCGGTAGGCGAGGGTTTTGAGGCCCCAGTGCTCGGTCTTGTGGACGGTGCCAGCATTATCGGTGACGAATTTCGCCATCTTTTCTGCAAGCTGTTCCACTTGTGCGGGCGCCAGATCCTGCCGTGCGATGAACACGGTTTCGTATAAAGGCATTGTTTTCTCCTTACGGTTTTGGAGGGAACCATTCCACCCCAAAGCTGGTAACCACCAGCAAGGTGAGGCACAAAAACCACAAAACAGGGGTTAAAAGCAAGCAGTTTCTTGACATTTTCTTTTACAGGCGGCTTTTTATGG
>Ga0209066_10000639_pt1 | contig 50123 bp, 61 predicted proteins | sample All_14_2_FD_187198 | JGI IMG/M metagenome (GOLD analysis project Ga0209066, IMG submission 187198) | Freshwater microbial communities in response to fracking from Pennsylvania, USA - Allegheny Zone_MetaG_DW_15 (SPAdes) (version 2) ... | reverse complement strand
TTTAGCCTTCCCCCAGGAGGGCAAGCAAAGCGCGCAGCGCCGGCACGGCGCGGAGGCGTCAGGGATTGACGCCCGAAGGGGCGAGACGCCGCAGGCGGCTCGATGCGCAGCACGAAAGCCCGGCCCCGCAGGGGAGACGCCCAGGGGTCACACTTGCGCCTCGATCTGCCCATGCACAGCAGCACGCAACGACTCCAGCGCAGCCAGGAACCGCTCGGCCGCAACGTCAGCCGCCCACGGCTCCCACGACCGACAACCGTAGATTTCAGCCAGCGGATCGACATCAAGCACCGGATGCACGATGCCCAGGACATCACGCACTTCATGAGCTGGCCAGCCAATGCAATGCACAGCCTCGGAAGCGGCCGCCACCGAGTCGGCCCGCTTGTGGACGGCGTGCGCTGCCGGCGACCAAGCGCGCAGCTCGTACCGTTCCGAAACCGCAGCCATCAGGCGAGACGAAACAGCACGGAAGGAAAGGTCACTGTCGAGCCAAGCGCCGGGATCGGGATTGATGAGGTCGAGGCGACGGCCAGAAGGAAGCCGAACCCACGCGCGCGCCGCTGCCGGCGTCATCGGCCACCCCGCAAGATCATGAAGCCGCCCGAATAGGCGATCTGGAAGCGGTTGAGTACGTCCATCCCCAGCAGCGGAGCGGAAAGGCGCTCCAGGACGGCGATAGCCGCGCCCTCAATGGCGAAGGGGCCGACGATCACCGTGTTGGCCGCAGTGATGCCACCACGTTCACGGCCTGCAGCCGTGTCAAAGGATGTTGCGCGGCCGGCGCGGATGCCAGCATTACGGGCGAGCTTGACCGGCAGCGTCGTGAAGCGCGCTCCGGTGTCCACCATGAAGACCACGGGAAAGCCGTTGACTGCCCCGGCGATGTAGTAGTGGCCGTCCGCAGCGCGCGGGATGGAGTAGTCCCCGTTGCCCAGGCGCTGCGCCGGCTTGATCATCACCGGAGAGGCGGCCGCAACGTCGAGCTGGTCGCCGGGGTAGCTCTGGCCATCGTAGATGATGTATTCGCGCTGCTGCGCGTGCGATGTTCCAATGGCAAGGCAGGCCATCAGTGCCACAAGGGCGCGAGTAGCGTTCATTGCCAACTCCAGCGATAGAAGCCAGTCAAGTGCGCGAAAATAGCGGCGTTCGCGGCGCTGGCCAGCCAGGTGAAAAACAGAAAGGAAGCCTTCCGCGACTTGTGGCGGAAGGCATGTTGACCAATCAAGGCACCGGGCCAGCCGCATAGCAGCGCGATCCAGTGCAAAGACTTTTCAGACCAGCGCCAACGGTCAGCGACGGCCGCTGATTTGTCGAGGCCGTAGGCCAGAAAGGCCAAGTTGCTCATGAGCGCATAGGCCCAAGCGTAGTGAGGCCGGATACGCCCGGCGATGCCGGCGACAATTACGCCCACAAGGAACACCGTGCCCAGCGCAAAAGCGGCCCAGCGATGGGCGATCCAAAAGCGATCCGCCAGTGACAGGCCCGGCGCGTTCATTTCGCCAAAGCAGGATCAGCGGAGAGGCCCAGGGCCACAATCAAGCCGGCAGCCTCCTGCAAGCCCGCAAGGGACGACTGGATGAGTCGCGCCGGCACCAGCTCGGCATCCTCGGCCGTGGCCAGCACGGAGCACTTCTGTTCCGTGCTGCCTTCCTTGCGCGTCAGGTTGACGACATTGCGCTGACGGTAGCGCCACGTCTCGCAGCGCGACAGGCATTTGCCGTCCGGGTCGCCGGCCGTGGCCGCGTTCACCGAGTCCTGCGCGCCGGTTGCATTCCCGACATTGGATGCAATCGTGCCGATCAGCATGGCCAGCGGGTTCAGCGACAGCATCACGGAGCCGCCCCGGCCGCTTTTGGTGGCCAAGGGTGCGGGGTTCTCGGCATAGTCGCCCACGCGAACCTCGGCGGTACGCCGGGTCGCGGGGCGCAGCGCCTGGAAGGCACCGTCCAGCTCGTACACCACGTCAGCCTGTTCGCGGGTGTCCACCAGCTCGAAGCCGCTGGAGGCCAGCGAAGCCCGCGCGGCGGCCGTCAGCTTTGGGCTGGCCAGGAATTCGATGAAGACTTTGCGCCCTCGATCAGCAGTCAGGTCGATGCGCCCGGTGATGGCCACCTTGACCTCGGCGGCCGTGTCGGCCGCTACAGCAGCCGGAGCATCGTCGGGCACCGCTTCAGAACTGGCCAGCGCAGGCAGGGCGCAGCCGGCCGCAGCGGTCAGAAGCAGGTAAAGCGGAAGGTGACGCATGTTTTCCTCCTTGTTGTTCTTGATGTTCAATCGTCTTCTCGGAAATGGGTGGTGGAGAACAGCAGCGCCGATCCGCGTTGCTCGATCTGCACCATCCCCAGGATGTTCATGCCCAGCAATGCAGGGCCGTTCATGGTGGGCATGACGGCAACCTGGACGTTATGGGCACGGAAGGAACCGAAAACCACTTCTGCTACCGTGGCGACGCATCCGAAGACCTCGCCGGCCGCCGTGCTGAACCGGCGAGGTTCGCATGATGTGATGCCCAAGGGCTTGGCCAGCGAGCCAGGAACGGATGTCACGCCCGCGCCGGTATCCACAATGAAGGTGACAGGCTGGCCGTTGATGCTGCCCGGCGTCTCATAGTGCCCGCGCTGATTCTTTGGCACGCTCATGGTGGCCACGCGCGGCGGCTCGCCCGCTCGTTGTGCGGCCGTGGCGGCAGGCTTTTTGCCAAAGTAGTCGAAGGCAACAAAGCACAGGAACCCGATCCCGATCCAGACATAGGCGATGCCGGCGAGGCGCGGCCTTGCCATGTAGAAGGCCGCACCGACTACCATCAGGAGGCACAAGACCGGATGGCTCAACACGAAACCTTTGAGCCATTGGGTCGTCATCAAGAGGGCGTCGTGTGGAGTCGCCCCATGCGCTATTTGCCAAATCGCGCCCGCGACAATCAGAAAGGCATAGGGCAGCGCATTGGCGATGACGAACTGCAAAAAGGTGATACGGGGTTGGTCTGCGCGAACCTCGCGCGAACCGCGAAACACCTTCGGGTCATAGTAATGATCCTGCATGGTTTTCGCGGCCCGCTCTCGGTACCAATCCCGGTCATCTGCGCTCATGGCCAGCTTTCACTTGCTGAAGGCCACGGCCGGCGCTGGCATCACCAGCTCAACCTCTACGCGCCGGTTTGCGCTGCGCCCAGCCTCGGTGTCATTCGAGGCGACAAAGCAGGTCACGCAGTAGGAGACTTTCAGCTTTCGGGGGTCAACGCCACCACGGACAAACGCGGCGCGCACAGTCGCAGCTCTTGCGATGGCCAAGGCGCGATTGCCGGCCACGGTGCCGGTCGAATCAGTGCGGCCACGGATCAAGACGCGCTCGGCCGTCATGGCCAGTGGCAGCAGCTCGGACAAGTTACGCTTGGTCTCATCGTTCAGATTTGCCACGGAGCTAGAAAACGGGAGCGAGCGCAAGGAACTGGAGGCAGTAGCCGCGACTGGCGCGGCCGTGGCCGGGCCGACTGCAACTACCGTCACGGGGCGCACGTCGTCGGTGAGCTGGGCGGAGCCGGCCGGGATGGCATCCGCTTCGGCCGGGATGGCGAGTGTTGCGACAGTATGGGCGTCTAGCTTGGCCAAGACCGAAGGCTGCGGCCGTGCAGCCGCCTTGCCGGTCGCCTCTGGTGCAGCATCGGTGCTGCCCAGCATCGGAGTCTTGGGCGTTGGTACCGCACACGGATTGCATGGCACAAAGTAGTCGGTGCCGGTTTGTGGATCGCGCACTTGGGCCAGCCCGGTGAGTACGGGCGCGCCCATCAGGAGCACACGGGGTTGCTCGGGAGGCATCGGCGCGCATCCGGTTACGCCAGCGGCAAGCATGGACGCCCCTAGCGCCCAAGTCACAGGCGCTGGCCAGAACGGCGTGCCAGGATGGAGTGCGCGCCGGCCTTTGCGCGTCAGAGACAGTCGGATGGATGTGCCGGCAGGCTTGCGCGACAGATAGCCGCGGTCGATAAGGTGGCGGGTTTCACCCAGGTACTCGCGCATCACGGCCAGATCGACAGCACCGCACAATGGGCGGCCCGCCGCGCGTTCCGAAAGCACCCGAATGCCCCGCACTTCGCCACGGTCGAGCGCACGCAGCAGCGCAAGCGCGGTTCCGTTCAAGTCGGGATGTTTGCTCATGGTTCAGTCCTTCACCAAGTCCTTGAACGTGGCCCCAGGCGTGAACTTCGGCTTGTGGGTCGAGGGAATCTTGATCGGCGCGCCGGTCTTCGGGTTGCGCCCAGTGCGCGCCGCGACGGCTGCTTTCTCGAAAGTGCCAAAGCCGGTGAGCTTCACCGCGCCGCCCTTGGCCACCTCGTTTTGTACGATGGTGATGAGGCTATCGAGAAAGCGCGTGGTGGCCGCCTTGGATGCTTCGGTGTCTTCAGCAATGGCGTCGATCAGGCCTTGTCGGTTCATGGAAATCTCCGTGTGTCAATTGAGGATATGACGCAGCACCTTGCCGCAACGGGCGCAGCGCCGTTCATGTACTTGGGTGCCGGCCCAGCTCGAATAGATGGGCGTGGACAGCGGCGAATGAATGCCAAACAGGCAAAGGAGGGCGTGCCAAACCCTCATGAGGCCGCCCACCACACACGGGCGAGACTTTCGCGCGCGAAAGTTTGGGCAGCAGTCGGTCGAAGACCGAGGAAGCGGGGCAGGGCGCTCATCATCGTCCTTGCTCCGGCAGTGCGGGCAGCGCCGGCATAGGAGCCTCGCCGGCTACCCACTTCCATGAGGGGAGCTTGCTTTCTGCGATCAGCTCGTCCACGGCAGCCGCATAGTCTTCACTGGCCCCAGGCGGAACCACGTACATGGCGGTCGGCTCCGGCTCGGTATCCGAAGCCACCGCGCAGGCCAGCGGCCGCGTGGAAGGCAGGTTGTACCGCATCCCTTTCATGAAGCGCCGGCTCTGCTGCGTCAGAGCATCGAGCGCCAACTTCTCGAAGGTGCTTTCAAACGGAATCCAGTTCTCGGTTACGCACATCAGCGCGACTTCCTCCAGCGAGGCCACGCCGGTAGCGCCGATGCTGAAAGTGCCGATCATCATCAGGTGGGTGCCCTCCAAGGCATCCCACAGGCCCAGCTCTACCTCGAATCTCTTGAGCAGCCTCTTGTAGATGTCGTCGTTCATCATGAAGTGGCAATCGGGCAGGTGCTTGAGGACGATCTTGTGCCCGTAGCGCGACTGAGCCAGTTCCTTCACCTCCCCCACCACCAGCATCAAGCGCCGGGTGCCCTTCTCGGGCGTGGCGATTCGCATCATCTGCGCGAGTCGCCGCTGGGTGATTTCGTTCTTCTTTTCGGCGTTGAACGATTCGGGCATGTAGAGCATTCCGGCCAAGCTCGCGCCTTTTGCAGTCTTGTCCTCGGCTGCTTGCAGCAGATACTTGCGGATCACGTACCAACTGCGCTTTCCGGCCATCGTCGGTGCCCATCGGTTGAAGCCCGCTTCTTCCCACAGGTAATGCAGGGTGCCGCGCAGGGTCAGTTTGTTGCCATCGGTCTTGACGCTATCTGTCTCCTTTCCGCTCGGTGCCGGTGCGGATCGGCTGGCCCCCTTGGACAGCGCGAAGTCGAACTTCAGCGCCGTGGTGCCTTCGTCGGGGTTCTCCTGGATCGCGGAGCCAATGACTTGGCCAAGCCCGGACAGCTCGGGCGGCGGCTCGTAGGAATCGCAGGCCGGGGCGTGGCCGCTACCAGAATTGGGCATCCGTTTGATGAGGTACTTTTCATCGACCTTGGCCACGTACATTTCAATGCCAGGGGTACGGCACAGGCACAGCGGCCGCTCCCGCAAGCTGTAGATATTGGCCAGCAGCTCGGACAAGGCTGGGTCGTCTGAATGAATGGATTGCCCGCCAATCTGGTAGATCGCCATGTTTTTCTCCCTTGCTTACCGGCCCATGTCCCGCGCGTTCTCCCGCGCAGGCTCTTTGCCCAGCTCGTTCACCTGACTCTTTTCGTTGCCGTGCTGGATCGTCACTTTCTCGCCTACCCGGACATCCCGATCCAGCCCTTCCTTCTCGTAGCGCACAGCCACCATGTCGGACATCTTCACCAGGGCGTGATGCGATGAGGTGGCCACCACTTCGCCCTTCACGTCCTGCTTGAGTTCTTGCGCATCCCGCACCACCAAGCCCCGATGACTGGCGGCCATGTCGATCACGCGCCGCGATTCATCCACGGTGACACTGCCCTCCGGGACGCGGCCCCGATGAAGCTGCTCGGACAGCTCGGCACGCGCATTGAAGTAGCTGGTTTCCCGCTGGTCTTGACTGGTCTGAGGTGTCCAGCTCTGCTTGATGTCGTGAAGCTGCTTGTAGGCCCCGTCCAGCTCCGGGTGGCGCTCCAGCGCCTCCCGCTTGGTGAGCTGGTCGAATGCCTGGGCGCGCTGATAGGCCGGGGTCTGCTCGAAGCGGGCCAAGTCGTTTCGAGCCGCTTCGAGCTTGGCTGCCAGCTCGTCACGGTCGGCCAGCACCGGCCGCGCGGTGCGCTCCTGTTCCGGCCGCAAGGCATCAGAGTAGGCCCGCTTTAGGGCCTCGTCGTTGCCCCCGATGTACTTGCCATACTCCCGCACACCCTCCTTCTCGGTGTACGTGGTCTGCCCCGGCGTCGAGGCCGACTCCCGGCCATTGGGAAGGCGCTCGGTGCGGATCACATAGGGCTGGTCTTCAGCCTTGGCATCCCGGAAGGCCCTGGCGGCTTCATTGACGTTGCTGTAGTCCTTCGCATCGTTCTTGGCCACGGTGCCCACGGTGTAGGTCACGTTGTCGCGCACACCTTCCCGCTGCTTGGCCAGCGTATTGATGTCGTCCAGGGCGGACACGTAATCGCGCCGCTCGGCGTGCGTCCAGGCGCGCCCGCGCTCCTGCTCCAACACATCAACCGCTGCTGTTCGCCGTTTCCACTCTCCGCGCTCTTGGCTGTTCTCGTAGATTTGCCGTTGGTTGGCGTCATAGACGCGCACCGAGTCGGTGAGCTTGTCGCGCTCCAAGGCGCGCACTGACTCCACCATGCCGTTGTAGGCGTTGTCGTGCTGTTCCTTGTTGACGAACCGCCCGGTGCCGCGCTCGGCCACCTGTTCCTCGAAGCGCAGTCGTGCGCGGGTCACTGAGGTTTCCGGGTTGACGGCCAAAACTCTGGCTTCTACCTCGTAACCCTGCTCCTTCAGGCGAGTGGTCAAGTCCCGGATGTTCTCCGGGCTGCGCATAGTGCCATCCACTACCAGATTGCGGCGGTTCTCCACGGCGGCCAGCGTGAGGCGGGTAGCCCATTCGCCGGCATCTTTCTGCGTTCGGTCGGCGGCGTACTGGGGGTCCTCCCGCGAAAGCTGCTTGTAGCGCGGGTTCTCCTCGCGCATCCGGTCGGCGTCAATCACCACAGCGCCGCCGTTGACGCGCAGCTCGCCAATCGCTTCGGCCGCCAGCGCCGATTTGCCCGATCCCGGTTGGCCACCCAACAGGATCGCCTTCGGATTCTCCTGCGCTGTCGTTCTTGCCAGTGCATCGCGCTCTACATCCTTGTAGGCGCTCTCCATTGCGTACTTGGAAACCTCCCCAGCCATTTGCCTGCCCTCCTGCCTTATTGGTAAAGGTCGCGGGCCTGCTGGCCGTACTGAGTGATGACGCGTTCGATGGCCTCGTCAGCATTCGGATCGAGGTCTTCGCGGATCGTGCGCAGCTCGTCCTTCGCTTTCTGAGCGGCCGCAATCACGGCCTCGTCAGGGGTAGCCTTTTCGCGCTCGGCGGCAATGGCTTCGGAGTGGTGGGCGATGATGGCCCCCAGGACATCCAGCGCCACCTCGTAGCGGACGCCGACACGGCTGAAAAGTTGATTGGTCATGATCATGGATTCCTCACTGATTTCCGGATTGGTTCTTGGCTTGAGTTGCATGGAGCGGCCACAGTGCCGCGTGCAGCAGACGGTAGGTGATGCGGTCTCGTTTCAGCAGGCGCGCATACACGTCGTTGTTCGTCAGCCCAAGGCTGCGGGTTGCGTACAACCCCCAAACCAGATAGACGGACAGCAGCACGGCAGCAGCCGGGACGAAAGCCAGAAACCACACCTCAGCAATAACAAGCCCCACCACAAGCAAGCGCCCGCCTACGGTCGCCCACTTGGAGCCGAACATTTCGAGCTGGGCCTTACGGTTCAGGTCGTGCTCGGCATGGGCGCGTTTCCAGACATCCGCCCACGGCTCGCCAGGGGAACGGCTGAAGGCGGAATCGAAGTAGGCACGAAACTCGCGCATCAACAGGTAGGACGCGGCAAAGCACATCCCTACAAGAACCAGCAGCTCAAGCGTTTCTCGATTCATGTTCTTCTCCGTTGGTCTTTCGCGCGCGAAAGTCAGCGCGGCGTCGGCACGCGCTCGCGCTCCATCTGCATGTCATTGCCGCCACGATCCCGCGCCGGCTCCTTGCCCTGCTCATAAACTTGGCTGCGCGCCTTGTCGTACTGGACCGTCACGCGGTCGCCCACGGCAAGGTCACGATCCAGATTGGCGCGTTCGTAGCGCACGGCGATCATGTCGCCCACTTGGAGCATGGTGTGGTGCGACGAAACCGCCACCACTTCGCCCTTGAATTGCCCGCCAAGCCGTTCGGCATCCCGCACCATCAGCCCGCGATAGGCTGCGGCGTGGTCGATGACTCGCTTGGACTCGTCCAGCGTCACGCCATCGCCCACCAGCCGACCGCTATGCAACTCCTTGGAAATTTCTGCCCGCAGGTAAGAGGCTTCCTGCCCGGCCCGGCGAGCGTCGTGCAGCATCTTGTAGGCACCATCCAGCTCGGGATGCTTGGCCAGCGCTTCGCGCGTGGCCAGCTTGTCGAAGGCCACCGCCCGCTCCACGGTCGTGATTTCGTAGAAAACCTCGCGCGCCGGCTCCAAGTTGCCACGCGCGGACTCCTTGGCGGCCTCATTCCACGTCTGCTTATCGACCTTGGAGTAATCGAGCTGGTAGCCCGCATCCTTGGCGAGTTGCCCGATGAATTCGCGCGTCGCGCGGCCGTTCCCTTCGCGGAAAGGGTGCATTTCGTTCACGCCGGCATAGACCTCGGCCATCTTTCCGCTGAACTGCTCTTTATCCATCCCGCGCAGATAGTTGGCTTCCTTGATCGCGGATTGGATTTCCTGAGCCTTCTTCGGGATGTCTTCCTTGAAGGTGAACAGGGTTCGGTCGCCCGCAGGCCCCTTTGCAATATCCACCTTGCGCACTTCGCCGGCCCACTCGTACACATCCCGAAAAACCTGCTTGTGGATCGCCTGAAGGTGGGCCAAGTCGTATTCGCCCCGTACCGGGTTTTCGCGCAGCTCCTGGATGCGAACGGCCGTTGCGCCGCGCTCGAAGCGTTGAAGCGGCGCGAGGTCGCGGATGTCGGCCTTGTTCTTGAGAACGTGCGTGCCGGGGTAGGTGTAGTCCTCTTGCTCGCTCATTGGCTGGCCCCGCGTGCGCGCTCCAGGTACTTGGCTACCGCCTCGTCAGGGGTCAGGGTGCCGGCGATGACGGCCTCCTGAATGGCGAGGTCGGCGGCGTCCACCGGCATCCCCTCCAGGGACAGTGAAGCATTGGCTTGAGCAAACTGCGCACGGCGCACCTCGGCCGGATGGGGCGCAGCCACGGGGCCGGTATCGAGTTCATACAGGTTCTTGTCTTCCATGTTCGCCTCCAGTCAGCCCAAGCCGGGCACGGCAATTCCGAACCCCCGCACGGCAACAAAAACCACTGCCGCCAGACCCGCCACGATCAGCACGCCGCGCAGCACGCCGCGCAGCACGCGCGCGAGCAACAAGCCAACGACAATGCCGATCAACAGCGGGGTAGGGGTTTCAGCGAAGATGCGTTGCAGTGCAGCCCATGCCCCGCCCACGTAGGGAGAAGCCATTTGCCATATCTGCGTGAGCAGTGCATCCATCGGTAAGTTGTCCATACGGGAGTCCAGTTCCAGTATTCAGGTGCTGTCATATTGCTTTCATCGTGAAAGCAAGTTTATCAAAAATCGTACTGGCACTAGGCGTTTATCGCTATAAAGTCAATTAATGTTGTTGGTTAAGGGTTGAGAGGAAAGCATTCGGAACGATGGCCGCATGTGTCGCATTTGCGGCCCCGGCTTTTGCGCGCCTTGGCCCTGCGCTCGGTTAGGTCGATGTACCGCGCCACCAACTGCTCGCAATAGGCATCAGCGCGCAGCTCCACACGCATGGCTCGGCGCTCACGGGTTTTTCGGTTGTTGATAGCCACGAAGCCAAAGGGCGCGGTTTCGAGCCCATTCAGACGAAGCAGCCACGCTTGCAAGGAAAGCTGTGCAATGTCCGTCTCATAGACGCGGTGGGCATCGCGGTTCTTGTTTTCGAGGGGAACATGAAGTCCATCAGGAAGCCGATACACCTGATCGGGTCGGCCCACGACAGGGAACGGCGCATTGATGAACAGGTTGCGCTCTACTTGAGCCACCTTGCCGGCCGCAAGCTCGGGAGGGAGCCAGTTCTGAATGAACCCGCGCCAGACCATGAACGTCCATCCGGCCAGCACCAGGGCCAAGGCGAATAGGATGTAGCTGGTCAAGTTGCTCATCGCGGCATCCCCAGCAAGCGAAGCAGTGCGTTCAGCCCAGCGCGCATAGCCGTGGCCGCCCATCGGCTCCGGCACAGCAGGAGCACCAAGCTAGGTGAGACGGCGTGGTAGGCTCGAACGAACAAGCGCCCTGTCGTTGTCGGCATCAGCACCCGGTCACGCCAAGCGCGCAGGAAATTTGTCTCGGCGGCGTCAGGCCCGTAGATCGCGGTGGCAATGAAACAGCGCCGATCAATCGCCGCGCGCGTCTGCCCCTCGATCTGAAACCGTAGGTGCTCGAAGGTGCCGGCAGCGGCCTTCGCCCGAACCTCCAGCGGCCGGGCATCCCCGCCGCGCTCACGGTCGAAAACCACCTTTTGCTCGCAGTAAACCGTGCCTACGATATCGGTGATGGTGTGGTACTTTTTCGCCCGCCTCATCATCCCTCCTGCTTTCGCGCGCGAAAGCCGGTCTTGGCCAGCATCCAGCGAAAAGACACGAACCCCCAGCCCGACAAACGGTTGTTGATGGTCAGCAGCAAGGCCTCCAGTACCCCAAACGCGCAGCCGATCCATTGCAGGTAGAGGGCATCCATGCTTACCTCACAGAAGGGCCTTGTGCCCAGTTTCCACGGCCCGCATCCGCATAGCCAAGGTCGGGTAGGCGTTGGCGAACGAGAACCAGCGAACCCAGGATTTCGAGGGGTACAACACGGCCAGCTCGCGCAGCGCCGTCAACATCGCTTCGCGCCCTACGGACTGCGCAGCGCCGGCATCCGCCCGGTACTCGCAATACCGGCGAATCCCCAGGAACAGGAGGAAGGCGGCAAAGAAAAAGTTGTTGTTGTCCAGGAGGTGGCTGCTCACAGCAAAGCAGCAGGCATAGGTGAATGTGGCGAAGATGTGGCGCTCATGAACATGTACGTTTTCATGGGCGATCACGCCCCGCATACCCGCGTCGCTCATGCTGGCCAGCAGGCCGGTTGTCACGTAGATGCGCGAATGACTCGGCAGCAGCCCCACGGTGTTGGCTTCCTTGTCGGCATGGTCATAAAGGAAGACGGGGCGACTATCAGGGACGGTTGCCACTATTCTTGCCAAACGCTTTTGAAGCGCAGCATCCCGCGACGGTTGCGGAGCAAGGAAGCGCGCCGATAATGGCGCGCTGGCATAAAAGCCGAACAGGAATATCAGGCTGCCGAGAGCCTGAGTCATTGGCTTGGCGGCCGGATTCGTGGATAACTTGCCAGTTACCCACAAAATGCCGCCAGCAACCTCCATGATGAAGACGATCAGAATGATCCGTCTGAACCAGTGTGACGGGATCATTGCAAATTGCAGTCGTCACAGATTAAGGCTGTTGGGATCGAGCGATACGGCGTTTGATCCGTATCGGCGCGCCAGTCATTTCTCACGCTGAGAGGCTGTTGCGAAGCACATCCGCCCAAGGTGGCCGTGGTAATGAGAATCAGGAGAAGTTTTTTCATGGGTTGCCCTTTCAAGGGAAAGTTGGTTGTTGATTTCTTCCAGCAGCTCCCGGCACACTGAATGCACCCGCTGACGCGAGACGCCGACGTGGCGCGCGACGGTTGCCTGCCGGTAGCCTTTGAGGAACACTTCATCAGCGATGCGGTAAGATTCGGTCGAAAGACGCAGCCGCCGCGCTGCTTTCACGAAGACAGCACGCGACACATGGCCACACGCTGCGGAAACAGTCTTAAATATCTGGCTCATCCCCTTGCACCGTAAGGTTTTTTAGCGTATTTTGTCAATAGACAAGATGTGCAAATTCCATCCAAATCGGAAGTAGAGTTGCAATGAAAAAGATGCTTTACGTTGCTTTCATAGTGGCAGCACTTGCCAGCATGACGAACGCCAACGCCCAAGCGGACGCCGCGAAGCGCGGCGGTGTCTGCATCGGCCCGTTCCGTGGCGCTGATTCCGTGCTCAATTGCGAGCACATCGGCCAAGTGACGATCCGGCAAATTTACGAAAGGGGCTTTCGGGTCGTTCACATGCAGGACAACCCGAACACCGCCACCTATGTTCGCCTTGTCATCGAGGAGCAGGCGCGATGAGGGCAAAGGCGTGGCGGATGCTGTTTGCCGGGCGGCGCTGGATGCTTTGGCTTCCCTTGCTGGCCGCTGCCGCACTTTCGGCATCCGGTGGTAATTTCCTTGCCGACTACATTCCAATGCTCGGCGGTGGATTGATTTTCTGGATTCCATTCTGGCTTGCATGGTGGTTAAGCAATGGATTCAAGGGAATGTCGAAATGGCCCTGCACTGGCGCGCCAAATAGCGCAGCAGGCGTTAATCCATTTACCGGCAAGTCTTGTGTTGTTCATCATTTACCTTGGGGCGATAACTACACGGGCGGCAATTCTTGAAAGGGGGCAAAACCCCCTTTCCCTTTACTTGCTGCCGTTGTTGATCTGAACCGAGGCGCCCGTTTCTCGCTTCATGTTGTCGTTCAGCTTTTCGCCGTCTGCCGTACCGTCCCCGCCAGTCAGCTTGTCCCAAGCCTTCTGAACGGTGTCTTTGCCGTCGCGGATCATGCTGTCCTCGTTGACGGCTGCGGGGTTGGCCCGCCCAGCGCCTACAGCCTTGTCCGGGCTGGCCCAGGCATTCACGTTCTCGTCCAAAGCCCCGGCACGCGCCGGGATGCTGCCCTTGTTCTTCGGGTTGAGCTGGCCCTGTACGTCCCCTTTGGATTCCGCAATGATCGGAGGCGCAGAGGTATCGACCTTGAGCGGAGCGGTTCCGCCGTAGCCGGTCTGTGCCACCTTCTTCTTGTGGACGCCCTGGATGTCCTGCGGGATACCGGCGCGATCCTTGGCGGATTGCTTCTCCAGCTCGCCCTTCGTGGCCGGCAGTTTTTCGCCTGCGAAAGTCTGCTGCGGCATGGTGGTAGCTTGTTGAACCATGCCCTTCTCGCTCACGTAGTCCTGCACCATGTCCATGATCCGGTCTTCGGATTGGTTGGCGAAACGCATGGCGGTCATGCCATTGCGCGCGGCCACCTTCTCGAACAGATACGGATCGGCCATCAGATCCTTGTGAGTCGTGAAGCTGTTGCTATCGCTACGGTTGGCGCGGTTGCCAGCACCGTACTCACGGCGATCAGAGACATCACGCACGTGGGAAACTTCATCTACGTTTGTGAGGGCTGCATCGCGGCCGTGGCGGTCGTTTTGGGCCGATTGGTTGCCCGTCCCGGCCTGCTCGGTTCGTGAGCCGCGTTCAGCAAACGTGCGCTCGGTGCGCGCGGCTTCCTGGTTGCCATGAGCCGTATCCACGCCCCGATCCCGACCGTGCTCGGCGGTATAGGTCTTCGCGCCGTTGTACCCCAGCCCTGCAGTGATGAGGCCGCCCGAGGACTGGGCACCACCCTTGGCGCCCCGGTAGTTCTCCAGAGCTTGGTCGATCTGTTGCTGGTTCCCGCCGCCCTGCTTCATGGCGTCGGCAATGCGCTTTTCCTCGCGGGGATCAGGCGCACCGCCTGCGCCACCAGCACCAGGAGCACCGCCGCCGCTGGGGTTCCCGCGACCGACACCCAAATTCATGTGGAGCTGGTCATTGGCACCGGCCGCCATGCGGAAGTGCGAACCCTCACGGAAGTTGCGATCCAAGTTCTGGCCGGTGGAGTGCTGGCCACCATACCCACCCTCGCTCCCGCGAGCCGCCACCACCCCCGTATTCTGGTATTGGCCACGGGTCGTGTCGTGCCCTTTCACGTCCGTGAGACTTGAACTGTCGCCGTGCCGGCGCGCCAGTTGATCCCCCGCCGAGGTGATGTCGGTACGATGCGCTTCCTGGTTCCGGCCGGCTTCCTGTCGATGATCGATATTCATCTGCGTCAGCATCCGGTTCTGGAGCTGCTGCAAGGCAACCGCACCGTTCGCGGCCATCGTGGCCGTCGAGCCATTGCCCCGGCCGATGGTGGCGCCACCGCCTTGCAGGCCGATGTTGCTGTCATACTTGTTCATCGAGGTCGTGTTGACCGATGCGGTATCGAGGCCAGCTTGACCCATGCTGACATTGCCGCTGGCATTGCTTGCGCCCACCGCTGCGCCGCCAGAGGCAAAGCCCGTCATCATCTTGTCGGCCACACCCATGAAGCCGCCCTGCCCCATCTTGATGATGGCTCCGGCAATGAACGGCACCAGGACAACCATGTACCCGATAGCCGCCTGCTCATTGGTCAGCGTGGCATCAAAAGCATCGGTGAGCTGGAACGGCACACCGGCCGCCAGTTCCAGTGCGCGCGCCTTGTAGCGCAAGTGCATGAGCGACAGGTGGTTGATGACGGCAAACAAGATTGGCCACAGGCCGATCCAAGCCAGTGACATCATGTAACCTGCGATGATCTTCTTTGCCCCCTCGGTCGAGCTGACAACCATCAGCACCACAACAACCGGGAACAGGCCGTAGATGATTGCCTCAATCCAGTTGCGCATGTGGGGCAGCGTCTCTTGGGCCAGCAGGCTCAAGGTGCTATTTGAGCCGTCGGCTTGCCTCGCGGCCTGGGCAGCGCCGGCCAGGGCATTAACCTCTGCCACCCGCGCGGGATCGTTCAGCAGCGCCGGCAGCTCGGTGCCAGCCTCTTTCCAGATGTTGTTAAACATCGCCTGTTTCATCGCGTCGGAGGCATTGCTGGAGTTGTTCAGAATCCAGTCGTAGGACGTGCCTACCGTCGAAACGAACATGCTGGTAGCGATGGCATCACTGCTTGCCCGCGTGAAAGCCTGCTTACCGTAGAACGCTTGGCCAGCCGTTACCGCGTCGTTGACCTTCTCCTTCAGGATGGCCGCAACATTGGTGCAGGTATCGGTGGTTGGCGTATTCGCCAGTGTGTTGTAGGTGACGAAGCGGGCCGGACTCGTGTTGTTGAAAATCACGTTCCAGGTATCGGTGCCGCCCACAATCTGCTGCGGGGTGATTTCACCGTCTTTCACGTCGTACAGCGTGCATTCCTTGATGAACTGCATCAGGTCGGAGCGCAAGCTGGGATCTCGGATCGTCGCGTTATTGACTTGTTTCAGGATGCGGTGCCCGAAGCCCACATCCCCTTTTTGTAGGCCCAGGTCTTCAGGGACACCGAAGACCGTTTCATAGGTGTTGGTCAGCGCGCCGAACACCAGATTGGTCGTCTGCGCAGTGACGGCCAAGGCAAAGGGCACGTTATCAACCACGCGCGGCGGCTCCAGCCCTGTCTTGTCGGTCAAGGCAACGCGCGCGATCGGCAGATTGAGCACGGTCACAAAGGCTAGGGCGTGGATAAACCACTTCGCCATTTCGAGCTGCTTGTTCATGTAGCCGAACATGCCGATTGCGATGGCGAACAAAAAAACCAGCTTCAGCAAGCCAGCGAAGCCAGCGCCGGCCATCATCGAGGCCACGGCGTTGAAGACGTAGTAGAGCGTTTCTACGTTCCAGTAGGTTTGAATTTCGATGTCCACTGCATCCTCCCTTAGCGCAGGCTCTTGCCGAAGGCGAGCGAGTTACGCAGCGTCTGCGACAGGTTTGCATTCAGCGCACGCTCCATGTACTGCACCTCCTGGGCGATGTTGTAGGTGCTGATGGTCTGCGAGTAGGCAGTGGCCAGCACCTGCTTTGCCGCGCGCGAAGTTTCCTCCAGCTCGGGCTTCATCTTGCTCAGCTCGGCGGCCTGGGTGGCATCGGCTGCGGCAGAGAACTTCGCCATCGCGCCGCGCAGGTCGGTGACGGCACGCTGGATGTAAACCTCGGCGTATTTGGCGGCGATCAGCTCCTGGTAGCGGCCGATCAGCGCGTCAGCCATCGAGGTGTTGTTGAGGGTCGTCGTCACGGCCAGCATCTTGTAGATGGGCAGATCGGTTGCGTTCAGGAAGCCGATGGTGGCCGCCATGTCGTCGTGAGCTGAACGGTTGGCGATCTTGTCGGAGATTTTTTCCATCTTCTCCCGCACCATCGTCTTGAAGCTCTTGGTGGTCACTTCATCCTCGGTCGGACTCAAGCAGCCATCCGCGCTTGTGGTGTCGCAACGCCAGATCGGCACCGTGATTGTGTCGGAGGTGGTACGCGCACCCACTAGGGCCTCCACCGTGATTTCCTTGCGCAGCAGCGGGATAGGCAGTTGGGGGGTGTCGCCTGTCGGGAAAATTATGCTGCCGATCATCGACATCAGGATCATGCGTTGCTCGTCGGTGACGCCATCGAGCTTCTTGAGAGCCTTCCAAACCACGTTGCCGGTCGGTAGCTGGTCTTTCGCCTCGGGCCGTGCATTGGCCACTGAGTTCACCGTTTGATTGGCCCGGCTTTCGCTGTTCATCACGTTCGTCCAAGCGTCGGTGATGTTCTCGAAAATGTTGGTGTCCACGCCGAAGTTCTTGGCCGCGTTTTGCTTGCCGCGCGTCCAGGTGTCGGGCACGGCCGCATTGACGATCCCCTTGGCCGCCTCGCAGGAATCCATGTTGAGACGATTGGCAGCTTGCGCCGTGGCTTGCAGGGCCTGCATCACGTTGTCGCAGGTCGGGCACAGGTTCTGAATGGCTAGCTTGAAGCCGTAGCCCAGGGCATTCGAGCCGATGTTGCGCAGCATCGCCACGAACTGCTCTTTGTTGATGAACGAGAAGCCGCCGGCGAAAAGGTCAATGCCGCCGCACCCAGCGTTCCAGCTCGGCGGCGTCACCGTCGCAAGTTGGTAGGTGCGCTTGGGCATCCGCATGAACAGACTGCCCCCGGTGTAGAGGTTCATCGTCTGGCCTTGCAGCACAGCGGGGTTGCTGACGTCGCCTTGAGCATTTACGGAGTCGAAAAGCTCCTGCATGTTCATTGCGTAGGTAGAGGTTGTGAAAGCACATGCCACAACCAGCGCCGTTATTTTTTTCAGTAGCATGGCAGCTCCTTAGAAGTTATCGCCGGGCTTGGTGCCGGTGAGGACAAAAATTCGATTGACGATTTCGGTCAGGGCCATCATTCCGAAGCCCACGGGCGCACGGTCGCCGGTCTGCTTTGAGCCAATGAACAGTGCCGGCACGCGCTCAATCCCCCAAGCCGCAGCTTGCGCGCGGCCGTCGCGGGGGTTCGGGAACTCTGGCAGGCCCATGCCATCGACTGATACCGGCAGCACCTCGATGCCGTACTTGTCGGAAAGCATCTTCAGCGTCGGGGCCATTGCATGGCAGTACGGGCAGTCGCTACGGAAGAAGAAGATCAGCCCGTGCTCCTTGGCCAACATCTTCAGTTGCTGTTCCTCGTTCTGAATGCGGCCTTCGTCGTAAATCTTGATCGCGGAGTTATTGACCGGCCGCTTTTGCGCGTAGTCGAGGCTCGGGTTTTGCCAGACCACGCGCCGCCAGTTGTCAGCGAAGACAGCCCCCTTGTCCTGCGTCATCTGCCAAAGCTCCAGGTAGTCCTTCATGTTCTGGTCCGTGGGGTTCATCACCGCCACGTCTTCCCGTCGCTTCAGTTCTTGCCTCAGTTGCTCGGCGGTCTTGATATCCTTCAGCTCGATGCGCTTTGGCTGGTCAGCCTTGCGACTGGTCTGCGGCCGTGTCGGCGTCGGCTGCACAGGTTGCGGCTTGGCGTCTTCCATGTCGCAGTACCAGTTGGGTTTGTTCGCATCGCACTGCCAAACAGAGGGGTAATCCAGTGACTGCGCATTGGCGTACCCGGACAGCAGGGCCAGCAGGAGAAGGCTTCGCTTCATCATTGGCTTACTCCACGGAAATTGGCGGGGTGCCGTCGAGGCAGTAGTTGAGCTGGGTCTTCAGGATCGCGTCGGTGCGCCCTTGCGGGGTATCCACGTCCTTCTTGGTGAACACCATTTCAAGGCGCTTGCAGTCGGCGCGACTGAAAGACTTGATGACCTTCGCAGTCACAAGCAGCGGCCCGGCCGAGCGGAATTGGCGCGTGAATTGCTCGGCCACCTCCCCTTCCATGACGCCGTTGGAGCTGCCATTTCGGATCGCAGCGGCCAGCACGTCGTGTTGCCTGGTATAGACGGTTGGCCCAGCGAGGCTTTCGCGCGCGAAAGTCGAGCAGGCCAGCAGAACGAGGGCGATAGAGAGAGTTTTCATTGGTCGTAATAGCTCTGAACCTTTTTATTGACCGTCTGCTGCACCCTGTTGCTCAGAGTTGATGCAGGAACATCTTTTGGCGCGATGTCTGCAATGAACTCCGACATATCAATCAGAGAAAAATCAATTGCTTGTAGTTGCGCTTCATTAAAACCTTCGCAGCTATTCATTGGCATCCCGACTTGCGCACGGCCTTGACGGTTTATTATCTTCGCTAGCTTCGAGTTAAAGCAGCAGTGACGTTCTTTTTTCTCAACGCATATTTTTAGAACTTTTTTACTGCAATATGTATCTATGTGAACACACAAATTTTGGCCACGTTTCATTGCCATAACCTGCTCTGCCGAATCACATGCCAACCACTCCTGGACAAGCATGGTTGCAATCGACAAAGCAAAACTATAAGGATCGAATCCAACAAACTGAAAACCGTTCGCAAAAGTAAATTCGAACGTAAAACCGTAAAATCCAAATTGGGGGTTGAAAGTGCCATCACCCAGACCAGATGCCCAGCTATTCATTGCACCCAAACCTTTGTCAACGATTGAGCTGTCAAGCTGACCATATAGTGAGTCATACATGTATTTCGAACCCAAAGCAATGGACTCACGCCCGGCTTCACCAGCAGCCGTCGCTCCAGCCCCTAAAAGCATGTAATTACTGAACGCAGCACCACCACTCGAGGATTTGCAGCAACTCTTCAACGTACTACCCCCCAAAACTTTTATGCTGCATTCCTCCGAATAACCTTTAAACAGTTCGACTTTTCTTGCATCTGCCCCGTAAACACCAGCCTCTCTGGCCGCCTCCATCATTACTACGGCTTGACCGAAGTCTTTGTCATTCGGCGCACTGGTATCGAAACATTTAGCGTCTCCGGCCTCGCAGAAAGCACTTTGATCGCACACTGTTTTTTCGGTGAATGTTTCAGGTTTATCTGGGCATTGATATCTGCTCTCGGACATCACGCATGAGCCGTCATCATCTTTATCGACGCACGTTGTTCCAATCTGAGCACAACTCATATCACGCAGTGGTTGACAATCATTAACAGTAGCAGCACTTCGGCATTGATATGTATCCTCAAACGCCCAACAACCACCAATTTGATCAACAGTCACAGCCAACCCCTGTATATGCTTTACAGGCGTTGTGTCTACGCATTTAGTTGATATACGTTCGCAATCGGACGCTAACAAAGCCATTGGAGACGAAAGTAGCAGCACCAAAAAAGATGAACTAAATACCTTCCGAATCATTGCTTAGCTCTCGCCTCCAAAGTTGAACATTGATTATCAATCAGCGATCCCAGCATAACCAACCTCCGTGAGGAACCAATTATTTTCACAGAACACGGCCCTATTGCATTCGCATTTGCACAAACAAACACAATCTTATTATTACCCTCCCTTATGTAATTTGTCACATCCAAATTCGGCTCCACCCCACGACAACCTGAATTACATCTATCATCATAAAAAACACCAAATGATACCCCGCCCTCGCTTTTATAAATAGTCTCATAAAAAGCCCAATCTCCATTACCCCTCTCTTCCGTAACAACCGAACCATTCCTCATATCGCCGTAGCCCGGCAATACATTTTGATACACTAATGAATCATTTATCCAAACTTGTCCATAGTTATCAACTTGATACCAAGTTATTTTGAAACCTTCTGGAACTCCTGAGACATTGAAATTCATTTCAAATGTTCTGGCAGTCCAATTTGGAACTTCATCACCGCGATTTACGTCAAATGTTTGGGCATCAACAATTACGCCCACATCTGCTGAAAACCCACGTTTACAATTGATGATTTCGAGGGTCTGTGACTCGGTGCAGGTTTCTGTTATGAACGTCGCCGGACTTTTGACACGTTCAACACGGCATTGCTGGGTACTCGCACCCTGCACGTTTCCAGGGTTATTGATAAGCAACTTGGAGCCAGTTAACAATGGATCGGTCTGTTTGTCGATGGTGTATATGGGGCGCGTTGCGGGAGTTTTCGACAAGAAGTTGACCGCATCGCATTCCTGCTGCTGGAAGGCATTGGGAGCACGGTAGGTTTCGCACCCAACCTGCTTAGTGGTGCCGACAGCCCCAATCAGATTCTTTCCCCCTTGAAAATTGGCAGTCTCCGGTGCGGTCGTTCCGTAATTGGGAAGTTGCTGACTGCCGGTGGTGCCGTTGACCATGTTGCCGGCCGCGCCCTTTCCCGTGTTGGCGAAATCCTTGCCAGCGTTGAAGGCGTCGGCCGGCGTCGTGATGGTTTGCGCGCTGACCACACCGGCAGCGGCCAGCATTACGACAATGGAAAGGACGCGCTTCATTGGTTCCCCCTGATCTGGCGAAGGTAGCGAGACACCACCGCCTCGAACTGCGGCGCGCGACGCACAATCTCGTCCAGGGCGTAGTCCAACGAAACATCGCCTGCCACTGCCACAAAGTTGTCAGGCAGGGCGCAGCCCTCGTTATCCACTTGGTCGATAGTCGCGGCCTTGGCCAGCACCATCGTGGGCACCGCATTGACCTTGTACTTGGTGAAGGCGTTGGGATTCACCAGGACATTGCCACCCTGCTCTCCCAGCTCTTGGATGGCCAGCGCCGTATCCTTCAGCGAGTTGTTCTTGAAGCCGCGCAACACCACGGACGCGCCCACTCGGTTGGCTTGGCTGACAATCCGCTTGAGCGATTCGACCGGCATCGTGAAGCTGGCGAAAATCATCAGATCGTCCATCTTTCGTGCCTGGGCCTTTTGCTCGTACTGCTTGGCCAGCGCCTCGATGTCGATTCCTGCGCGTTCGGGTGTCGGCACATTGGGGAACACGTTGGCCGCGTTCTTTGTCGCGGGATTGTTCGGGTCGAACATCTGCTTGCGTTCACGATCCACCCGGCGCATTTCCCGGTCGATGTCGGCCGAGTTGGGCATAGCGCCCGTCTTGGCCTTCGATGCGGGGTTGTTCGGGTTGAACATCTGCTTGCGCTCAAGCTCGATGCGTTGGCGTTCTTGGTCGAGATGGGATGCGGTCGGCGTGCTCTGTGCCACGCTTTCGCGGGCGAAAGCGGCCAGCAACATCAGCCCGATGACAGTTTTTTTGTTCATCAGAATCCCACTCCCAGGCAGCAGTTTTTCTTGCGGAAAATCATGTAAGCGAAGTCCTCGCCGACATACGGATAGCTCTTGCCAGCACCCCAAATCGCGGTCGTGCGGCCATAGGGTTGGCAGCAACGCCCGTTGATCTTCTCGGTCTGTGGGATGGGGTACAGCATTTGGTACTTGTATTGGGTCTTGTCCATCACTGGCACCGGATAGATGCCGCACAGGCCGTCTTCGCCGGAGGTGCCCCACATCAGGAATTCGCGGTGCAGCTTGGCCGTCATGCGCTGCACTAGCAGCGAGCTGGCTTGAACGTGCGAGACATGGGCCTGCACATGGCCGTTGAAGGGGTATATCGAACCCTGGCAGCCGGCGCACCAAAAAAGCGTGTTGCTGCCAAAACCGGCCGATGACAGCACGCAGTCGCCGGCACACGCGGCTTGTGCAATGGGGTTGCCGAACAGGAACGTTTCCGGGTTCAGCAGCATTGTCAGCTCGTCGTCGTTCCAAGTCGGATCGACTTCGGTGATGTAGGCCACGTCAAAGGACCCCGTCTCCAAACACGGGTTATCCAGAATCACCTCTAGCCAATACAGGATCGGATCGACGTACCAATGAACCTGATAGTTGGACTGCTTGGTGTTGTCCTGTTGCAAACGAATCTCGCCTTCCGGGGCGCGGATACCGGGATCGAGTTTGACGCCACCGAGCGAGACAAAGCAGTACGGGGTGCGGGTCACGTCTACCCGGCGCGCAGGCTCCCAAAAACTAGTCTTGATCCCCATGCGCAGCGGGCTTGTACAGGTGCAGAGGAAGCCGCTTGGATTTGCAGTGTCTTCTTGGCCCATTGACAGCATTGAGGTCCCTCCGATGTTCATCGGAAACATGCAACTCCAACAAATATCTGTAATAGGGTTTGAAAACTTGCCTTGGCAAACTCCTGCAATACTTTTTTCGACCGGATAAGTGGCAGCGAGCACCATAAAAGCCATTACAAGCCAGCGTTTCATTGCAGTTCCTTCGCGGGAATCTCATCGAGCACAAGCATCTTTCCCTGCTGACGAATCACGGCCGGCACGGCCGTGATGCCGAACCGTTTGGAAAGGGTGCCCTTCTGGTCGTAGAAAACTTGGGTCTTCCAGGCTTTGGTGAGGTCGAGCCAAGACCCAGCAACGAGAATCGGCTTCACCTTGAGCTGGCCGCCTTTGGCCACCAAGCGCCCCAATGCTTCGCGCTGTTCGGGGTCGCGGCCGTCGAAGAAAACCAACGTCTTCGTCAGGCTGGTCATGTCCAGCGGGTTGATCTTCGTGCCAGCCGGCACCACGATGCGGCCGTCGTCGGTCGTCACCGGCTTGGTGTAGGTCACGGTGGGGTCGATGAAACGCTGCGCTCGGGCGCGCACTGTGGTGATGCCGTCCACCGGCTTCATGTTCTTGATGCTGCCCATCGAGCGGCGGATGGCTTCTTCCTGCAACCGCTTCAGCTCGCCGCTACGCTCCTTTTCGCGCAGCTTCTTCATGATCATGTCGAGGGCACTTTCCTCTCCAATCGGGTAGGTCGGTCCGATACTGCCCAGGCTAGCGGCGTGCGCTGTGGGCATCGCTGAGGCAATCAGAAAGGCCGTGATCAGCTTAGAAAATTTCATAGGCCCTCCCGATGATTGCTGCCTGCTTCACGTTGCCGGTCAGTGCATAGCGCGAATCCAAGCTGTGAGGGCTGGGTGTTGAGACGAAATACTCCCCTGACCCAACAACTCCTGCTTGTGCGGGCTGAAGAGGCACGCCGGCCTTCGAGTACGGCTTGGCGATGCCGATGTATTGGTCATTCACCCAAAACGCGGTGTCGGTCCGTTTAACCGTGTCGCCGGCTACGCCAGCCACGCGCTTAATGAAGGTTGAGCCAGCGGGATAGGTTGCTCCACCATGCCAGCGGTAAGCGATCAGATCGCCCCTCTTTACTTTGCCGCCCTTGTGGATCACGTAAAACGTGCCGGGCAAGCTGTTGGTCAGGTTGAAGGTGTAATCTAGCCAAGGGGTAGTGGCGGCAGCCAGTACACCCACGACGAACACACCCGCGCAAACCCTCCAATAGATGCGCTTCGCCTTCATCATTTCATCATCCCCCGGACTTGGTCCGTGTAGTCGATGGTCACGCCACCCAGCAGCGCCGCTTTGTTGACGATCACGCAGTTGCACTCTTGTCCCAGCGCATCCACGGTCGCGGACAGCTTCTTGGCAAAGTCGATGGTCAGCTTCTGCGCCACGGCGCGCTGCTCGTCGGTCAAGTTGCTGCCCTTCCCGATCACATCGAGGGTCCGCTTCTGGTCTTCGTCTACCAGAACCTGCAAATCCACGGTAGCCACACGCGCCGGCATGTTTCGGTTGATGATGTAGGCCACTGGTGCGAGCGCTACCAGCGTGAGCAAGGTTGCCAGCACGGCCGGGATCACATAAGGCATCAAGTCAGTGGTCGGCGCTGGGACTTCGGGGGTTCGGTTGGTGTTCGCTTCAGTAGTCATCTCTTCTCCTGCGTGGAGACACCTGTGGAGTGCGTCGAGCCAACATGATTTCCAGAGCACTCATCGTTGTATGACCTTGCTCTAGCAGCGCATTGCATTCGTTGAAGTCTTGCGCGTTGGTCGAAGCCATCAGCAGGGAGAACGGATCGGGGATGTGACGCACCACGGAATCGCCGTTAGGCGATGAAATGAGCATTTCGCTGAAGCGGCCACGCTCTGTGCGCAGCGACAGCAGCATCCGCTTCACGGCCGGCGAGAAATTCACCATGCCGTCCTCGATCAGCTTTTCCAAGTTCTTGCGGTCTTGGCGCAGCAGAATCTTCCAGTCGGCGTTGTTGTAGGCCGCTTGGGCCGCATCATTTTTATAGGCGTCTTCGATGCCCTGCGTACCCACGCAGAAAATCCCGTTGTACTTCCGTGCGCGGCGGTAGCCTTCTTCGATGAACTCGGCGGTTTCCTTATCGGCCCCCAGGAGCTGCCACGCTTCATCCACCAGACACAGCTTCTTTCGGTCGCGGGTCAGGTACATGTCGTGAGCAATGCGCGAGGTCAGCACGAACAGCACGACGCGGCGCAGCTCGGGAGCGTTCTTCAGTTCTTCCAGCTCCAGACCCACCATGTCAGCGTCCAGGCTGATGTTGGCGCGGCCGTTGAAAAAGTCGCCATAGACGCCATCCTTGGTGAAGGGTGCGAGCTGTTTTGCCAGCTCGTAGGCCACCCGCTCTGTGCCGCCCGACTCGTTCTTGATCTTGTCCAGCAGGTAGTCGCGGATGCGGGTCGGATTGGTGTCCTGGCCGTAGTCCTGCCACACGCCTGAAATCGCCTCCCCGATCAACGCATACTGGAATTCCGTGAGCGGAGCATTGGGCGATGCCATGCGGCCGATCATCGGCTTGAGCATTCGCATTTCGGCCTTGAAATCCAGCTCGTCGTCGGTGCCCACCCAGGTGAACGGGTTGATGCACAGCTTCGTGCTCGGCGTGAATTCAAGGAAGGTGCCTTTTTGGAGCCGGATCAGGTTCTGATAGCTGCGGCCCACGTCAATCACCCACACCCGCGCGCCAATGCCGCGATATGCCGAAACGACTTCGTTCATGGTCACGGACTTGCCCGAACCGGACACGCCCGCCACGAACACGTTGTAGTTGCCTTGCTGGTTGCTGTAGAAGTCGAGGAAGGTAGGCGTGCCACGGCGGCCGAAGAACATCATCACCGGGTCGCCAGCGCCCTTCCATTCACCAATCACCGGGGCCATGTCCACGGCGTTCACCGTGGTCTTGGATGTGATTAGGCGCAGCTTCTGCAAGTCGTCACGCACAGTCTCGGTGAGCGTCATGGGCAGGCTGGCGTACAGCGCGGTCAGTTGCAGCAGTTGCAGCGGGCAAATAGTGAAGCGTTCGCTGCGCCATACGTTCAGGGCCACTTGGCTGGCCCGGTTGATGACGCGCTTGGGCGCGAACAGCAGCAGCGTGTGGTAAAGCTCGCACATGCTGCCGCCGTTGTTGAGCTGGTGCAGCACGATGTCCCAATCATTCGCCTGGGCCTGAAGCTCGGGCTGAAACTCGGCCATCTTGGACTTGGCGTTTTGCTTGGTGCGCGCCGCTTTGATCTGAGCCTTGCCATCCACCAAGTTGGGGTCGAGCGTAAAAACGCCACCACACACTAGGAATGGGCACGGGTATTGAAGGCCGTCATCGAAAAACGAACCGATGATGTTGGCCATTTCCCACAGCTCTTTCTTCTGCGGGTACTGGAGCACGCCGAAGCCACGCACGGCGATGCGCTTGTCTTCGTCCCCCTCTTTCTCGGGAGGCAGTCCAAACAGCAGCTCGTTGGCCTTCACGCGCACATGCTGGCCAAAGGCAGTGACTTGGTTCTTGATGGATTTCCCGTCGTCGTAGCGCAGATCTGGGAACGGTTCCTTGCTGAACATGGTTTCCGGGTTGAGGATCGGCCACAAGAAACCAATCAGCCCGTCAGCATCGAGCGGGAAGGACGGCAGGCTGGCTGTGCGCAGCGAGGCCCGCACCGTCTCGTGCAGCTCGTACATTTCCTCCACCAGCTTGGCGTCACCGAAAGAGCCAGCCTTGGTGATGGAGAACAGCAGGCGGATGTTCTTCACCACGTAGTTGTCATTCGGCCAAAGCGGCTTGCCCTTGGCCTTGTAGATGTATTCCACCCGGCGCTTGGCCAGCTCCTGGAAGAACGGCGTGGTTTTGCCGTTGTCCACCGCGATATGGCGCTGATCCATGTACGCTTGAAACTGGTCATCAAGCACGGGACTGCCGAACAAACACCACTGAATCCCGTAGTGCGGGGGCACCGGGGTAAAGAGCGTGTTGAGGCGGCTGGCCATGTCGTCATCAGCGCCGGTTTGCGCGATGACTTCAAAGCAGAAGGCCACCGAGTTGTCGTTGTAGAAAAGGCCCGTTTCGGGGTCATATTGGTCATACTTGAGGATGCTGTGCATCCCATAGAGGCTCGTTACCTCGTTGGCGGCTGCCACAGGCGCCGGCTCGCTCCCGACATCCGATGTGTTACCCAGCACGGTTTCGTCCCAAAACCGGGCGGCAGCACCCTTTAGCTTGTCCATCATGCTGTCTTGCATTGAATGTTCTCCATGTTGGCCGCCCGGCCAGCGATGCTTATTCGCTGTCCGGGATGACGTTGCCGGGGCGCATGATTCTGTTCAGCAGCTCGGTGGCTTGCTCGTTGCTCATGCGGTCTTGACGGACGCCGATAGACTCCATCCCGTTGTCAGCGGGAGGCGTCGGCTGCTGCCCCAGCACGCCAGGGCTTTGCCGTTGCTGGCCAGCGCCGCCCGTTTGCGGTTGCGCAGCCTGGGCCGTCACATTCGACGGGGCGCGCACAGGCCGATAGTTGTCCTGGATGCGGCGGCGGTTGTGCTCGATCAGCCAGCGGCCGGAATCGACCGGCAGGTACACGTAGGACTGGTCGTGCAGATCGCCATCGGTGTCTTCCCACGGGGCGAACCAGACGCGAAGCAGGCGCGGTGCGCTGCGGATCGGCGTGCCCGAGTAGATGGGCTTGGTCATCACGTTGCTGCCGGCTTTCGCCTGCGAAAGTTCCACCGGAGCCTCGCCGCGCGCATTCACACGCTGGCCCGGCAGGTTCTTCGCCTGGGCATTGGCGTAGATGCCGCTCATCGACTCGCACAAGATGCCGTCCGGGGCCTTGCACGCGAATTCGGATTTCGCATCAAAGCCCGACATGCTGCTGCAACCGGATAGGGTCACCACGGCCCCGATGCCAAAGGTCAAGGCCAGTGCCTTCATTTGCTTCCCTCCCATGCGTGCGCGGTACTGCCGCTGAAACCGACTCCCTTGCAGCAAGCGCCGCAGTCGCGGCCAGCCAGCGAACCGCAGCCCGTCAGGGCCAAGGCCAGCGCGCCGGCACCAAACATCAAGGCGGTGCGCTTCATTGGGTTGCCTCCTGTACGGTGGCCTGGGCGGCAGGCTTGTCGGCGTTCAGCCATTGGTCGATCTTCTCGGCCGGTGCGGAGCCAGGCAGGACGCGGCCATCGGCGGCAATCAGGGTAGGAGTGCCCACCACGCCCAGCTTGGAACCCAGCACCAAGTTGTCGTTGACGGGGTTGTTGCAGGCCACCAGCTTGGGCTTCTTGCCGGCCAGCATCAGCTCGCTCCAGGCTTTCGCCTTGTTCGGCGCGCACCACACGCTGACGGCCTTGGTCTTGGCTTCCGGGTGCAGCGATTCGAGCGGATACAGGAAGGTGTAGATGGTCACGTTGTCCAGACGGGCCAGCTCGCCCTCCAACTGCTTGCAGTAGGGGCAATCCGGGTCGCTGAACACGGCCAGGATGCGGCTGCCGTCGCCCTTGACCGTCTTGATCGCTTGGCGAAGTTGCTGTGCCGGGAACTCGGTTTTCTTGCTATCGAGCTTGCGCTGGGCAGTCAGATCGACTTGCTGCTGCATGTCGAACAGGTGCCCGAAAATGAAGTAGCGTCCCGACTCGTCGGTGTAGGCGATGTTCTCGCCCATCACTACCTCATACAGCCCGGAAACGTGCGACTTGCGAATTTCCTTGAAGGCCGTCTTCGGGTACATGGTCTTGAACTTCTCGACCACAGACGCGGGCGCTTCATCTTGGGCAAATGCGGGAACAGCCAGCGCAGCAGCCAGCGCGAGGGTCAACACTCGTTTAATCATCTTCGTAGCTCCTGGAGTTGGTGCCGGTGCGCTTCAGGAGGCCCCGGTAATCGTCCTTGGCGAGCGCCTTGCCGGAATAAACAGCGCCCTTAGTGATGAGGATTTCGACGGTACGGCCGCCATCGGTTTCGATGATGGGGTACAGCTTGTCCGCAGCCTTGAGGTAGTACTGAGCGAGCTGCTGGCCCGCGCTGCCTACCCCACCACCGATTGCGGCTTGCCCGATCTTGTCCGGGTCGATGGTTTGCGTGATGCCGCTGCCGCCTGTGCTGGTGATGGTTGCGGAGGACTGGAAGGCTTTGCCGATACCACTGAGCGCGCCGGCAAACAGGGCATTGGCGAGCAACTGGCCCTGCTTGGTGACGAGACGGCCCCGAACCCCGGCCTTACCGTCTTCCCCGATCACTTGGCCCCTGATCGCCATTTCAATGGCCTCGCCGTTGATGACGCAGGCCAGGGTTTCGGGGCGGCCCATCATCCGCTCTGAGGACAGATCGCCCCAGGTTGCGGCCACGATGCGGCAGTCCTTGATGTCCAGCTTGTGCTTGTTGGCCAGATTGGCGACATCGAGCACATGAAAAGCCACCGGCAGAGGGTTCGATTGGGCTTGCCCGCCTGTCGGCGCATCCACGCCGTTGAGCATGGCCACGCGCAAAAAAGAGCCAGCCGGCAGGAACTCGATGGTCTGCTTCTTGCCGTCTGCCCCGCCCGAGGTGGTGCCGTACTTCTTGGCCTTCTCGTCGGTTGGGAAGCCCAGCACCTCTGTGATGCCACCTGCGCCGCCAACGGCTGAGCCCGCTGCGCCCTTGCCCTCGGCATTGTTGAAAGTGATGATTTCCACTTCCCGCCGCGCCGGCACATCCACCTGATTGAGCGGCTGGTTTAGGGTGGTAACCCCGCCCTTGCCGTTCGGTGACTGGAGAACACGCTGGCCCGGCCCGGTGCCGTTTCCAATGGGCAAAGGCTTGTCCAGAACGGAAGTATCCGGCGTCGCAGTCTTGGCGGCGCCTGTGGAACCGACAGCGGCCTTGTTGGCCTTGAGTTCCTCAAGCGCCTGCGCGAGCTTCTTGCTCTGTTCCTCTTGAATCTTGAGTTGGGTTTTCACTTCCCCGATCAAGGTTTCGTTGGACTTCTCTTTAGCCGCCTGTTGTGCGCGCCACGCATCCTTGTCATCTACCGTTCCGGGTGCTGTGATACTGACGGTCTTCGGCTTCTCGCGGTACTGAGTCGGCCCGCTGTCAAACAGGAACATGCCAGCGCCAGCCAGTCCGAGAATGCCGGTCACGGCCCCGCCGATCAGCATCATCTGGCGTTTCTTCGTTTGCGCGTTCGGCTCACTCATTTTCTTTTCGCTCCCGAACGATGTAGATGTCTGTGCCGTCGCCCTGCATCAGCGTGTGATGCTCCACGGCAATGGCGCGCACGCCACGCCGGTAAAGCTCCTGCTCGACCAGCAGCATTTCGGAAGGGGAAACATTGGTCAGGCGGTATTTCTCGCCCACCACTTCGCCACCCATGTACTTGGCCACCAGGATCAAGCGCCCTTCTTTCCACAAAGGCACTTCCTTGTTCATCGCGATGGTTTCAACGCTGTCCTTCAGCTCGTCGTCTGCCATAACCAGCATCAAGTCTTTGATGCGGCGCTGGTAGGAGACAGTGCGACCATCTGCTACTGCGCGGCTCGAAGGTGTGGCCTTCTCACTCGGCGGCCGGATGATGATTTCCTCGCCGGCCACCGGACGCGGAACAAGAATCAGCTTGTAGGTGACGCCCTTCTCGTCGGACACGAAAACCGTGACCGTGCCCTGGTTGTGCGACTCGCTGGCCAGCGTGAAGTAGTAAGCTCCCAGGGCCTCGTCCTTCTGGCCTGCCAGCACACCCTTCACGCTGGGCACCACATTGGCAATGCGGCGCCCGTCAATTGCAAGGCGGTTTGTTTCGTTGACCGAGATATTGACTTGAACGTGGCCCCGGTCGGCGTTCTCAACGACCTGCGTTGCACCCGCTTCAGTTGCCAGCAGGCTTGTTAGCAGAAGGATCGCGTTTAACGATTTCTTCGATCTTGGAAACATAGAGGCGCCCCGAGGTAGTGATGGTGAATTCAACGAGATAGTCCTTATCGCGTTCGGATGTGAGCTTGTCAGCAATGAAGGTCTTGAGTTTTCCACTGACTTTCACGCGCTTGTCTTGCTCGCTGACTTCCTCTTTTCGAGGAACCCAAATCGTGGTGACTCGCTCTTGCTTGAGCCGCATTGCGGCAGCATCAAGAGCGGTCTTTAACCCAGCGTAGCCGTCCGGGTCGGCCATCTTGAGAATTACCTTGTTGTTGTAATCAACCGTCTCCGGGGTGATGGTCAATATCGTGCCCAGGACGTAGCCAGCCATATCTAGCAAGTAGTCCTTGTTTGCGTAATTCGATCCAATCTCATAGGGCCTCTTCACTTCTGGCGGCACGATCTTCGTGGTGTCGCGCACGACAACGAATCCCAACAGCAACAGACCGCAAAACATCATGCCCAACAGGCCAACGTTCATTACACGGAGGAAGCGGACTTGTGATTGAAGCCTGTCTCGTTCATTGATTGCATTATTTGGTGCCATATTTCATGTAGCCCTATCCATTCAGTTCTCGAATGTGGCTGCCCGGCAGCTCTTTTGGTTCTGGAAACCCTGTAAACCAGTAAAGGAGGTGGGTGGCCATTCCTGGATGCTTCCCAGCCTTTAGCTTTCCGTAAAAAAATGACGCTCCAATACCGAGAAACAGGCCGATAACCGGAAAGCCTGATCCGATTCCGATCATTACCCCTATCAAACCAATCATTGCAACGTCAATATCCCAAAATAAGAACTTTGCACCATCGTCTAATCTGCGGGGAATGTAGTGAGATAGATCCGCTTTTTCGGACACGGCCTACTCCTTTGTTTAGATGACGGCCGTGAAACTGGAGTTGACAATGCCAACGATGACGCCCATTCCCATCGACAGCACAACTGCGCCGAAAAACCAACTCCAGTCTTTTTTGACTGCGGCCACGACAGCGCCAACTCCCAATGCAATGAGGGCTGCGAGTTTTCCCAAATTACCCTTGACCCACCCATCCCACTTCGTAACAGCGGCGTCAAATTCAGTGCCGTCACTCGCGTAGGCACTGGAAGCCAACATCATCAGACTGAGAATCAGCGTTACCAGAACCAATGCCTTGAACCACTGGATCATTCCGATCCGCACATTGGTTCCGTGAATTACTGCGTTCATATTTCAACTCCTTGAACTCCCTGAAAAAATCCTCGTAATTGAGGCCCTGCGCTAGGGAGGGAAGCGCAAAGACAGGAAGCCCAGCTACCTTTCTTTGGCGACGGGCTTGCATTCGTACTGAACCACAGGCTTTTTCCGCCTCTTCACCAACTTCTTTTTGTTTGTGGTGCTTTGAACTTTCGCACGCGAAAGTTCTGCGGGCAGAGTGATGGGGCCGGGGATGGGCGGCGCTTCGATCAAAGGCTGAGGCGTAGACGATGGCGAGGGGACATACAAATGTTTGATTGAGCGGACTGGACATTCGTCCGCCTCACAAAATACAAACTTGGTATCACGGGGAACACCGAACTGCACCACGTCAGACAGGCGAACAAGGGGACTTGGCTGGTCTAGTGACTGTGCATTTGCAACAGTGAGGCCCGCAGCAACGAGCGAAAAAATGGCAGAAAGGCAAACCAATTTGGCTCGAAATTGCAACCCCATATCATTCCTTCGAAAAATTAATTGGCTCTTCATTCGATGAAGTCGAAATCTGTTGCATGCCTTGTTTGCTGTAGCCCGCATAGAACCGTTGCACGTCGCGTACATACGCGATCTGGGCCGTAATGTTTTTTGAAGCTGGCCCTGCGTAATAGCACCCAACCGACTTCCAAGTAGCACCGAAGCGGCGGATGCAATCCGCCAGCACCCAGGCCCCCACCTTCTGCGATGTGCAGGCATCGAAAAGTTGCTCACGACGTATGCCGAAGCGCGCAAGAGCCGGCAGGTGGATCGTGTTGATCTGCATGAGGCCCAGTGCGCGATTGCCATCTTTCAGCTTCGGACCGATCGCGCCCGTCCAGCCCTGCGATTCTTTCCAAGCAATCGCCTTCAACAGCAGAGGGTCGATACCGTACCCATGGCCAGCCTCGTCCCAACATGATGCAGCGGCAGCCATGGGCAACATCAGCGATGCCGCCTTCATAAATTCGCTGAAAGAGAAGTAAAACCAAGCCCGTTCCATCGCCTTATCTTAGCATTCATTTTGATGCCATGGTGACAGCATGTATTCAACAAAAACGCTTGATACAAAAAGGGTTTACTGTTGTTTGTCAACAAGAAGCTCTACTTGAAACGCTCATCGAAAATCACCCATCACACCTCCTAGCACCGCTTTTTAAAGGCAAAAAAAGACGGCGATAAACCGTTTTGATTATGCCAGCGCAAGAAAATTTTCAGATGCAAAAGGAACTTACGTTCTCTTATAAAGAGAATCTTTTTTTCCGTTTGAGTGAACTTGATAAAACATTTTCAACTGATGAGACCATGGGCTATCCACATCAGGGTCTGCTTTTCTGTCAAAATTTGGCTGACACCTCGCCAGCGAGGGTGCTACGCCTGCACCCAGCACCTGCGCTGACCGCAGCCTCTGGCATGGCCAATGAACTCGGACTCTGGGATCACCACGATCCCAAACCAATCAAGGTGATGTTTTGGGAATTAAGGTATTTCTCGCGGACGACCACAGGCTTCTAGTAGCCGGTTTCCGCGACGTATTGAAAGACTACGAGATTGATGTGATCGAAGTGGCCTACAGCCTTGAAGGCTTGATTAACCGCTTCCTGCAGGTTAAGCCCGACGTCTTGGTGATTGACGTTCGCTTTGATACCAAGGGCTGTGGCGAGAACGGGCTAGACGTATGCGAGGAGCTGCTAGCTCGCGATCCACTCGCAAAGATCATCGTTTTCAGCCAGTTTGATGACCAGTACATCATCGAGCGCTCTTACAAGCTCGGGGTACTGGCATTTGTACGCAAGGATGAAAGCACAGAAGTGCTGAATGAAGCGATCAAGACAGTCGCCGAAGGAAAAGAATACTTTTCGCCAGAAATTGCGCGCTTACTGGCTTGGTCGGTTGTCAAAGACCGCAACCCCAGCAGATTACTTGATTCAAATGAAATGCGTGCTTTCTCGCTTGCGGCAGATGGTGCATCCTTAACGGAAATTGCGGCCACCATGGATCTTTCGACCAAAACAATTGGACATTTGATGAAATCTGTAAAAACAAAGCTGGGCATTGAAAGCCAGGCAGATATAACGAAACTAGCAATTCGCCATGGAATAACGACTACAGCCGTTAGGCCGAAAAGCTAAAGCTGATTTTAGTGCCTGGCCACACCATGTTTTTAGGGTCTACGGCTTGAACTTTCAGCGTCCCACCTAGCACTCGAACTCTCTCCCGCATATCTATTAATCCGATACCTGCATGCTCGGTATTTCGTTCAGTTGCGCTCATACCCAGACCATCGTCGGAAACCTCCACCGAATATGTATTTAGCATTTTATTGTGCTGCACACTAACATGCACTTGTTTGGCTTTTGAGTGTTTTATTGCATTGAAAATCGCCTCTCTGATGATTTTATAGAGACTGATTGCTGATGCCTCCGACAGAGTCAGCTTCTTTAGCATGTTGTGTTCCAGAGTAATGCTTGGTTTATCTGAAATATTTGTGTAATGCGCGACCAAAGACTCCAGTGCAGCAATTAATCCGATTGAGTCAATAATTTCAATTCGCGTGTTTTTGATGATGTCACGCATTTCCGCATATGCATCGTTTAGCATTTCAGAAGCGCTACTCAGGAGTGCAACAGCTTTCGTGTTGTCGGCAACCATTGGCTCAAGTCGCTTGAGTACATTACGCGTAAGGAGTAGTTGAGGGTTCACCTCATCGTGCAACCTGCGCGCGAGGGTTCGCCGCTCTTCATCAATGCGGCGATTGGATTCAGCCAGAACGAGGCGGGTTTCTTCGTGAGAAACGTCTACACGCTCAATGCCGTAGCGAACTGCCATGTACATCGCATAGATGAAAAAAAGAAACATGAGACCAGCAGCAAAGTGAGGAATTACATTCTCCCGATTCATCATCGGAATAGCGACAGTCATCAGCAGCGCCCATATCCAGAGAAAATATTTTGCCGTGCGACTCCCCCTAATAGCCAACACAATGCTGACTACAAATACAACAATCAAAAACACGCCACTAGCAAATAGCAAAAATTGCACCTCCGCAGCCTCATCAAATAATCAAAGCCATCAAACCCAACTAATTACTTCTCTTGCTATTCTGAATCATTTCACTGATTACATCATTCGCCATTGTCTGCTTGAAGCTATCCATGAATTGATCGACATATTCACCATTGTTTCTACTTAATTTCGATATATCGATATTTATACAAATAAACCCAATCAAACCATAGGAGTCATGAAATATTGGTATTGTGCTAGATTTTACTGATCTACCGTCTTTAAGAGCAATCGCATAACTAACAAAAGAAGACCCCCCCCTACCATCTCCTTGACTATAATTTTTAATTAGTTGAACGCCAAAATTTGTATTGGTATCCCCAAGTCTCCGGCCAGAAATTGGATTCTGCACTGCAACGATTGATCGCAGCGGATTTCTGGTGTCATGCAAAACTATTTCGATGGGAGTTCCTGCAAAAGTTTGGCCTATGGCGTTCACAATGTCCGTGTAGGATTGAAAGATGCGATCTTTCTCTCGATCTACTTCTGACAGAGCGGCATCGTCATATTCTTTTGCAAGCTTCAGATATTTTTCCTTTGCGTTCTCATCTAACAACAAGGTGACATTGTTGGAGTTTCCCAAGTAAATCAGATCAGCAATCGCGCGAGGTGAAGGATTCGCAGACAGCTTGTTGATAGCTTCAACAAACAGATTTCGGTCTAAGTACAACGCACCCTTGTGATCAGTGCGTATCGGGTAGAGGTCTTCATAGGCGGCCAACGCCCTACCTGGCAGGACCTTTTTTTCTGCATTTGTTTGAACGCGAAAGCCCAAAACATAAAGGCTTATGGCCGCGATCAGTACGCCCGGTACAAGTACGGATGCGAGATGCTTCCAGTTGATGGTCGAAATAATAAACATGTTTAACGCTCCCTGAATATACCGAAACCTTAACCGATGTTAAGTTCCCGGTTGCCCGGGAATTCAGTTCGAGCGCTTTGACGTGTTTATTTTTTTCGTCGCTTCAGATCGTGTTCGATGAGACCTGAAATATAGGTATTTGCGGGGGTCTTGAGGTCATCGCACAAGTCCATCATTCTCTCGTGCATGCTTGGCTCTAACCGCAGTGATACGGTTAGCCGCTGTCCATAGTTCCTGGTTCTTCGGCGTGGGCTGGCAACCGGCCCATCATCCGAATTTTCAATATCGTCGCGCTTGGTCTCCGTCATGGCTTGTTCGTTTGCATATTCAAATTACATCACGCATGTCTAAGCAGACACATGCCTACTGCACTGCCGGCGAAAAAGCCAGTCGACAACTTTCGCACGCGAAAGTCAACAATGCCAGCGCGCGCAAGTTGACATTTTATCGGTATTACCTTTGAACTTCGGTATTCCGCTGCGGCGACACCAAGCTACCAGTCGGGATTACCCAAGCACGCTCGTGCTGCCGAATCGTTTCCACTGCACTGGTCTTGTCCTGCTTGGCCGCTACTGCTTTTGCCGCCACCGCCTTGTCGTTGGTGTAGATGCGCAGCTCATGCGAGGCGCGCGTGGCCCCGACATAGAAGCTCCGATCCCCGAAGACCTTGGCCATGTTCTCCAGCGCCCGCTCCTGCTTCTTCTCGCTCTCGGTCTGAGGCGCTCGGATGTGGAAGATGGCCCGGTGCTGAGTCGCGCCCTGGGAGGCGTGAACCGTCTGCGCGTAGGCATGATCCCAATGCTTGTTGCGAGAGAGATCCACTTGGTGCAGTGACACATCCTTGCCTTGCTTCAGCTCCAGCGTCACCTTGTCCCCAGCCACAGCCGTGACGCGCGCCACCTCGCCGTTTTTGAACTCGCCTTCGTTTCGGGTGATACGGATCAGGTCGCCCTTGGCCAGCTCGCGGGTGTCGCGGTCGTACACCTCGATTTTGTTGTGCTTCTTCGGCTGCCATGCGATCACAGAGCCGTCTTCCTTCTGGAGCACCACAGTGCCATTGGGGGCATCCACGGCCGACACGCGCATGTATTCGCCCTTCTTGGCGTCGATCTGCTGGTAGTCCCGCCCGAAGCGCACCACGTCGCCGGCCTTGTAGTATTGCGCCTCCTTCTGCATGGCCCGCGTCCACCCCTTCGAGGTGTAGATTTCGCGCGTATCCTCGGAGCGCGACAGTTCGCCCTGCTCCTTCAGTCCCTCGCGCACGCCGGCATTGATGGCCCGCCTGTCTTCGTTATAGGCGGTAATGACGATGGTGCGCTCCCGCTCGGCCTTGTCGAGCTTCAAGATGTCCTGCACCACGGCCTCCACCAGGCGGCCCTTGTCCTCCTCGGACTTCTCGGGAATTTCCCGGATCATCCCAGCCTTGTCCATGTACTCGAAGGCCCGCGCGTTGTTGGCCAGCTCCACTTGGGTGAGCCGCTGGCCGTCCCCCAGGTTGTCGCGGCCAGTGATGATGTCCACGGCTTGCTTCAGGTCGGCGGTCTTCTGGCGGTTGATTTCGGTCATGTACGCGGTTTCCATGCCGTCCCGCTGGGCCAGCTCGAAGGGCTTGCCGGCCTCTACACCCTGCAACTGGAGCGTGTCGCCCAGGTACACCACCTTGGCCCCGGCCTTTTCGGCCATGTGGTCGAGCTGGGCCTTCTGGCGCTGCGACAGGAAGGACGATTCATCCACGATCCAGACTTCCGCCTTGCGCTGGAAGTCGGGTGCGTACTGCTTGGCAAACTCGATGTCCTTCTGTAGCTGCCGCTCCTTGATCTGGAACATCGAGACGGTATCAGTAGCAATACCTGTCTCCCTGGCCAGCACCTTGCTGGCCGCCCCGGTCGGAGCCATGCCGCGCACCGTGTAGCCCTGCTCCTGCGCCATTTCGCGCACGCCTTTGAGCATAGTGGTCTTACCCGTCCCGGCAAGGCCCTGCACCGCCACGTAACGATCTTCAGTGGTCAGTACCTTGCTGATGGCCTCCTTCTGGCCTTCGCTGTATTTGAAGCCCTGCCGGCCCTCGGCCTGCGCGATCCGCGCTGCCACCGCTTCCGGCTCCATCATCTTCGGCGTCTGGCCCTTCTGTGCGCGCACTTGGTCGAGTGCCCACATTTCGCTGCCCAGCATCTTCTTGGTCGTGTAGTTGCCGTCAGGCAAGGCCACCAGATCACCATCCTTCTCCAGCTTGTCGAAGGCCCGCTTCACCTCCGATGCCGATACGCGCCCTGCCCCGTGCTCGATGGCCGCCGCCATGAGGTCGTTCTTGGATACCACGGCCTCGCGCTCGATCAGGTGTGCGGCCGCAAAGGACATCGCCTCGCGCCCGGTGAGCTTGTCGGCGCGCACCACACCGCCTTGCGCCCGTTGCGCGTCGGCCTTGGCCTGGATGGCGTCGAAGTCGATCCCGATGTCTTTGGCTCGTTCCTTCCAGCTCCCGATCAAGGCTTCATGATCCACGTCCACCTTGCGCGCTCTGGTCTTCAGCGTGGCGTCTTCCTTCTGCTGCGCGCTGGCATCGTCGATGTCCACGCCCTTGGCTTTCAGCGCCGCCTCTATTTCTGCCCGGCGCTGGCTGAAGTGCTCGATCTGCTCTCGGGTGATACCGGCAATCTCGAAGTTGCCTTTCTCGTCGGTGCGGCGAATGTCGTAGCCCAGCGCCTGGAGCCGGTCGGCCAGCTCGGACGTGTAGATGGCCCCGATAACGCGCTGGGCGTTGTAGATTTCTTCATTCGTCAGGGAGCGCCACTGCCCATCCTCCCGCTTGGTGGCGTTCATGATGACGGCGTGCGTATGCGTCTGCGGGTCGAGGTCGCGGCTTGTGTTATGCCGGAACATGGCCACAGTCACGTTGCCGGTCTGTACCGCTTCGGTCTTCCCGTCCACGGTTTGCCGCGTCCTGGCCAGCTCGGTTTCGATGTGGCTGAGTGCCTTCTTGACGGCCGCCTCATGCGCCTCCCGCACGTCCCGCTTGCCGTACACCTCGGCCATGAGAGAAACACTCTTGGGCGCGGAAAACGTCATGTCGGTGCCCGGCCGGTGCTCGCGTTCCTTCTCGCCGGTTTCCTCGTTCTTGACCCACTTGCCCAGCTCTTGGCCATCCACCTTTCCGTTCAACACCTCGAAGAAGGCTTGACGATCAATCTTGCCGGAAAGCCCAAGGTGCTCGGCCCCCTTGCCGAACCACTCGGAATGCTCCAAGCCCTCGTCCTGGGTGTAGTAGTTGTCAGCGGAAAAGTAGTGCAGTGCCTGCCCGGCGCTGCCCACGTTGTTCATGCTAATCATCCCTGTCTTCCTCCCATTGCCGGCACGCTGAAAGCCTTGGTGATCGGTGCATAGCACACCCCCACAATCGCCGCGCAGCCCTGTGCCGTAGCCACCAGTTTGACGGCCTGATTGCCCCCAGCCAAGCGCACGCGCACCGCCACCCGCTCGGTGTAGTAGCGCATGTTCTGGCCCATCGCCTTGTCGAACTTTTCAAGCGGTGGCGGCAGCTCAACGCCGGCCACCGTCACGGCTGGGTTGTCCGTTTTGAAGCTGAAACGGTCGCGGTACAGGTGATAGCCCGGTGCGATGATGTACTCCAGCTCCACCACTCGCGCATCCACCCGGCGAGCCGACACCCGGAAGGCTTCATCAGGTTGCAGCAAGTCCGGCTCGGCCTGCACGGAAACGCAAAAAGCCGCCAAGCAGGCGGCCGCGACGGAATGTAGAAATGCCCGTCTCTGAGTTTTCATTCGGTATCCTCCTATAGCGCATCCGCCAGCGGGTTGGGCTTCTTGCCCTGGCCGGCTGATTTCGCATCTGCATCATCTTTCGCGCGCGAAACCTTCTCGGCTGGCTTGATGATTTCGCCGGTTGCCTTGTCGATCACATCGCCATTTTCGTTGCGCATAACCTCCACCGTAGCCGGCGCGTCCATATCGTCGTCATCCAACATGTCGCCTTGCTCCGGCGCGGCCGGCTGCTGAACTTCAGCGGCGGACGGAGCGGGTGCCGGCGCTGCGGCCGCCGTGGTCGGCTTGAAGCTGATCGCAAAGCCGTCGCGCTCGATGAAGCCGTTGGCCTGTTTCTCTGTCGGCACGTAACCATACTTGACGCGGGCAATGGGATAGTCGCCCGGAACCAGCAGATAGCCGGTCATATCGGGTAACGTCAAAATCTCCGATGTCAGCACAAGGTCTCGCATCTGTCGGCGCGCCATCACGCTCACGCCGTCACGCTGCGAACTGAGGCCGTAGCTCAAGGTTTCATCCTTTTCATCCACCTCGGCCTGTCCCATCAATTCGGCCAAAAGCTTCGCCGCAGCCCCATCCGTCACACGCAGCAACAGCTTCGTCTGGCACCCGGAAATGATCGTTTTGGCCAGATCGTGCCCGTAGATTTCGTAGAGCTGGCTAAAGTCCTGCACGCCCAGCACCATGCACAAACCGTACTTCCGGGTGTTCGTCAGAGCCAGCTTCAGGATGTCCATTTTCTGGAGCGTCGGTAGCTCGTCAATGCAAAACCAAAGTCGCTCACGGTGGATCGGTTCCAAGTCGAGTACGGCCTTGACTGCCGTGTCAATCCACAACGACAGAACGGGCTTCAGTGCCTCGCGCATCGCTTCCCGTGCTGTGATGAACATCCACGAATCGCCTTCTTCATGTACCCATTTGCGGATGGAGAACGATTCGCCCTCATCCGGCAGAAACCTGAATGCTTCGAGCTGGTTCTGAACCGTCATCTTGAGCGACATCCCCGTGCGCTCGGTCGTTGGATCAACATAGGTCGCCCCCGCTGTCCCTTGCAACAATGCGTGCATGGCGTCCAGGTTGCTCTTGGCGATAGCGTTGTAGAGATCGCGGTTTGTGCGGCGTCCCTCGCGCCCCAATACTGCGATAACGTCTTTGAGCACCATCCGGCCCGCAAGTGCCCAAAATGGATCGGACTCGGCCGGATCGGGGATCAATCCGTTCGCCATGTTGTCGAAGTGGTAGTCTTTGGCAATTTCGTTCCAGATGTTCCAGTTCGGACTTCTTGAGTCCAGCGGGTTCATCAAGATGTCTTTGCCTTCACGGTAGAACGCTTGGGTGAACTCGCCGGTCGGGTCATACACGATCATCCGCTTACCACGCGCTCTCACCTGCTTCATGAGTGCGAAAAACTGCTGTGACTTACCCGTACCCTGCGCGCCGGCAAACAGCGTATGCAGCGTCTCCGACTTCACGCGCATGGGTACGCCCGCAATCTCATATGGGCTTGCCTCGTCGCGGTGTCGGATCAGTCGCGCAAGCTCTTTTCCTTCAACCAGCTTGGCCCCACGCAGTTGGTTGTCCTGCATCCGCTCGCGGCCGTAGCCCCACCAGTACAAAGAGATCAGAAACACCACACCTATGGAAGTCAGCAAGCCGAACATGCCGCCGTTGCGCAACTTCCGCCAAGCATCTTCGGCCATGTCGTCGGTCAGCAATGCCACCTCCGAAACTTCCATCTTGCGCAGCTCGCCGTTGACGTTCAGCTCCATCTTTCCGGCCGTCATGTAGAGCGCATCCCGCGTGTAAGCCAAGACGTTCCGCTCCAGCGCGTACTTTTCGTCTGCGGAAGTTTCATTCCAGAAGTACGCGGTCGTGACTGCCAGACCGGCCAAGATGGAAATCAGCACAACCGTCCAGATTGCCACCACGAACAACCGGGCTTGGTGCATCCACAGCTCAGCCCCACGGGAGAAGCTGCCGGCCCCCCCTTTTTCCTCACGATTTGCCATTTCAGCCCCCTTTGACTCTCTTGAGCTTTGCCTTCGCTTTGTTCTGCGCCTCGTACAACTGCTGCACGTCCCGCGCCTCAACAATCGCCGCCAGCATGTACTCCGCAGTGAAGACCGAAAGCCACAGCTCATCAGGAATATCGACTTTTCCGCCACCCTGCCCGCTTGCGCGGATTTCATCAAGAAGGCGGCGTAGTCTCTTCTCGATGTCTTGCACGTTTTCTGCGATCACTCCCTGCACCAGCGTTTGCCTCAAAAACTCGGAAATACTGATTCCGTGCTCGTTTGCCTTGGTTCGATAGAACCCCGCCGTGTCTTCGTCAAGCCGAATGTTGAACCGTTCGGTTGGGCCTTTTCCTGATCCTTTTGCTCTCGGCATTTTCCGTTACTCCATAAGGGTTTAGGCCATTATAAAGTTTTCGGTGTCGCCACGTTGTCTTTTCGGTGTCGCCACACTAAAAGACGCGCCATTGCGCGACTTTTAGTGCCATCAACTATGTTGCGTGGTGTGTGACCTTTCTTCTGGGGCGCGGGGCTTGCCCTGCGAGCTGGAAGAAAGGTGCCGTTTCTCTCCCCCTGGCCCTAGTGGAAGAAAACCGCGCATTTGGTAAAATGCGGCCTATCAGGGACGCAGTACGTCCCGCCAGATCAGGCAGGTTTTCCACTAGAACCCACAACGCGAGGTAAGAGCCATGAGTAGTGAAACGATGAATCCGAAGTCAGGCCGCAAGACCAAGACGTTGGATGAAGAAATCGCAGCACAACGCGAGAAGCTGCGGAAGCTGGAGGAACGACAGCGAGAGCAGCAGCGCAAGGAACGCGAGCGCAACCAGAAGGCTGTGATGGAACTCATCAAGACGGAACGGCTTGATGCGGTTCCATCTGATCTTTGGCGCGAAGCGATGCCAAAGATCAAGGCCCTTCTGTTAGTAGATGCAGCGAAACCGGCAGAGCCGGTGAAGCCTGTTCAGACTGCACCTTAAGGTGCAGTGACGGCCGAGGCCAGCCAGTGAGCGTTTTCCACAAATCCACAGGCCCCTGTGCCCTCGACCGGGGATACCCAAATATCCCAAAGGGAGAGGGTCTCGCCCGGTTTTCCACAAGAGATTTCTTGTGGAAAACCGGAAAAGCGCGAGGGCCTGTGGGGCTTGTGGGAAACGCGGCGTTTGCAGGAGAGACGGCCCGGAGTCCAGAGGCGCGCCTTTGGTCGGCTCCCCTCACGGGGAGACGAAACGGGTGGGGTTGGTTTTTGACGCACCCAGGGGCAGAAGGCTGCAAGCAGCGGACGAGCGTTTTCCACAAATCCACAGGCCCCGTAGCCGTTGCCCGCGATACCTCAATATCGCAAGAGGCAACGGTCGCGCCCGCTTTCCCACAAGAAACCTCTTGTGGGAAAGCGGATCAGCGCGAGGGCCTGTGGAGCTTGTGGGAAACGCGGCGGTTGATAGTGGCACGGTCTAGCGCCCGGAGGGCGCAAGCGAAAGGGATGTGCAAGGCTGCGCAGCAGTCCCCGCAACGCGGGGATGAGCGCGAATGCGCGAACCTGGAGCAGCCCGGTCGGCCCGCAAAGCGGGACGATTCGCCCAACAACGGACGGTGAAGACGATGGAGCAAAACATCGGAAACCAGGAGCTATACCAGCACCTGAAAACCCACGGACGCGCGGAAATTGACGGCTGGGCGATCAACGCGGACGGTGCGGAAATCTGGCTCACGAACCCCTACGGCATCGACGTGGGGTTCTACGCCAACAACGCGGAAGGATGCGCCGGCATCCTGGAGCGCATTTCAACTGACGATCACGAAAGGGAATGGGGCACGCTGTAGTGCAGCCATTCAGAATTCAAGGCAACCGACACACGCCACGGAACGGGCGCGGTTGCGTGACAAGGAAAGGCGAAGGCGACGGACGAAGGAAGTCGCCTTCGCCTTTCGCACTTTCCGGCCCTGCGTGACGCGGCACAAGCGCGGAACGAAACAGCAGGACGGAAAGCGGGAGAAGGCGCAAGGCGAACCGCTGCGAAGCAAGGGAAGCCGTATTGCGCCTCCCCGACTTTCGCGTGCGAAAGTTGCACAACACCGGCAGCGGAGCGGACGGGCCGGGACGGCCGCCGAATGGCGGCAGCGGGAACCGCAACGGCCCGGCGACACGAAACAAAATTGCAACGGTAGCAGCCTACGGGGCGAGCAGTGGAGAGCCTAGAAGCGATAGCGAATAGGCGATCATCAACAGCGAGCCAGGCCGCGCATTGCGTGGCCGCCGTCTTTCGCGGCGATCCAGATCAAAAGCAGCGAGAACGGCATCCGGCAAGGATGGTGGTCGGCCGAAGGCTGGCCACCATCGAGCCAGTGCAAGCGGAGAGGCTGCCGGCCTGAGTTCCGGCGAAGCTGGAACGAAAGACCGGCAAGGAAGCGGAGCGGGAAAACCGGATTGGCACGGTTGGGCCGAAGGGCCAGCCGTGTCAATCCGGCGCTTTTTTGGGAAAGTGCCGCGCAAGGAACTTGCGCATGGTTTTCTCGGTAACGCCAAAGTATTTGGCGAGCTTCGGCGTCGTCAAACCGAGGGCGTGCAGCTCTCCTACTTTGTCGCGTTGAGGGTCGAGCTTGAGGCGGCCGGTGCTGCCTTTGCGCCGGCCGCCGATGCGGCCCTCAAGGCGAGCACGCTGCAAGCCTTCTCGGGTGCGCGCACGGGTAAATTCCACCTCGATCATGGAGGCCATAGCGAAAGCGGCGGCCTGAATTTGAGCATTCAGGCTACCGTCCATGACGGTGCCGTTCTTCGTGATGATGATGGTGACGCCGCGCTCGGCGGCAGTCTCTAGAATCGAAAAGACTTGTCCGGGCGACCCGCCCAAGCGGGTGAATTCGGAAGTTAAAAGCAAGTCACCACGCTGGGCCTGCTCCGTTAGGAGCGAGCCCAGCGCGCGTTCCCGCCAGGGAACAGAGCGACTTGCCGTTTCTTCAACGACAACGAGCGGGGCGTAGCCGCGCGAGTTGGCGAAATCCAGCAGGCCAAGCCGCTGGTTCGCCACGTCTTGCGAGTCGCGGGAGACTCGCAAGTAAGCGAAGTAACGAGGCACGGCCGATTCACGCGGAGAACATGAGTTTGTACGCGAGAGGGAAAGCGGCCAGGACGCCCACAATCGGGCACAGGCGGCGGCAGAATGCCGCGCCGGTCTTGGACTGGATGCTGCGAGCGAGAGCGAAGCCCAGCAGCCAGCCAAGGCCCCAGCCGGCGACAAGCACCAGGAGCGCAAAGAAAGTGTTTTGACTGAAATAGTCGAGAGATGCGGACATCACGCGGTCGGCGGTTTTGTCATCCATGAAGGGCTCCGATCATTAGACGGACGCAAACGGAGCTGCCCTGCTGTCCAGCTCCGTTTGCGGGCTTTGGTGGTCTTGGGCATGGATTGGGCAAAGTCGGTGATCACGTCGCGTCCACCAGGACGCGGCACTCGGCTTTGGTCAGTCGCACGCAGGGAATGGGATAGGTAGCGCCATTGCGGAATCGACTGGCCAGCGCCGGCACGGCGCGCAGCCGGCGATTCGCGCAATGCACGGCATCGAGCACGTCGGCCACGGCCACCATGTCGCCGGCTTTGCCGGTGAACATGTGGTCGGCTTGGGCGTGGTCGCCGTCCGAAGTCAGCAGCGCGAAGATGTCGAGCGCCATGATGGGCCAGCGCGTCAGCGGGCGCGCGGAGCGCGCAGCGCGGTGGCCATCAATGGCTCCACAAAGCGCAGCAATGCGCTTTGCTCGTCCACGGTGAAACCGCTGGTCAGGCTGTGCTCGATCAGCTCCAGTGCGGCCTCCTTGTACTCGATGGGGAGAGCACTGAGCATGGCCAGACTGAAAAGGTAGTCCGGGTGCGCGGCTGAAGCGGCGCACTGGAGCAGGATCAGCGCGGCCTCGTTAGACGGGTTTTTTTCGATCAGGTGAAGGGTTGCCCTCACCGGCTCGGGAAAGTCGCTCAAAACGGCTGTATTCGCGCCGTAGATCGGGCGATGCTCGCTCATAAGGGCCTCACGGTAGTTATTTGTCCAGAAAGGGTGAATTTTACCGGATTCGACGGTAATTAAAAGGTACGTTTTAATGCCGCTTTTTCCGGCAGGAAAAACGGTCGTTAAAACTACCGGGCAAAACGCCCCGGAGGGGCGTTTGCCGGGTTTTTCACCCGGCTGGCAGCGGCTACAGCAGGCCGCGCTGAGCGAAGGACACGGACGCCCCGCCAGCGACGACGACGTGATCCAGCACGCGCACGTCCACCAGGGCGAGCGCATCCTTCAGCACTTTGGTCAGGTTCTCATCGGCGCGCGACGGCTCGGGCACCCCGGAGGGGTGGTTGTGCGCGAAGATGACGGCGGCGGCGTTCAGGCGCAGCGAGGTCTTCACCACCTCGCGCGGGTACACGCTGGTCTGCGTCAGCGTGCCCCGGAACAGCTCGATGTACTCGATAACGCGGTTCTGTGCGTCCAGGAAGATGGCCGCGAACACTTCATGCTCCAAGCTCCCAAGGCGCAGCGAGAAGAAGGCGCTGGCGTCAGCCGGCGCGGAAATCAGGCCGTTGCGCATCACCTTTTCGTCAAGGATGGCCAAGGCGGCCTCGATGACTTGGCCGGCGCTGGCCAGTTGAAACTGGCCGTTGTCGTCAATGGTGAAAAGGTCGATGTGCGAAGCAGTCATGTCATGGACTCCAGGAAGTGGGCGGGATTGCCTACTTCCTCTGGATCGGTTCGCAGCGCAGCGGTCAAGGGTGAAACGGCCAGCGGCCGCAAGCGCCCGCCAGGGCGCGCAGCCCTTGACGGCGAGAACGAACTGATACCCTTGGAAGTGACAGGCAACCCCACCCTCTGCACACCACGGACGCCTTTGTGCAGTTGTCTAGCTTTCGCGCGCGAAAGCTCACTTCAGGCCGACAGGCCAGCGCCCGGAGGGCGCAAGCGAAAGGGATGTGCAAGGCTGCGCAGCAGTCCCCGAAGGGGATGAGCGCGAATGCGCGAACCTGGAGCAGCCCGGTCGGCCCGCAACGCGGGACGATTCGCCCGGCAGGATTTCAGGGGTTAGAGGAAGCCAGGGAGAGAGAGGAACACGGGGGAGGAGAAGATCCACCCAGCCAGCAGCAGCGACACAAGGAAGGACGCCGGCAGGACGGCGCGCGCAGCGCGCAGGCTTGCCGGCCCAGCCAGCAGGGCGAAGCCCTGCCCTTCCAGCCCGGCGCAGCCGGGCTTGTCGCCGGCCTACCGCCCCACCTGGGGAGCGGTCGCGGCTACGGCCGCCCTGCCCGCCTCCATAGCAGCATCGGCCCGCTTGTCCAGAAGGGCGCACAGGAAGGCGGCATCGTTGGCCACGTCCACCGGGTCACGGATCAGCGCGGAGCGCAGCGCGTCTTTCATCCAGTGGGAGGCGGCGGGATCGGCTAAAACTTCGTCAATAGTCGGGACATGGGCGCGGGGCATAGTAGGTGCTCCAGTTGCGGCCGCCACCGGGCGGCCGCGCGTTTCAAAAAAGGGCCAGTTGCGGGGGTTCCGCCTCGGCCAGCTCGGTTTTCACGTCCTCCAGCTCAAGCGTCAGCTTGACCAGAATGGACAGGTCATAGGAAATGTGGGCGTCCTTCAGGCGCAGCGCCGTGCGCAGCGCGCCCAGCGGGTTGTTACCGCTGGAAATGCACACGTCGTAAGCGGACAGGGCCGCTAGGCCCTGCTCGCGGTAGCGCGTATATGTGGCGATGTCGCGCTGTAGCTCGGCCTCGTACTGCTCGATTTTCCGGGCTAGGTACTCGGCCCGGTCGGCCGGGGCCTTCGGGACGCGGTGCCCTAGATGGGGATCGAGGCTTTGCCAGTTGGCGCGGATGCCCACCTTCTCGGCCTCGGGGAATTCCGAGATCAGGGCCGCGACAGCGGCCGGATCGACGGCGGCCACCAGTGCAGCGGCCTGCTCCTGTATAGACATCGGCCGCCCTCCCCTAGCCTTCCAAGCGGGTCAGCAGCGGGACAGCGCCGTAATTCCACCAGTCGAAAACCCGGTGCAGCGTGGCGCGCTGTTCTTCCTCGGTCGCGGTGCTGAAAAGGTTGTGCTGCCGGATCACGCGGCCAGCGTGGAAGGCTTGCAGCACCTCCAGCGGGGACGGGGCACCATCGAGGGCGCGCAGCGCCTCGCGCAGCTCGCCGTCTTTCACGAAGCCAGGCGGGAACGGCTGGCCACGGTCGGCGGCTGCGGTCGCGGCCTGCTCGATGTCGTGCAGTGTCCATTGCTTCATGATTCGATCCAGCAGGGCGGCGCGGCCCTCACGGACTCCCGCGCGCAGCGCGGCCGCTTGTTTTTCCAGTTCCTCGGCGCTGGCCAGCTTGGCGGCCAGCTTGTTGCGCTCGTTGCGGATCGGGTCGCCCACTTCCGGCAGCAGGTCAACCCAAGGCATGAATTTCGGTTGCATGGCTCGTACTCCTTGAGAGGCCCCGGCGAAGCCGGGGCGCGTGCGTTGGTGGGTTAGGCGGTCAGGGTGAAAAGGGCGGTATTTACGGCGGTGCCGGATTCCGCGAAGGTATCGGGGGGCAGGTTCTCCCATTCGCCGCCGTGCTGCTCCACCAGCGGGCGGAGCTGGTCATTCTGGCGGGAGCCGTTGGCGCAGATCGCCACCAGCTTGCCGCCCGGCTTCAGGAAGCGCAGCGCGTGGCGGATGTGCTTGATGTCGTCGGCGTTGGCAAAGGGGGGATTCATCAGAATGCGGTCGAACGATCCCCACAGGGTTTCGGGCGTGCATTGCAGGAAATCACCGATCACCACGGCGCGGCGGTCTGCATCGAGGCGGCCGCCCAAGGCCGCGTTAATCTCCACGGCCACCACTTCGCAGCCCTCGGGCAACTGCTCCAGAATCCGGCCGGTGCCGGCGCTCGGCTCCAGCACGCGCATTCCCGGCTCGATGTCGGCCAGCTCAACCATGCGCGCGGCCAGATCGGCCGGGGTCGGGAAAAGTTGCGGGACGCTCACAACCTGCACGCCGGCCTTGAGCTGGTCGCGCATGGCTTGGAAGTCCTCGGCCATCGCGGCGCGGTTGTCGGCGCTCTCGGTGCTGGCCGGGGCCTGCTCGGCCGTCACCGGGGCCGGGGCCACGGGTTCGCGCTCGAATTTCACCGGCTCGGCAGCCTCGGGCGCGGGCTTGTCCACGCGCTTGGCGTCGGTGATGTAAACCTGCACGATCCGATAGCCGCTATTGGCCAAAAAGGCGGTGCGGTAGCGGTACGCGCCATGCTCGGCCGTGGCTTGCGCGGTGCGGGTGCCCTTGTAGTCGGCGGGCTTGCGCTTATATTCCTCGGCGGTCATTTCGATGAAGCCTTCACCGGGGAAATTCACCAGCGGCGGCAGCTTGGCGGCCTTCTTGACCTTGGCGGCGTCTTCCTCGGTCGGCGCGCGGTAGTCCTTGATTTCCTCAATGCCGCGCACGCGCACATAACGGGCGTTCGTGGTCACGCTGTTGATCTGGCCGCCCTTCTTGTTGACGCGCATCACCACCAGCCATTCACCATCAACCAGGACGCGGCCGCCCGGCTGGATGTCGAAGCCCTCGGCCTTCAGGCCGCCTTGCTCGTCCAGCATGGCGCGCTCGTAGGCAATCCGGTTTTCATAGTGGGCAATCCAGCGGTCACAGTGGGCAACCGTGGCCGGGTAGGTCTTCTTGGCGGCCTCGATCACTTCGGCCAGGGTGCGCGGCGCGTAGAGGTTCGGATGCGAGCCGTTCAAGGCGTCGTAAGCGGTCGGGGTGTGGCTCCAGTCTTCGCGGTCGCCTTCCTTGCGCGGCAAGTGCAGCCAGCACATGCCAGCGATGCGCAGGGCCACGGCCTTTTGCAGCTCGGCGTCTTGCTCGGCCTCGCATTCAAGCCACAGCTTCAGCCACATTTCGACCTCTTGCTTGCTGCGCTCCTGCTTGCGCTTGTCGGCCTCCAGCCCCTTGATGCGGCGATGACGGACGGCGGGCAGCTCCTTGTATTTCGCATGACGCAGGGCACCGGCTGCGCGCTGCTTCCAGTATTCGGAGGTTTCCCACATCTGCACGGCACGGCGCATCCCGTTTTCCATGCGCTCGGCGTCCTTGCGGGCCTTGCGTTCGCTGTGATGGCCCACAAGGATGGGTTGCCCGAACTCGAACCGCTGCCCGATGGCCTGCACGGCGTTGCGCGCTGCGCTGGCGTCATGGGCGCGCTTGTCGCTGTAGTCCTCGAAGCGGTCGGCGCGTTCCTCGGCGCGCTCAACTAGGCCCGTGTCCTCGTCGCCAATCTCGCCGCACAGCTCCATCAGGAGGTCTTCGCGGGCCGGCGTCCACATGGGGGCCACGAAAAGCTCTTGACGGGGTGCCCACTTGAAGCCGACCGCCTTCACGCGCTCATAAGTCGCGCTGTCCAGTCGTGAGGACGGGTAAAGGCGCAGCTTGTTGTCTTCGGGGGAATAGGTGGCGGTCAGCGTTTGCATTGTCGTTTTCCTTATACGGAAGGGTTGAAGATGGTCTAAGCGGCTGGGGTCTGGTCTGCTCACCGTCACCCCTGCCGGGGCATCGCCTCATCACTGAAGCAATGCCTATATTCTACCCGTAAAACTATTGACCGTCAATAGTTTGCGAGAGAAAAAAGCCTGATTTTTCGAGGGTTCCGGGCTTGTGTTTCTTCGGGATTCAGGCAAGCTACCTTGGAGCCTCGGGGCGGGGTTTGGGGGCCGGAACAG